>JGI24159J19872_10004400_pt1 | contig 17929 bp, 13 predicted proteins | sample Ectturendosymbi4_FD_19872 | JGI IMG/M metagenome (IMG submission 19872) | reverse complement strand
CAACACACACATCAAAAAAGTTATTGCCAGACTTTATTTCTTTATTCTGAGAAGCAAAATAACTGAAGAACAATACCAGGTCAGAAATTTCGCTTGACACCGGCTACCATCATCGATCCAACCGAAATTTATCCATATTTTTACTTAAGAAATTACCACACAGACTCCTGCGCCTGCCGAAATTAAAAAGTGACTCCAGGTCCGGTTTTTCACAAATTTTTGACTCCGGATCCGGGTCCGAACAAAAAATACAGAGTCCTGCCGGAGTTGACTCCGGTCCATGGCTGCCTCTGTTTTCCAGTCGATGCGAGCTTCACGCTTTAAAATAAAAACCTGAAACTTACTGAATTAAATGACGTGTAACTGACAACATACGGCTCCCAGAGATCAACATTAGAGATGGCGCAGACAAGAAAATGTGTGTCCGCTGTCCGCGTCTGCACACAACCCCACACTGAGTTTTACCCCCCAATAGCAATAACCTTTTGCGCCCTCTCACCTGAAGCACTGTACTAGCCCTGAAATTATTCTGCTAGTTGGATGCCTACCAGTTAGCTACCTATACTGTAGATCCGAATTCGTGTACCACTGCAGCAGAGCATGCCACCTTCACTAAGTAACAGCAATATCGTATTCGTGCACGTTCTACCACAGCAAGTCCGGCCACTTTACCTCGTAGATATGAACAGATGTTTTACGAACCCTAACCCATTGAACTGCCTGAATGCTTCGATAACCACAGTACTTTTCTGATATTGATCAGTCCACAAATGAACGTCACACAAAGTTTGTTTTTTTGCAAAAACATCATTTATTCAGAATGAAAATACTTTGAGGATCTTTTGAAGTATATTGGTCCCAAAAGTCTTTGAAATCTCTCCCACCATACCGGTATTCATTTGGAAAACATTGCAAAAACGTCCTGTTATCTTGCCAAGATTCCTGTTGATTTTCGTTTTATATGCTTGTCACTTTTCTGCAGGGGCGCAGTGCTAAAAATGAAGTGTTTCAAGGACCTCTGCCCTTTCCCTGAAGATGATGACAACATGGGTGCCTGTTAAATCGTGTTTATAGTTCCACAAGATCATGCATGAAAACATGGGTGGCGGAACCTTTTTAAAGTGCGGAGGGAACAAGCTCAAGTCAAAAACACTACAGAAAATGTTTGTGGTTTGAATTAGTAACTGTGACATCACAAGCATTGGAATATAATGTGATTGACTTTTGTCAGCATGTTCAAGCAATTTTCCGCAATGTTTTATAAGCCCTCAACGGCCCCTATCTATATCTACGCTACACTGACTTGAACACACAAATGTAGCTGGTTGTTCTCATGAGCGCAATTAGGTGGGGACACGTCCCCCCATTTTTTCAGACAGTGGGGATATAATATGCCATGTTCCCCACATTTTTCTCTTTAGGTTTCGCGATATATTGGTTTCACACCAAGTTGTCCCCCTCACATTTTACAAAACTGCGCTCATGGTTGTTCTTACTAATTGTGTTGCATAAAGTTATTTAGGCAAAATTCGAAATTTAAAAGTGGGGAGGCCAGGCTCCCCCAGAAAAAACGTGGGGCGCCTAGGCCCATGCGGCCTCCGCCACCTATGCATGAAAATAAAATGTAACTTGCAAAACTCGGCAGCATGTTTAAAACTTGATCACATTTTTTCAGTGTGGTGTTTTGTCCGCCAGGCATTGCCTTGGGACGGATCAATCTGTAACAACAGGTCTTGCAATTCAACTACTGTGCACGCGTTGACTAAAACACGTTCCAGCAACTTCATTTCCAACCTAAATATGTTGGCTCCAAACCTGATCTAATCATGCCAGCGACTCAACACTACAAGCTTTGAATCGCTATCGATTTTTTTAAATAAAAACTTCCCAACACTAAAACATTTCAACATAAGCACACATATCCTGTGTAAGTGAAAAAGTTCAAGTCGCTTGTGATCGCTCCAGCGCACGAACAACGACTCACCGCAGCGTGCATCGGCGACACCATTTTAAAATACTAACAGGGAAAACTCCGTGCAAGAAACGCTTCGATCAACATTGCNNTGAACGACGACCACGCGGGCAAGACAAGGTGTGGAGATACGACNCGAGGCAAACGGATGGGAATATCAGCCGAGCTCCGCTACCGGTTCAGTAAACTGCANAAACTTGATNTACACAAGTTTGTACAGTAGAACTCGTCTAATGCGTCACTTTTTCGTCGGTCCCGGCAGAATCCCTATCTTTTGTGTACATTTCTGTTGTACAATTTGCTTAATTCGTCACCTCTTTCTATGCCGAAGCGGTTTGTTCGTCTAATTCAGTTTCGCTTTAGATGTCTAAGCAGCTAGTACGTGTGGTAATTCAAACAAATTAAGGATCTTTATCTGAGAGAATTGTTGCACCTCGCAATTTGTTTATCGAATTAACACACGAGGTTCGAAGCGCGACCCGACTCCCCATTGAGAGAACGCGGAAAAGTTCATTAAAGATTTAAAAGGTGCTTGATGGAATGGAGGAGTCCAGATAGAGCATAGGAATTAATAGTTGTATTCAACCACAACGTCATAAACTTGTATTTTACTGCAAATAAGAGCACTGTGTATGCAATATGCATACGAGTTATTATGATAGAGTTTTCACCTGTTTGTGTAATTCGACACTTCGCTAATTCGTCACTTTTTTCTAACCCCCTTGAGGTGACGAATTAGGCAAATTCTACTGTACTTGACACTTGTGTGCGTTGAGTCGTTTTCCAACTCGCACCGACAAAGCTCGCTACGCGGAACCAAAATTTTTGCTCTTTAGCGCATTTGCGGTTTGCCCTTGCCACGTCATTTTTCACAGTACGCTTCTGATATATCTTCCTTGCAAAGCTTATTGTACCCACTGTGCAAAGCGATTCGTAACCTACTATAGTACCGGTTGCACGCTATTGACGCTCGAAAAATGCTTCCAATGCTCCCAAAATGTTTCACAGAGCTAACAGCCGTGGGATACTCGTATTTCGAAACCTACGCTTCTGTAGCGACAGCTTCACTTGCACAAAGAAAATTAGGATCATTAGAACGCCATGCTTTGTCAAAGCACGGTGAGATCATGGCGGTCAAACGGTTGCTAGACAACTGCGGCGGGTTACTGACTGCTCTCAAACGAAAACGATTCATCGGCGGTGACCAGGGATGCGGAAATCGTCGGTCAATGAACACATACTTAGGTTAGATGGCTCCGGGGAATTGTGCCTCCTTTGCTTCCCGTCGTTAGGCCCCTGAATGAACGACAAGGATTCGAACGAGGTGTCGTTCGTGCGAACTGCACAACTGCAAGGTGACAACAATTGCACAGAATTGGTGGTTGTGCGAACGAAGACGCAAAGATGAGAGGGTTCCTCGAGGCGACGTGCGAGGACCAGCGTTCGGTAACGAAAATTTCCTACGCGCAGTTTTTTGTTCTTGCACATGTGTCTAGTACGCTGGACGAACAGGAACGCTTCACGCAAAGTTTTCGGAACTTATGGACTGCAACACGAATGAAGCAAGTTTAAAAAAAGAACAAACAAAGAAACAACAAGAAATTCGAACGCAACGGTTAAGCTTCGGCGCAACAACGCAAAAAAATCTCACAGTGAAACGATCACCACGGTGCGCAGCAGAAAATACATGAAATGTTTCCAAGACACACCAAGAGCGTACCTGAGCAAAGCAGCATACGGTACCTGCGAAAATACACTGGCAGGATAACTGGCGTCGCAGGAGGTTAGCAGTTGTCAGTGTGTTGCAGCGGGAGCTAAAGCGAGGTGCAGATTTCACACACAGATACAGAAGTGGTGGGACGCTTCCAGCAGTTCGGGAATAATTCGCATCTGGCAAGCTCTATGTTCAAGAGACCCCTATTGGAACAGGCAAAAAGCAGATTGATAAAAATGCAGGAAGATATGCTGATGGCGCCAAATCACGCGCCATTTCGAAGTACCGCTTGACAAAAGTCAATCACAGTCTTCACGAAAGCCTTTATCGCAGCCAAAGACATCTTTACAAACTATGAGTTCGGTAGAGAAACATTCAGATTAAGCTGAACAGCATGAACTTCAATTAGGCATTAAGGGAAGAGGACAGTGGCGTAGCCAGCCCAAATTTTTTTTGGGACAAATATTTTGACGTTAAGCGAGCAACAGTATATTGTTTGGGACACCGCCTCTCAAAGCACAAATGACAAGATATGCTAGAAATTTTGGGGCATAGCCCCCTGGGTACCTCCTAGCAACGCCTGTGGCAGAGGAAAACAGTCAAAAGGATTTCTTCAGTCACGCCAGTTCTGTTTCTGTTTACTCGAAAGCAGAGGCCGTACTTTGACCAGTTGGGTTACGCAAGAAAATTTCCTAATNGNTCAATACTGACCAGACAATACAAAGACTGATTGACGCAAAGTATCGTAAACAGACCAAAAGAATGGGAAAACGGCGTTATGAAAAATTTCTACAACGGACCCTCGAAAACAACCAAAACCGNGTCCCCATCCAGACACATTCGATCCTGGTACGCCCGGTTGGGTGTCTGTGCAAGTGTGAGTTCCAATTGCTGCATATTCGTGACCTTTCGGTTTTGACCTGTTTCGAACGCGCCAGCACGCGCCAGCAGACANGTATTCTTGGCAGATTTAGACAGTGGAGGACTTGGTCCTCATGTATTCGCGTTGTGGTTGTCGTNCAACGCCAAGCACCTGATGACGTAAACCGTGACATTAACTCCTACGTCACTTCATCGACGAAGTCTTTCCGGAGCAAGTTTTCAATGGCGGGGCTGCTGAGGTTGACAGCGTCTGCAATTGCGAAAATACGAACAGTTTGGTGAGTCGCCAGATAAAGTGTTTGTCAGCGAATAACGACGTGGTTGATGTGAACAAAGGACAGAAGGACGTCGCTACGCAACGCCATTCTCAAAAATCAGCGGAAACGGTCTCGAATTTGGACTTAGTCGAAACGTGATGCGTTGGGAGCAGATAAACAGGGTTCAATCACTTTGTTAAGTCTGCATGATGATACACGAACAAACACAATTTATTGGCTCACCAACAAAGAAAATTTACACACTCTCCTCAATCCAGCATTTTTGCAGTCTCCTATCCTGGAATTTACGAAAAGTATTCCAAACAGCGTTTTGCTAATAACGAATTTTTCCAGTTCGCAACGCAAAGCCACAGCGGACCAGAGGACAAAGGTACCGCGCTTGTTACCTTCGTTGGCGGCGGCGGGTGCGGCAGGAGTGTCGCGGGGGGGGTGGAGCGATAACATGGTGCCTGGCGAGACGATCGTGTTGAAGAAGGACTGGAGCTGGAAGAGCGAGGCTAGCTTGTGGATGTCGAGGAGGGGTTGCATGGGACGCGGGGTAAACGTCGACGACGCACCTGACGGTCTCTGATACGAAAAATTTGGACGCGTAGGGAATAGTGGAGGAGAATACGATTTCAAACACACCATTTGTCACGATCGCAACTTGTGAAAGAAATCGACAAGAAATTTAGTCACTCAAAAGCAATGAAGCTTGCTTATTGCAAAGCTACCTTTTTCGCCAGCAGCCTCTTGATTCGAACGCAGTGCGGCACGAAAACTTTCGAGCTCGTCTCATCCACGGCGTTCCTCCGACCGTAGAACCTGATGGGGGAGTGCGCTTCGGCCTCGTCCGCCTTGTTTTCATACTCTTGCTCGCCAGGCTCGCCCACGAACGACCAACGGAAAATCTAAAAAAGAAAAGGCATTTTCAGCTTGCGCGAGATCAGGAGGTTGGCTTCTTATCACCATAAGGCGGGGGTGGCCGACCAGTCAGAGACACAGAGCCACATTCCTTACTGTGTTACCGCGAAGAGCCGCATCACACACATGGGCACACATGAACATCACCCCATCTCTTCCTCACTCAAACGCATACCTTTGCTCAGCTAGATTTACTGTAAATATCACACACCCACATGACGATGACAGTACTTACAAACCATTTATTGTTATGTATGCAATTCAGTGGTGCTTCTGGTAATTGCATAAGAGCGGCGGGTTGGTTACCGCTGCCATAAGCTATAAACACCCCTGCCAAACCAACCGCCGAAACTGACGTTTCCTATTCACTCAACTGCGCAACACATGCGATGGTTTAGCGCAGGGATGCTCAACCTTGTCGCTATTGTCGGTCGCATCACGTTTATTTTTATGAACGACGATCGTCAGTGAATTCAAGATATTGTTATTGTTTTGCATTGCTTCTGTCCTGCTTCCACACGTTTGTTTGGCCATCTTTCTATTAAATATCGTCATACGCAGTAGACAAAGAGTTTTTACTAATGCACGGCCGCCGTAAGTAATATTACATCTATTGGTTTTATACATATATTACAGTTTTTTTTAAAGAAAATATTAGATACCCTGTAGGGACCCGATGATGATCTTCGCTGATTCTAGGGCCCCGATTCGTGTCCCTAAAACACCTTAAAAAACCTGATTACATGTTCATGGCCCCATAAATTTGGTCGAAGGCTGCAAGGCTGGGCACCCCTGGTTTGGCGGAAGTTTAAAGAATGGTTGGGTGAACACCACGTTCTGCCTTCCGTTTAATCATCAGGAATGGGTTGGAACAAAGCAACTGGAGCTGTTTTAGCGCACGGTTGACAAATACACAGCATTTGACAAATATTTTGACAAATATACAGCATTTGACAGGTGAAACCAATGGTTTAAGATAGATTGTTGCTTTATCGCAAAGTTAGGCGCTCATTGCAAAGGAAAAAGCTTGTTCTTAAAACGCCTTCAAATTATCCACGACACGTGGCTGCGGTTGACTGCCGGCATGAGAATACTGAGAAAAAGTTACTTTCTATAAAGTGCCTTTTCCAGCAGCAGCCATCGACAAACAGTTTAGGTGACGTAAATTTTACCGCATAAATGTTTATAACAGCACTTAGAACTGACGGTTTCCGTGTATAAGCTAACGTGGCTTGTTTGAAAAACTGTTTGCATAAATAGTGAACTCAACTGGAATTACGACTCTGCGCTACCCCCAACCCTTCCTACACGCAGAAGCTATTGGTCCGGACCAATGTACACGTTGTACTTTGGCGCAGTGGCAAAATGCTTCGTAGCATCACTGAAACTTTAGTGCAGAAATTCGCATTCGATGATGAAAGGTCATGAACTTTGCAAAACCCTGCAACTCGATACATCGGCGCAAAATGCCGAACCTTTAACGTTAAAACTGCTTCACAACCACATGCAGCGTCATCGCCAGAGCGAGCAGCAAAAACAAACCAACCTTGAAGTGGTTGACCTGGTTCAGTTGCAAGATGAGCGCCAGGTCGAGGAGCTTGCACGCGGAAAGATACATCGCCATCCACCTGACAACGACAAACGTTTGCAAGGAGATTTACGAAGCTGTTGGTTTCAGTGTCGGTTTATTAATTAATTCGCAATGCTCTTGAAACAGTTGAGAATTGAGATGGAAGGATGCTGGCGACAGTAACTCTAGTGCCGGTCTACCGTTTTAGAATTCGGAAATTATCCACGAGTGCTTGGCTCCATCTCGTGCCTCATAGAAGTAAATAACCAAATATTTTGAATGACGAAGGTTCTCGAAACTTTGTTTGCGGAACAACCGGATGCTAAATTTTTCCAAGGCAAAATTTTTCAAAGTTTATTTGATTCGTGACACCCTGTTCTGTTCAGCGATGTTCTCCAGTGCAGGATCTGACTGATGCGCTGCATAATCGACTGAACAACTCATGACTGCCATGTATCAGGTCTGGCAAGAGACACCTGCATGTAAAATAACACATGACGACAAGGAGGCACTTCGCAACAGCTCAGGTGCCGAGGAACCTCAATGTAAAACCATTACTGTGTGCGTGCAGAGACCTAGAACCAATACGTGTGCATTATCAGCGATTACATACTTGTCTTGCACGTAGTATCCGGTCGGTAGGTTTAAGGAGCCGGATACAGGGCTTCCAGCGAACGCGACGGTTTTGTTCGGTTTTGAGGAGGGGTCGAGCGATTCCGGCGTTTCATTCTCGAACTCAAGCTGCGTCAGCTCCTGCTCCATCAATCCCAAGACTTGAACCTGCGTTAACGTCACAATCACGCAATGCAACGACGTCGAAAATGATGACGTGCATCGTTCAGTAAGCATTCCGAGACATTAAGGTTTGCAGTGACAGGGGCGTTAGATGCGCTATAGTTCGCGAACAGAGCACAAGATTGTTTACGCGCGTCGTTTTCGGCAAATACGAAGCAACCGGTCGGACTCCAGCCTCTGCTTCGCAAGCGAAAGCAAAAAGATGCTGTGAAAAGTCGTTCAACGTAAACTTGTCCGATCATTGCTGTAAAATTCCAGCTCTTCGAGACCTTGCCGCATCTCGACCTTGCCACGTATCGGCGAACGCGGGAACACGTCCAAGAAAGAAAACTCGCCAGTCTTACCAGTTCGGTGATGATTGACGGCCACAGTGACGTCAGGTGGTTTGGAGTGATGCGTAGCAGGATGACGCGGAAGCACAGGAAGACCTGACGAGTATATGACGTCTTGATGTCAAATGCATCATGCCGATGTCACAATACACATGTGTTTCGAACTTCTTGAAAACGTTTAATGCTCAAACTTTTAAACATTTTTCACGGATTCTTTTTCTGTCGTTGATGGTCACAGTTAATTTTTTTCATTGGTACGCATGTTTTTAGTGCTGTTTGACATGATACGTCCAAGGTATGAGTTGCTGCTGAAAGACACGTATATGAAGAGCTGGTACTGATTGGCTTTGAAACCAAAAAAAAAGATGTACGCAAGTTCAGGTGTATATTTAAAAACAACTGNGTTNGAAATTTCCAGAAACCTTCAGCGAGACAAAATGCATTTACGGTTCACTGCACCACACGAACAACAAAGCTTGGGCTTGCAAGTTAGTGGCTTTACGAACTTCTATTCTGACAAAAAATTCTGCCAAGTCGCAACATATCAGGCGCAAAACAGCGGTGGCAAATAATTGAATCACACCGCAACTAATTTAGCGTCGACGTTGGGCGGCACCTCTTTCTGGACAACCGGGACCAGATGCATGCGAAGACTTTCTGACAATCGCTCCTGAATTTCCGGCAGGTGGCGCTGGTACTGGTTCACTCCGCTGCTGAAGATGACAAAAGCGAGACGCTTGAGCAGCATGGCGCGCTGTTCCAGCTCCTGGTTTTAATATCGCGAAAATGGTGATTTTTTAAAATCTTTGCTACAACAACTGCAGCCACGGCAACTAACATTACCTTCCGTCAAAAAGCGAAACAGCAAAACAAAAACTAAATTTGTGAACTTTTACACAAGTGCCTATTACATGTAACAACAAATCTTTATTTTCACCTGTTCTCTGTTTGAGAAGAAATTCAGGGATGGACCGGTTGCTGCATTCCTCGTGAAGCCGATCCGCACTGTGAAAAAACGCGGCGTTAAATTCGAGGATCTACCGATACATTAGTTGGACACGCGCAGCAAAAAATCACACTCGTACAGAAAAACTCTTCAGTGGGATTTGTCTTGTTGGCTTGATTGGAAAGATGCATCGACAACGACAAGGAATTCAATCGTTGTTTAATGTGTCATTCGATTCATCCACAAATAATGTGCCATCACCTCAACAAAGCTACCAACATCAGACGCAAGTGGGCGTGTGTTAGGTAAGGAACCATAGGCATGTCTATCAGTAAGTCTGCTACACCGTTGGAAAAAGGTTGTGAATCAGTCGCATTCCACACACTATCTTTTATCAGCAAGCATCTTCTTTTTATCGCTGAAGACGCAGTTGATGCAGGAGGTTATTTCTGTATACACAGCAGTGCAGGCGCTTCGTTGGCATTCAAAGCATNCACAGACCAACCACCAAAACACAGGAAAAGTAACCACAACAAGTATTCAACAATTTGGCAAAACCTACTGAAAACCACAGGAACAGAAGTCCGGAGTGTTTGGTGAGGCGAGGAGGTTACTAGCTTTCATGCAAAAGTAGAGTTTGATGTACTTCCCCACCTTGAGTCAGGGCGTCTGCCAGGTCAACAATGGCGGGTTCGGCCAGGGGAGCAAGCAAAGGAGACAAAGAAGTTTCTTGGATTAATTTAAGAAGCTACCCAGTAAAGACAACACAGAATTGATCGTTTCAACTTCTGGTGACTTGACTGAAAACACAGAGGAGATTTAACAAGAGGATCATACCTGATGGAAAGTGACCTTTAAACAAGGATTATAAAATAGCTTTACATCACTCATTTTTGGGTGTATGTGGGTGCTTCAAATTTAAGTTTATTCGTATGAAAGAAGAATGTGCCAATAAAACCGGAACTCCTGCAAGCAGGGGTGCCAGAAAAGTGGAAAGGCAGGGGGTATGCAAAAATTTGGGGATAACATTTGTGATTAATAAGGTGAATTAGGGCTATAGGAAGCACTTTTTGATTTTACACTTTTTTAAGTTTTCAGGCAATTTTAGGTTGTTATGTAACACTTTGAAGTTCCAAAGTTTTGGACGGTGTAAGTGTAGAATGCAAAAATATATAGGTATAGGGAGGGTTGTCTCTTTTGCATTTATCGCACTATCTTTATGTACAAAACTTGTATTTAAATCATTTTTGCAATGAAGGGGCTAGAAAGAAATGAATTTTCTGATGACAGATTGCTTATTTTGAAACTGTCTCTCAGTTACACCCGGCGTTTCATAGGTTTTTGAAAGTGAAGATGCGAAAGCAGTTATTCATATTGGGATGGATCATACTTTGAGGTCGGGGGTGCGTGGTAGTTGAAAAGAAATTACAAGTTGGCTGTCAAAAAATCTTTTCTGCCCTTAGATTTAGTCGATTTTTGTGTGCTGAACATTGGAAAAGTTTTCGAAAATACGCGGTAAGAACGATGTATCTGAAGGCTTTAGCGTCATTCAATTAGAACGGTTAAGTGTTCGTCTTAGTCATTATTTCGATTTATAACCTACCTAGTGAAACCTGCCATTGTGCACTTCAACATAAAAGCTGGGAAACCAGCAACGTAAGACTTACATATAATCCCGAAGCTTTTGGCGTGTGTGCGAACAGTAGGATTTTTTGGAAATGCGCGAAATAATGCACAAAATTTTAATTTGAAGTGCCCCCCAAGAATGGGGTTGCAAAGATTTTTTAGGATCCTGTTGAAAGGCTACTTTCTACAAAGTATGATCGTCTTATCATTCAGGCTTTTGGTCATTGTAGCGATCAGTTCTCGTACTTCACGGAATAGCTTCTTTACATAAGAAAATGGCGGCGGTAAAAAGATTGCGGGGAGTTTACGCAGGTGTTTCCAACCCATCACATAAAACGCCTATCACTGTTCACATTAAGGTACGAAAAAGTATACTGAAAGATCGCTCTTGCTTTCATCCAACAGTAGTTTCAAGTAGTCTAAGGCAGTTTATTGGTCATGAAGTTTGTGTCTGTCAGGCACAGTGCCACTTGAGAAGTGAGTCAGTTTTAATTTAGGACACCAGGGAGTGAAATTAACAGTCTGCAAATGTTTTTGTCAATTATCCCTTTCAGCTAACCACCCCCCTTCGCTTGATCCCTCAAGCGATACCCACCATAGCGTTGACCCGGTAGATGCGCTGTTTCGAGNAGTGGGAAGTACATCCAACATTACTGCATGCATGGAACTTGGTAAACTTCTCAGCTGACAAGGCTCTCTGTGCTGCCCGTCTGCAAAACGACTGCGACCATCCCTAATCGACACCGACAATCTCATTTGTTCTGCGATTGCCATCTCGAAAAATATTGGCTAGTGTTGGTTTCAGAAAAAACAGAAACCCTGCCATTCGACTGATTCTATGCGACTGAAAAAGCGTTTGCAGGTCATTGAAAGAAGCTCATCGTTTTAGTAAGACACTTGTAAAGTTTCTAAGCATTTGATTGGTCCAATTTCACGAAACGCAATACCGAACACAGACTTTTTTTGCAGAACTGTGTAAGAGCTGTCGCTGTCATAAGAGTCTAAAACAACTAAAAAACCTATTACTTTATTACTGCCTTATTAATTAAAAAAGACAGGAAGATGTTCGGAATAGTTACCCAAGAGGTCTTTGAAAGTCGTTGCGTCGTGCGTCATCATGTGATCGATCACGTGACGCCACTCGGCAACGCAATCAAGCGGCATGTTGAAAAAAGAAGGTTCAAGGAAAAGGTCGAGCGCTTCCTTCTTCCAAGCTCGCCTTGTTTGCTGAAAGCCACTGACGCCTGAGAGGAGTCGAACGGCGGCGCGATAGCTTGGCGTGAAAGCAACGCTGAAAATCGAACGAGTGGTTGTTGCAAAAGTTCGCGGTGCAGGTCGTTTTTAAATTTAGAACAATAAGTGACAGCTTCTTTTGGACCAAACAAAACAAGCGGTCTGCACGACTCTGGTGTGACCGACTTAAATTGCAGATGATGACTCAAACAGTTCCAGCACGTGTGGAGTGCTCAGTTGGGCTCACACGTTTCTTATTGCAAACCAAGGCTGATATACTTAAACATCGCACAGCCATCCTCTGTCACGCTTTTTTTGATATTTTAAACCTTTCAAGAAAGGAGCTGACTTTACTACCGCCATAATTCGTGCAAACCACGTTAAGAACTCGGAGCGGGTCCACTGTGAAGAGCACTTCAGCGAATCTGTACTAACCTGAAGTTTTTGAGGTACGGCGTGACATTGAGCATAACGGCAGTGAGCACAGGTAGCATCTTGTCTTTTTCTTCGCTTCCGAAGACCAGGTCGAGTAAGTTCGCAAGAATCTGCGAAGTAACAAAGCGGTCAAGGCGGCTTCACTTTTCAGACTCTACCGAAACTTNAATGAAATGAAATTGGGCAAAAACTGTTGAAAGGCAACTTGTACCTGGGAGAAAGTATTGTACCGTATGCGAAGGAAAAGAGGAAAATAAAGAAAAAAAATCTTCAACATGTGTTGGTACTATTCACCGCCAAACGCCAGTAAATTGCCAAACATTCACATCATTCTTGTACTTCATAAATTTTATGACTACAGGTAACCAGCATTCTGTGCAAATCAGGTATTAACTTGCTCAACACAAGCGTGAGTTCTTCAGGGGCAGCAGCCCAAAGGTTCGCAGCCAGTTTTCATGCTTTAACATAAAGCATTAACATTGTACATGGCAGGAAGTTGCTGAACCAGTCGATCTAGCGACCTCTTGACTGAAGCCATAACGTGTAGATATGAACTTCGCACAACTGATTGGGGAAAAAAACAACTTTTCGAAAGATAACAAGGAAATTTCGCGAAACTTCAAGCAAAAACCTTACCTGCGCAAGCACGTGCAGGGCCCGGACGCTGTGTTCGTAATTCGGGTTGGCGGTTTGGGGTAGCAAGAGCAAAGACGGTGGAGCGCTTTCGGTCGACGGAGGGGCGTTTTCATGTCTTGCCGACATCAGGGTCGTATCCGAGGAGGCGCTCTTTAAAGCGTTTGCTTCCGTGTCGTGCGAGTCTAACAATGCAACGCAGAGCTTGGGTGACGACAGTCAGAGTAGTGACACATGTGTTGGATTGTGGCGCAAAAGATCATCAAAGAAAGGAACATCTTAGAACAGTGTTCCTCAACCTTTGTGTAACCGCGGACGCTTGACAATTTACTGCGACCCGAGAGTACTCTCGCAACAGTGCTTCCATGGAAGGAATTGACCAATCACATAGACAGAAAGCGAGTGGTGTCACCACCAGTGTACATTTTGTAAATATGCGGCGCGGAGGTTGGGGATCGCTGTCGTAGAAGACGCATGAGTAAATTTTGCTTGCCACAGGCTACTTTAAAAGTTGAATTAAACAACTGCAGTTGTCACTTTGGATGGTTTTGATTAGCAGCTTTGAATTTCGAGCGATATTGACACAACGCTTGCTGGTGTTGTTGAGTTCGTGTGAGAAGTACAAAACGCTGGTTAAAACTGCTCAAACTTTCAGCTTGGCCTCATTAAAACTTTTCAGCTTGGCCTCAAATCAAGCAGGCTTTTCACAATACAGTAATTCAATAAACTACGGGCCATAGCGCCACACACTGGATTGTAGTAAAGACTTTCCCGGGTTGGTTCAATCTATTTCACTTTTCGTAAAAACTAGCTTGTAGGTCACCAAGTCGGGTTTAGGTGGTGGTATTGGGGAAATTAACAAGGATGCGCCAATACTTTGTTTGCAAAACAGTAAGCAAATCTTTTCACCATCTCTTACAGAAGAGTTCGCTGAGCCGGCAAGTANTCTTGGTAAGCATCGTCTATAGGCCGCACTTAACACAAGTACGCCACTTGGTCGTGCTACGGCGCGCCTAAACACCACGGACTGAAACCTTATTGCTGATGGGGAGGGCTTCGGAAGTCTGATCAGAACCTTACCAGTCAAATCGATCGATGAGCTCGACTCCGCATGGAACTTTTCTCTCATCCCGGTCAGGTCACTTTGCGAAGAACCGGGTAAGACCGTCGGAGCGCGACGAGCGAGCCAGCCACCGTGCTCCAGCGACCAATCAACGATCGAGTTGCACGCTTCGATGCACCTCACGCACACGTCCTGCATTTCTTTCTGTTCCTTTTTGTCTTCGTAGTTCTGCAGCTTTCGGGCGAAATCGGCCAGCAAAAGCAGGAGCAAGAAGTAGGAGCGCGGGCTCAGCTGCTTTCTGCCGCTGGATAGCGCTGTCGATCCGCCGACCGGCGGCAGGCCCGCGAAGTGGAACGGCGCCAAGGGCGGACCGGTAGCAAGGCACTCGCGGACAAGGCCAAGTATACCGGGCCGGGAATCTCGCAACGCGGCCCGATTTTGTCGCTGAACATAGTGAAAGACGAAGTCGAGCAGGCATTCCTGCGACAAAAACACAAACAACTCTCTTCAACTTGAGTGAAAACTTAATGTTACGACCACAGATACTTCAAACGCGCACTAAACACTTGAAGTTTTTATTCGAGGTTCAGCAGAATTTCAGCAAGGAAACGAAAGAAAGATTCAAAAACTGAACTTGCACTTAAAATTAGCGACGAAACATTTCAATTTGCACGTTTTGTATGGTTCACCACAAAATCCTCAATCTTTGAACTTGTATAATACGCGATCTCTTTGGAACACCGTGAAATATTTCACCAGTGGTGAATCATCACAGTATGCAGCACTTTTAAGAGGAAATTAGGGCATGCAGAATTATTACAAAAGGGAAGTACGGCATCAAGGCTGAAACTGCACATGGGATGCGTCCAGTGAGGGGCCAAAATTTTGGTCTTTAAGCGGGCAGCAGTATTTTGTTTGGGACACCGCCTCTGAAAGCACAAAACGACAAGATATGCTAAAAGTTTGGGGGGTATGGTCCCCTGGCTACGCCTATGGATGCTTCTACAACTATAAAACTAGGTGCTCCATCGATCGCTGCGTGCGCCCGTTTCTGCCGTCTCAGCCGGCCAATCGTGCAGTCGCTGCAACTTCCAACACAAAAACCTTGGCAAAATGTATCGCACCACTGACAACGAGCGAGCGCAGTCGAACCGACCTCCAACGTGGTCTTGCGCTTCTTGTTGCTGAGCTGCCTCGGGTGCTCTGGGGGACTGACGATCACGCGCCTGACCAGGGCGATCAACACGTCACAATGAAGCGAACGAATCGCGCAGGCGACTTCCACCAGTTGCAGTTGCTGGTCGTTGACGGTGGAGATCTCGGCCGACTTCGCGCTGGACAGTCGTCTCCGCCGCTCCCAGACAATTGCCAGGGCGCTCAGCAGATTCGGGCCATACTTTGAGGAAACAGCAATTTATCGCTAAGATACGCAGCACAAAACCGTATGCAGCAGATATCATTCAAAATCGCGATTTTTCTTTCAGTTTAATCGGAACCAGCAGCTAGGCAAGAAAATCACTGCAGGGTGTGGAGTCGGAGCAGCTTGTGCGGTAACTAGCCTCTGCCTTAAGCCGGTAATTCGTGACGTTCACATGCGAGTCAAACTTCAATGGCGAATAACTCAAAATCTTCACAAGCGATTAGAGAACATTAGAAAAACGTAACAAATAATATCTGCTTGTCAGCTAATTGGCGGAATGCTGACAGCGCTATGTCTGCAATGGAGACTGTTGGCCATGAGCTTGCGCAAGGGGCACAATGGCACGTTCCTGTATACCAGCGGTGGGGGACCTATTTACTATCACGGGCCGCATGAATCGTGCATTATCTCCGGCGGGCCGCAAAATCAAGTAATTTCATCCTAAAATTCTACCATTATCTAACAATGAGGAAGAGTGGCTTATCTTGACTTAGTATCAAAGTACCAGCTTATCATGGAACCTGGTTTTGATGCGATGTTGTACTCTCACTTAGGAACGAAAATTCTGGTGCGGGCCATATCAAATATTCACGCGGGCCGCAGGTTCCCCACCCCTGCTGTAGAGCAACTTCAGTGGCCGACTTTCTGACCGAAGACAGCAATCACAACCTTCGGGTTTACATACAAAACCAACACGCTTAGTCATGACGAAGAGCGCTACAAGAGGCCTACGGGTGGTATGAGGTCTGAAACAGGAGTTTTGGCCCATCGCCTTCTTAAACGCTGCATTTCAATTTTCCAAAGTCTCGTGATGAAATCAGCTTTACACGAGCGTATTCAGTAACTCGGCTGTTGAACATAGTACAGCATCGACTCACCTGCAGCGCAATGGGATTGATCAATTGAAGGATGGCCTGCGCAACGGCGTCGCTGTCACCCATAGCAACGCAAGGATTGACGGTTGGGAAAGGTTGTTTGTCCTGCATGAGATTGAGAAACACCAGGTAAGAATAAGAGGCAGCCGCTCCTAAAAGCCGCATTGATTCATCAAAGTCAATGAACATGCGGATAAGATTTTCACCTCTGAGAGAAGCATTTAGAAAGTAGTAGCATAACAACTTTCTCAAAGCGGTACCCAAATTTAAATGATCTGCTCCACGACCAAACCACCATTCAAATATCGCAAAAAAGTCAGTCACCTTTTCCGACAGGACAGAGGAAACTCTCTTGACTAGACGACAAAATTGTCAAGTGCACATCAATGCAGTCAGAAAACTCTAAACTGAGCTTGAAACTGTCTTCGCAAAAACAAAAACGCTGAAATTACCAGTTTCGCACTGCAATCCTGTACAGTGTACGTCGTCAGCGCGAGAGAAAGCTTTAATTCCAGTTAAGTTGCGTAACTACAACGAACATTGGGCACAGCTTGTGTAAAGCTAACCATCACAATGACTTGTAAACTAAATGCTGGCAACCCACATCAGCAGCTGTGCCCGGAAGAAACTACGGAGTGACCGACAGGAGGCTTTTTCACGACACAAAAGCTTCTGAAGCAAGAAAATCAAACAATTCCAGCCGTACTTCCAAAGCAAAGGGATGTCAAACGACAAATCGCAGATGACAAGCGTGATGACATTAATGCGCCACATGAAACAAAAAAGTATGCCGCTTAATGCGCGACTCAAATAAGTAACCCGCTAATTTGCGGCAGCGAAGGTTCTCACACAACGCATTACACTTGAGGTTTTGAATGATTAGCGTCCTGCAGAGACGCAGGAAGGTCAATAGCGAACGGGATGATAGAAAAACAGCGGCAAAGGAGTTGCTGTTTTGTGGAAAGTGATATCTTGGATGCGGCACGCTTCGCTAACCTGAGCCACAAACAGAAGCAGCAGCGTGCTTCCACTTTGTTCTACAACAGAACGTATTGCTTGTCGATGCATCGTTGCAATCTACCGAAGGAATACAGGGTGTTTCACAATTGTTGAAACAAAGCGATTGGGCACAAATCCAGGATTTTAAATGTTACCACAATGATGATTACATTTATTGAAAGGTGAAAAGATAACATTTTATAATCTGCAACTGTTTGTCCTCAAATCAGAAATAATATGTCAAGAAGAGTCC
>JGI24159J19872_10004399_pt1 | contig 17930 bp, 10 predicted proteins | sample Ectturendosymbi4_FD_19872 | JGI IMG/M metagenome (IMG submission 19872) | reverse complement strand
TTTATACAGTGGTGTTTCATATTACAGTTTGGAGCTTTGTTTGGAGGGGCTAAGCCCAACAAAGCTACCTTGTGGCAACGGGACTGGTTGAGGGTTTTATTTTTAGGTTTAGGGTTTTAGTTTAAGGTTTTAGCTTTAGGGTTTTAGGTTTGGGGTTTTAGGTTTAGGGTCTTACGTTTAGCGTTTTATGCTTACACACTAATCCAAATATGTAACTTTGTATATTGTGCTTGCAACATGACATGACCACTTCAACCAATCATGTTCCACAAAAAGCAAAATAGTCTCAGTAGATATTTGCCTCAGAAGGCAAAATACACAAGTCTGCCAATTGCTTAGCGGGCCATGGGCGGGCCGATTTGAAAAAAATAAATGTCCTTGGTCCACGGGCAGTTAACGGGCTGGATGTTGCAGGCTATGGGTGGTCCGGGCCTGAAAAATCTTGGACCGTGCTATCTCTAGTGCTGATGCAAATATAAAAAAATCTTCATCCAAACCAACTAAATTCTATATTTTTAACACCAACCACTCCTGAGGATATTCTCAAACTTATAAATAGAATAAAGGTCGAGTGGATACGATGATATTCCCGTTCGCGTTTTTAAATCTTCACAATATTTACTGGCACCTTTTCTATCAAATGTTGCAAAGAATGCATAAGTGACGGCGCTTTTCCAGACAATACAAAAATCGCCAAAGTAGCACCAATTTTTAAGTTGGTAGAGAGCGAAATCTTTACTAATTACAGACCGATATCAGGGTTAACATACCTGTCAAAAATATTTGAAAAAGTACTCTACACAAGACTGAACGATTAATTTATTAGAAAAAAGACTTGTTGAGTCGGCAACAATACGGTTTTCGCAATAACCATTCCACATCCCTGGCTATTACAGACTTGTACGAAATCCTTCTCCAACACCTCGATAAAAAACTTATCTTTTGTGGCCTTCTTAGATCTAAGACAATTATTTGACTCAGCGAGTCACTCCATATTGCTGATAAAACTTGAGCATTGCGGTGTAAGAGAAAACGCGTTCAAGTTAGTACAGTTGTATCTCTCCATCAGAAAACAGTACGTTCAAGATGGAAACACTAAAATATCTTTGAAGTCAATTATTTCTGGGGTCCCCCAGGGTTTAATTTTAGGATCGTTGTTCTTTTTAATATTCACAAATGACATATCAAACTCAAGTTTTGTGAAAACTATGTGAAAAAGCTCTTTCTTCCCAACAGTGAAAATTATGAATTTTTAGTGATTGCCAATGACATCCCTTGCAATGACCTGGCAATTCAATCGCTTTAAAAGCTTATGCAATATCCAGCCACCTGTTTGGCCGATGATATAATGTGGTAACGCTGGAGAGACACTAGAAAACTTCATGCTGGGAGCGTTGCAACTTATGTGGAACTGGTCTGATATTTTAAAAGTATGCAGCAACAGACAAGCTTATAATGTTCTATTTGAATGGTTTGAATAAACAAGGTGATACTTTTACACATTATCGTATTTGTTCTTTTTTCAGTCGGTAACAGTGGCGTAGTCAGATCAAAATTTTGGAGGGGAATTTGAGAGATAAAAATGTTGGACTTCAGGCGATTAACAGGATTTTGTCTGAGACGCCGTTTCTCAAAGCAAAAAAGGACTAGATTTCCTAAAAGCGTTTCGGGTGGGCCATGCCCCCTGGGCACTCTTTGCCAGGTCTATGGTTGGTAATCGTCATTGTGGTGAAGGAAACAAAGTTTCTAGAGCATTTGTAGAGTTTATTTTGATTATATGGCTAAAATTTAGGAATTCGGGTCAGTTGTGGAAGTGAAACTTTTGTGTAATAATAGAGTACGAACCGTTTCTCTAAAAGCTGATCATCATAGATTTATAAAAACCTGAACGATTTCTTGCTTTGGGAAGCAAGACAAATATTGCAAAGAACTTTTGTACTAGTAGTAGATAAACTTTATGCAGTTAATACGTTCATCAGACGCTGGTTTCTTTCGGCATGAAACATTTGACAAGCATCAAGCTTTGAATATTTGTGTCGCGAATGAAATATCTGAAAGCCTGATTTAAGTTGTAAAGACCCTATCATGATGGGGTGCACATTAAAAAGCTACGCTAGCTTTTGCACGCAGCAGCATTCAGATAAAACAAGATATTTGCATCAAAAGAGAGCCTTTGAAAATGAAAAAATCCAAATAATATGCAGACTTGCAGCGAGTTGTAATTTAAAAGTGTGAAAGAAAAGACCACCAAAAATTGGAAATATAAAAGACAGCAAACGTTCCAAAAAATATGTAAAGCTAAGCACACTCAAGTTAACCACCAAAAGATGCAAAATTATTAATGGGACACACACATCTCTTGAACGAACCTGTGATTTTGCTGATAATGATCTGAGCAAAACAACTTAGCTTCTCCCACTTGGCCAAAACAAAGTCTTCCAGAATCAAAATTCCACCGGCGTTTATTCCCGAGGAAACAGTACTTTAAAAAAATATTAGAAATGTTGTAATTGGTGTACCGCAGTTTGTTTTGCCACATTCTGTTCAATTAATCACAAACAAGTTCACACCCTAAATTTTGGTTGACACTCACAGGAGTCAGAAGGGGATGCAAGTGGGGACAAAGCCCGCCAAATTTTCAAAAAAGAATGTTTTCTTAGTTTCGAGAAGGAAAATGAAGCTTAAGCATTTTTCGACCCCTTCTACAAAGCCCTGGCTTCTTGTAAAAAAACTCTTACTATTTCCCCCATCCTGGAAAAAAACTTTCCAACGCCCATGCTGACACTGTCTTTCAATGCATAAATTTAGAATTTTTACTATTTGCTCAAAAAGGTTTCATGTCTTCAGCAAATACTGTGATATTAACTTTGGTCTGCTCAAGTCAGCATGCAGAAAACCTTTTCATAACTAGTTAATCAACCATTTCTTCATTATCTTTTGTGTGTTGAATTGACCAGTTGCGTTGTGTTAAGTTTGTCAGTTGATTCTTTTGCACATCGACACACTTTGGCCCCACGTCCAATTAAATTTTAAAACGTTTTGAGGACTGTGAGAACTAGCTACGGAAACCAGAGACAATCTCTACTATAACTCTCCGACCGATTGTGCTAGACCAGGGGTGTACAACCTTTTTGCTATTGCAGGCCGCATTACTTTTACTTATATGAAGTATGGCCGCCAATGAGTTCGAGTTATATTTATGAGATACTGCGGCACTGCCTACTGCCAACCAACACAGAACACATTCAAACATACATTGCGTATTCATTCCATTACTCATTGTGACATCACCATCGAGATTGTTACACATCGTGTCGACTGATTTTCTTGCCTTGCGTTTGTTTTTTGCTTCAATATACGCCAGCGCGGCCGCCAAATCCTATATTTTGAATTACATGTGGACGGCCGCAAATTTCGTTATTTTTAATAGTACACCTGGCGCAATAATCTCAGTACCGCCAAATAAATCCGTCTATCTATCCGCTAAACGCGGCCTTCTCAAAGTGGCCCCCTGCCAAATTAATTGCCCATTTTTTCATACTGTAAAAAGCTTCTGTGAATAGATAAGATTTCCCAAACAGCATTATTTCGCGCTAAAAATGCACTCAATTTTTGGAAGCACACATGTGCGTGAGAACACATTTTTATACTATCAAGCAAGTAAAATCTTAAATAGAATGGCACACAAAACACTGGACGATAGTCTCCGACTGTTACCACTACCGGATTGATATGTCAGAGAAGTCTCGATCACCAGCATCCCACTAATAGAGATTTGTCAGAAATTGCTATTTGCTATTGTGTACTGTGTAGCAATTTCAATGACGCACTCACTTATCTTCCCTTTTTAGTTTTAAATGTTGTGAACACATTGCTTTATAGCTCATTTTATTGGAAGTGGCCCTCAAGTTATCACATTTTTGTAAAATGGGACGAAGGTCAAAAGTAGTTGGACCACACTCCTGTAAGCATCCAGCAGTTACCACTGGCCGAGGAAGGAGTGGTAATATTTACACTGCCGAGGTTTCCAGGCCTCCACGCCCGAATTTCCTGGGTAATCATCTCAGCTCTGATCAACAACAAAAAGCCAATGGCATGGAAATAACTCAACGCATTTCACTATTGTATTTCATGCTATTCATCAGCATCGCATTTCAGATAAAGTTAGACGGTAGCTGAACACGTACATCTGATTTACTGGTTTTTGATAGAGATAGCGAATCGAAAAACAGCTTTCTTGCAAGCATTGTTGGACTGCACTGACCATATTGATCGGTTTCGCGAACTCCGTCATACCACTTCTGTTGCAGTAACCGAGTTTCTTTAGCCCATCTCGGAACATTTGAGTGACCGCATTGTGTCCGATGTCAAGCAGAGCCTAGTGTGGTCGACGAGACAACCGATATGGCTGCATTGTGCTGTTCATTCCACTTGTCACAGCCTGGCCAGAGCGAGAATTTCCAACTCTGTGTCGTGTTAAAACCAAGCTGCGGAACCGACTGCTTGATGGAACTCTGAATGCGATGATAAATGTTTCAATGAACGGTCCAGACAGAACTGTTGCCAGAAAGTCGTCAATTGACGAGCTTTACGTTTGTGCAGGGGGCTGAACCTTTTTAAAAACTAACAAAAACTCCACTGATTTACGCTTCGGGGTCCTTGGAGTTTTGGGGGGCTAAGCCCCTCATGGCGACGAGACTAGGTTCAGAGCAGTGGGCGTGCTTGTGATTGCTCATGACATTTGTGATTGAAATGGATAAAAGCAAAGTATAAACAGAGAGCGACAGAGTGAGCACTGAAGACCGTAGTATCTGCAGATGACGAGTTAGAAACTGAAGAAACTGATGCTTTTACTGATGAACAAGAGCTGTTTTATGAAGTTGAAATTGAAAAAATTGTGTTGTTATTTTTGTAAATACGGTAGCACTAATTGTGCACTGTGACTGCCAATACTGCAATACGTTTAGGAATTATTTTGAACGTTTTGCTAAAAAATGTGGCCTCATAAAATTCTTTGGTGTTCCCTTAAACCAAACCTTAAAAAAAACTGTGTGTATCACTATACAACAAGTATTGTTTGTATTGCCGATTTGTCTGATTTTTCAATTTACTACTTTTCTGTTGATCAGAGCGTTTCTGGGTACACGACTTTTCGGTCTAGCCGATTCGGTCTGTCCGTTTCAATCTGAGCCGTTTCGATCGCGGGAGTTTTTTGTTCCAGTCTCGAGACATTTCGGTCGGGCAATGAAATCTTATGTTCACTTTTTAATGCAAACGTACTCAAATCAAGGAAAATTAAAAAAAAAACTACAAACATGATCCAAGGTCCACAGTTAATCAGCATGAACATATGTGATTTTCGTTATCAGCAAGCAAATTAAATCATTATCTACATTTTCAATTAAATACAAATACTTCAAACTCATAATTACAATTCAGATTTAATCGCAATCATGACTCCTGAAAAGCGAGTTGGTATAACACCAACTAGCGTGACATTTCGCCTGCCTATATGATCATTTCAATAAACAAACGCAATCAGTTCCTTATGTACAAAAATGTCGTGACTGAAACGGCCCTGACCAAAAACTCTTTGTTCCGTTTATTTCACTAAAAAAACATTCTGGGGTTTGTCATTTCTTACAAACATTTTCCCCCTTGTCGCAGGGGAAGTTATTCTGTAGAAGATGCATACGTGTTTTACTGCATTGGGCATTGATAAGTGTTTGCAGGCATTTTTGTGTGATGCATCAAACTTGTTTGTGAACAACTTAACAGTTGACATAATGGTATGTGAACTGACGTCACGGCAATTGATCATTTTTTCCGGTTGCTCAGGTGAACGCTCAAGCTGTTGGTCGACGTTATTCTATACTGAACCAATTTACGTTACTTTCTTATAGCTTCACGTTCATGTGTGTTAGTCATTTTGTTTAATAGTTAAGCGAAATCAAGGAACGCAATCTAATCAGAGTGTTTCTGGTTAGTAAGCTATGAGAACCTTCGTACGCCTCGTTTCTGGTTGACATTTCATTACATCAAGTCGCTTAGTTGCTTGATGTAATGAAAGTTAAGAAACTGACCCACGCACTTGGAACAACTATACATTGACCTGTCAACCAGAAGCGGACTCTTTAAATCAGTGTTTCCCAATCTTTTTTGGCTAGCGCCCCCTTTTTTGAAAAACAAATTTCTATCGCTCCTCTACCATGCCTAGCACACATATCAACACCATTTTTTCGTACATTGCACTACAATTTAGTAAAACGCTAAGTTTTTTTTTACAAATTACATGCATACGTTTGTTGATCATACTGTTTTTTATGACATTTGGTCACCTAAAGTTAGTAAGACAACAGAAATGTAATTATTAAGTGGGCTTCCTATCGCCTCACAACCGCCCATTTCTGCTTCACCGCCCCCCTAGAGTTTCTCACCGCCCACTTTGGGAACCACTGCTTTAAATGTACACAAAATCAGCTCTTCACATCGCGTTTCCTAGAGCTAGAGAACTTGTGATTATCATAAATTTCTTTCAACATTTCTACAATACAAGCTAGGCTCATTTTTGAGCGGCAAATGATAGCAGGAGTAGCTTGATATGAACTAAAATCATTCAATCAAAGCATCTGCAGAGGAACAGCAGCCCACCGCAAGAGAAAACCATTCGAGCAAGTGTCAGGCACCTGAAGTTCCAGATGTATGAATGTTGTACAGTTCGATTGCATTTTCCACAACAAGACAGGTGCTAAAAGGTAATGGTCATTAAAAATCGTCATTTTTTTGCATCAACACAGCACCACTTCATTGTTTCACCATGCGAATTGATAAGTTCAGAAAGCATCTTATGCAGAAAAGCATACTCCAGACTTTGAAAGGTCAACTCCTACCTTAGAGTTCCGCTAAACGCAGCAGAAATGAACAGACCAGCAAGACCAGGAAAATTTTCAAATACATTTACAACTAGATATGGAAGCAGCTGGTCACTTTTTGAGATTTTTCCTGCTTTCAACGGATCACATCCTTCAAAATACGCGTACATGGCACATCCAGTTGCTGTGGCAAGACCAAAAAATACTGTGCCTGGGAGTATAGAGAATAGGGAAGCACTGGAAGGAAATGAACAAAGTAAATACGAAATACTTTTTATTAGGCAATAATGAGACGGTAATGTAAATAAAATTTAGCTGGGTCAATTCAACCAAAAAATGAAGGCAATAGATTTTACCAAATCAAAACCTTACATTCGGGCTTGCTTCACCGATTTACATGAAAGATATCTCTGAGTGATGGATTGGTTGATGCAAAGAGTGTCACTCCACAGAAATGCTTGGCCAACGAAAATTCCCCAAATGGTATAAGGTACAGTCATATCGGATTTGGAACTGCAAGTGCAAAATGTTCAACAGTAAAAAAAACTCATTGCACCAAAACATCACTTATTCCCGAACATAACGTGCTTTTCAGTGCGGAATATGTGCTAGCTAGTTGTATTTTGAGCATACAACGTGACGTTTCTTTTTTCTGTGCATTACTTGTATCACGGCTGGAACCTGTGTTACCAAGCCATAATGGATAAACACGACAAACAACAAAATTAACGGAAACCCATGCTTTCTTATGTGACTGTATTAAAGTGCAGGAAAATCAAAACCTTAATGCACACCTGCAGTTGAAAACAAGATGTACTGCTACGCAAAATTGCTTACCTGTGTTATTAAGCACGCAAATACGATTTTTTGACGATTTTAGCAAAGTTACGTATTGCAGGTGTACGTTACATCGCTGTTTCCAGTTTCCTAACGATGATTTGCCGGTAAGTTGTTCATAAGCAACTCTTTAGAGTTTTTGCATGCAGAGGATGAAATTTAAAGTACATACTCTCCGAAATTAAGTCTTTCGCTCCTTCTCATCGCTTCAGTTATGTGCGATAATCCTCCGACGTCCACCGAGGTTTTGATGAACACGGATACCATTCCAGCCAACATTACAACCGCTTGCAAGGTGTCAGTCCAAATGACAGCTTTCATTCCTCCCTAAAAAGCAAGACATAATTTTGAGGTTCGTTGGTAATGTAAACAGCATAAAAACTGAAAAACCAGCATATTTGATTTTGTTATCGATCAGAACACGTATCTTTAGAACTTTCTGTTTTCCAAAAACTTTACTTCTTCACCGCAAAGTGAGGCTACGAAAAGATGAGCAGATGTACAATATTCAAACAAATATTTTCAGATTAAACATAAGGATTTTATAAAAACTTGTAAGCGTTCTCATTGGATAAATAATTTCTAACTTCATGTAAGAAACGATGGATCTGTTGTTCCATGTTGAAAAGAAATAAATAGAATGACAGTTTTGCATTAAAATAAAAACAAAAGTAGAGTGAAATATATAAGCGTAACAATGTCCAGCGCTTTCTCGGCTTATCCAGCTTCGTTGGAGAAATATTTTTATATCTGAACGGATCAACAAATATTGAAATCTTATATTTAATAGAAAGAGAAATCAATAACTAAAAAACACGTTGATCTTTCAAAGTTTGATCAAAGTTCCATAATTTGCTAGAAAATTCCCGATTTGCTTATCAGTTGTAATTGTAACAAGAGATTTATTAGAAGCAACTCATTTGTACATGGTTTACGGAAAGATTCGTGTTTTCCAGCAGTTAAGTCGCGAATTTCTGTAATGCGGACAGCGACTGGATAATCGAATACTTGTCAAACAAAGTACAGATAAATATTTGATGAAGCACTTTTATCTAATTAAGGTAAGAGCTAGAAGGCATAGAAAGTATACCAGAAAACATCTGACTGCGAAATGCTTGAACACTGACCTCTTTTCATATGCTTGACCCCTTTTCAAATCTCGTGAAAATAAGTTTGACATTGTTTTGGCTGTCCGAACGAGATTGTAGCGCATCTCGTCTCGGCCCGCAGCCTTGTCATGCGCTAATCATCATCTTATCGAACGCATCTCGCGCGGTGGCGCGAAGCGCCGCCAAAAAGGCGTTTCTCGACTCGCGCTGCGGGACAGACGCAACGATGCTGAGTAACGCGACACAGCATCTGAATCAGTAAGGACTGCGGATGCGAGAAAGTCTACGATGCTACCGTAATCGGACAATTATATTTTTGTGTGAGAGCCAGTCAGAGAAACGCACGAAAGAGCCAGATCCTGTCTACTGCGTGTTTCAGCATTTCTCGAGCTTGTCTTGTTGACCTTGTGTTTACGAATAAAAGCGACATCGATTGATCTACGCAAGGGTTGTACAACCTTTTGCTATTGCTGTTTATCTATATGTAGTACGGCCGCCAAAATACTGCCAAGTGCCAACAAACACAGAACACATTCAAACATAAATGCGTATTTTATTACTATTTGTTACATCACCATGTAGATTGCTACGCATTTTGTCGGCTGATTTTCTTGCGTTGTGTTTGTTTTGCTTCAATATACGCTAGCACGGCCGCTAAATCATTTTTTAAATTACATGTGGACCGCCGCAAATTTCATCATCGAAGGTCGCATGCGCCGTACGTTGTGCACCGTTGATCTGCGTCTTCGTGGTTCCTCACTTGGCAAGGCTACGTATTTACTGTCCCTACATGAATTGGTTGCTACACCGGATCAGCTAACACAGTCGCCAGAAATTGGTTCCCAGACCGGGAATCCCAGTCCTACAAGAACAAGATGAAAAAACAATGTCTGAAACGTATTCCTGACCTGCTTAAAAGTACAACAGTTCTTAATCAAGTGAAAACTGAATTCCCTAGATAAGGAGTATCACATTTTCTTACGAAGCTTATGCAGCTACATGTACATCATATTTATTGCTAAAACAAAAAATCAAGAAACATTTGCTATAACAGCCTCATTAGGTAGATTTGATGGCTATCGTGAAAGCCACTCTCAAAATGGCATGACAGCTACACACTTGGTTTAAAAACATATTGCCCTAAAAAACGTTCATCGCCACTAACAAAAATATTTTAATAACAGTGTTTACTACCGTTTAACACGTTTGGACATTGGAATGCTGATGTGATGAAAAAACAATCCCATACTAATCCAGGAATAAATTTAACCAATAAACTAGGCAATTCGTTATTGGTTGCAGATTTTTCTAACCATGGTAATTTGTCTTTCCCTGGCCGGCGTGAGCTGTCTCGGCGTTTGCAATTGCAATAAAAAGGATCGAAGTCGCATGGCTATAGCTTCTTACACGATGCATCATGGTTCAGTGAGGGGTATTTGTTCCAACAAGAAACTCATCGACTCACTTTTATGTTGCAAAACAACGATGCAGACACACTGCGAACTCACTGACAGCACTGGCTACAGCCCTGGATTTTTTTTCATTTAAAGTGTTTAAAATATTGCGTCAGTTATAAATTTTCAATGTTGCGTTTCTAGTTTCTTTAGTGACATTCGTTTCAAGGCTGCCGTCAGGCGTTAAAGAACACTCAGGTGACTACAAACACAATTCTGGGTGGAAAAAACGAGCTAGGAGAGTCGTGGTGATTACTTTAGAAAAGCTGGGGAGTTCGCATGCAGAAACGAAACACCAGAGCAGTAGTATTTTTACGAAAGGATAGCATTGCAAATACTACTCGATAACAAACATTGGGCAAAAGTTGGAATGTAAATCTGTAAGTTTAACTAAGCCTACAGTATTTTTTAATTTTGCAGTTTTTTTTATTCCCTGAATCTACATAATCATCAAAAATTTGTACATTTTAATCGAAGGGGCGCTTTTCAACGGAACGCCATTCTGGAGTGGGAGTTGCTTTAAACTGCCCCGCTGGATCCGTCACCGTATTATTCCTTCATTTTCGTATAGGTTTCAACCCTCTGGAGAATTGCGGGGGCAGCAGTCCCAGAATTCAAAATGCCCCCAGCGTAACGCTGTGGACTCAGATATCTCATCTCTGCAGCTTGTGTGACACTGACTGGCAGGTAGATTTAAAATATGAACCGCTGGAGTATGAGGCCACGAACTGAAAGCCCACTAAGAATTACAAATACAACATGGTGTGTAACCTTATTAGACAAGTTCACTTGCTTCTCGATGCTATTGTGTGTCACTTTGCATTCTAGCTGTTCTGAATCACCACAGAGTAATGAAGTTCACGGGAAACTTCGTTTGTTTTACAACCCGTGTAGTAATCTCCTTATTCCACGTTGACCGTCTTGAATTGCTGCAACTAAATGTCGCTTAGTTGAACTGTGGACGGGCTTGAATTTCGAGGAGTTAATAACTCGTTCGTTTTAGTGATACTTTTTGTTGCCGCATGGTTGCACTCAGTTGAAAACCATTCAAGTGAATGTTGAATAACTTTTTCGGAAGATTTAACCGGTATCAAAATGTCAGGAAAGAGCCAAACGGTTGATCTCGTGTTGGCAGTCACGCTGACGCAAATGTGATTGTCTATCTCAGGGGTAGCCAACAGGTCGTTCGCGCAGTCCCTGTTGGTCGATCGCGCCTGATTTTGCATTGAATTGACACGAAACCTAAAGAGAACATTTTTCAATCAACTATTCCTTTTTGTTGCATTTTATGAAATTTTTTTACTTGTGACTTTATTACCGACCGGTCGATCGCGAGTTATCAAGAAATTTTCTAGTCGATCCCAGTCAATGACAAGTTGCCCACCCCTGGTCTATCTAAATCGTATAGACTGCGAAGAGGAGTGGAAACAACATACACCTTTTTGGGAGTCCAACGGCCGTGGCGAACGTTTGCGAGTTAACTCCACTAACATGGACACAAACTTCTGAGCAGGATCATATTGATTGCCCGCTAGTAACAGGCGGCTGTCAACACCGTACCTCAGCAGCACTCCCAAAAGTTTTTCTTAAGATATACGGTCGCATGCTTTCTCGGGGTTGACAAAGCACTGATAAACTTGCTGGGCATACTAAAGTTTCTCGAAAAGTTGTTGGACAGTGAAAGAGGCAAGTTAATTCGGCATTGCCGTACCGATTTCTAGCTACGCTGACTTGACTGCCTACCAGATTAAAATAAGCCACAAATCACTTCGTACAGTGTGGTGATCAGCCGGCATTTGACTTTCGTTAAAATTGGTATAACATGCAGAATCCATTTTTTCTCGCCATTTTAAGAGTTTTGTGGTGACCGTCAACTTAAATTGAGATATCTCAATTAAAGTCTTTCGTTTTTCAAAAGATCAAGTTAGAATATTTTTTGCATTACGCCTCAGCTCACACGGTCACACTTAAAGATTTAGTTACAGTCAAATTCTTCTATCTGCATTTCCGTAAAGACGCTTAAAATGGCATCTTGTAAACAGAGTTGTGAAAAGTCTGGACATCGGTGATGAAAAGTTTCTGAGCGTAACGTATCTTGTGTTCGACAAAACGTACGACAGAGCGGTTATCACCTGCACTCTTCGACAAAACTTAATAAAGAGCAGTTTTTTTCAGCAATCGTTAGACCAGTACTATCACTTTCCGTTTGATGAACTCCCAGACAAACGTGGTGCAAAACGTGACCACATGGGTGGGGAGAATTACTTGGACAAACAAAAGTTTACTGGTATCCAACACGACGACGACAACAACCTCTCATCTTCCCTGTATAAAAACATTTTTGAACAGAAACCAGAAAACAATATTGCATAACTAAAAACTATTTTGCATAAACTTTGAAAAAAATGCTTTTAATCTTCTTTGCAGAAATGTTTGTCAAAGTGCTTTGCATTATTATTACTTTTTCGTATAAACCCACATCACAAACCCTGAGCAGTCTAAGGCGGTGCTTCTTAACCAGGTGAATAGTTTACCCCAGGGTTAATGAATTGTTTCTTAATTTTTTATCTTCCGATATCATGCGATTGTCTTGCTTTTTCTACCCACAACATATCAGCAACCGTGAATAAAATGGCGAACGTCAAGCATTTTGACTTTACGTCTTAGCAGTCAGCAACTTAACACTTCAGTAAAACCGCACTATGGTGCAATTAACAGCGTCCGTTACGTAATGGAGTTACATTTTACCGACAGATGCCATGTTTTATTCAATCGAGTGGTTGACTCTCTGCTATGCTCTTTGTATGAAGCGTCATATACCCCTGTGCAAAAGGTGTCTGCAAGAAGCGCAGTACTTTCGAAAGTTTCAAACAGGTGAACACTCATCAGAGTTAACCTTTTCAGTCAAAGGGCGGGAATAACCAATCGAAGTACAGGAGTAGCCTATTTGCGATATTTGTTTGTTACGAGTTTGGTAATGATTTCAAAAGCCTATGTGCGTTTTTACATCGGGTAATATCTGCAGAATGTTTACAAAATTCGTACAAAAACATTTTTTGGTGAAAGTAAACGTAAATACATAGATAAAATAAACCAAGACTTCATTCATCATCTTAACCAGGTTTAAAAAGGAAGTTTAGCATCGAGAATAAGTTCGCTTCAAAAGCGAAAGTGGAATGATGACTGCATTAAGTATGGATTTTGTCATCATAGAAGTGAAGAATCGAGCCATGAGCTGACTGCTCAATGCATGCTTTGCTATGGCATAATATAGCATCTAGTTTTTGACTTCTTCAAAACTGCGGATTTGTTTTAAAAAAAACACTGCGTTCATCAGCACAAGTCCTCGCGACTTATCAACCAACAGCACGAATATTTGTGCAAATAGCGAAATTCTCTTTAGTCATCAGTCGTAACTGACTCAGCTAGTAAAAATCCTTTTATCCTTTCCTCTTCTTAAATAGCGCATGTGTTAATAAAAAAAAGAAAAAATTGCAAAGCTGAGTCTGTGATCAAATTGTATTTGAAGATCTTAGACGGTTTGTTGCACAGCTGAAAGCATGTTGTGGACGATTTAGGAGAAATATTGTGGTCTAACAATGAACACTCGATGTGCTATGATTATTATTGTCACATCGACCATACATTCACAATAGGGTGAATGGAAAACCAGCAATCGATGGCCGGGGTAAAGGAAACCACAAAAGGTTAAGAAGCACTGGTCAAGGGAACAGACAACTGCAACAGATCTGTTTCACAACACACTGAAAAGTTGAGTGAGTGACATCTCAACAATGAAATTTTGTCTGGGTAAAAGTGCGCTTTAAACCATCCTTTACACGTTTCCAAAATGGATGACAAAACTGCAATAACGTTTTCAGATTTTGTAATAGAAGAATTTAGTTTAAAGTGTTGTTACATCTATTTACAAAAACGTTTTTTTGTTTATTAATGTTGGTAACACATGTCGAAACGGTTTGAGTCTGCTTGTTGATAATTGTTGGCAACACATGTTGAAACGGTTTGAGTCCGAGCAAAACCCATCAAAAAAGAAGAGTATTTATGTATGCCGTAGTTTCAGCTCTGCTAAATCAAAAATTAATTCTCAGAATTTTTTTTACATCACACAAACATTAAACCACCTAATGCAATAAAAAATAAAGTTGTCTATATCTATATTGGAAGCTAATGACACAAATAATGCTTAGTTTTCGGGTCAGAACATTTTGCTGCAAATAACTTATTGCAAACATTTTCACATTTCTTAGAACATAAAAAGGTCGTTAATTACTTCAGAAGAGTTTTCAAGTTGCCAGATCAAGCACAGTTGTGCGGTTGGCCATTGGCCATCACTTTGGATTCCGAAAGATTTAAAGAAACACACTCGACAACAGCTTTACAGGTTGATCAATACAGGACAATTGGGTCAAAAAACATGCAGCAACACCTGAAAAACCTCCAAGTTTGTACTGCGTTGCGAGTTGAATGCAAAAAAAACTTAGTAACCACAGAATAGGCGATTGCTCCTAATGTACTTTGTTAATGTCTGCCTTCGTTATATCTCAAATGTTTTTTTTGAAAACTGGAAAGATTGGCTGTTCTCAAAATCGTTATATGATGTCCAGCAGGCAGCAGTGGTGTGACTTGCATTCTTTGACAGTAACCTATTGTGAAACATTGTGCAATATGCTCATTTTTTGGCTTTCTGCATTATTCGTTTGTACTTCTCATTGAAAGTTAATGAACGTATAATAGGGAAAAACTTGCTTGAGTTGATTTCATTGCAAATTCTCAAGTTTTTCGCTTGTCCCATATTCACAACTGTTAATGACTATGAATACTCAAGAGAAATAACTCTTCTCGCATCAAGTCCAAATAAAGATGATACTAAAAAAATTACCCCCCAAAAATCAAATATTCTCTATATTGTTTCCAATCATCTTGAACAAAAAATTAACCTATTGCCTAAATGAATCAACTGTTTTAGCTTATGAAAACCGTTGCCATGTGTTCATTATAACGGTCGGTAACACCCCAGCGAAGAAACTACAAAATAGGATGTTAAAATCAAATCGTAATTTTGCAGAATCAATTAGGTTTCTATAAAATAACTTTTTTTAAAATTTAATCCTTTGAGTTTTAACCTAGGTTTTATGTTTTTTGTTAGTAATACTGCTGAAAATATTGTTTATTTGTTCTTTGCAAAAAAAAGTGTAAGGGTTGTTCAGAAGTACGCAAGACGCAAGCTTCGTACCAAATGAACGTTTTTTTCTGATGATGATTCCAATACAATACACATAATGAATTGTTTTATCCAATTCGTTTGATAAACAATTGACGATTCGAAATAGAGTATCGTGCGCAACGCTAGAAGACTGCATTGCTGAAACAAGCCAGCTATTGCTCGTAATGGCAATTATGGACCGTTTGCCATTCGGTAAACAACTGATTTCCTTGGAACAAAAGCAAAATTGAACTGTACTGTGTATATTTAGTTAAAACCTGTGGCTGCATCATATTCATGTTCGCTTTTCTGACATATAAATGAAAAGAACTCCGCACACCTTTGTGACGTTGGCGTGGAAAGGGCATTTCCAAAACTTGCGAATAGAAACGCCGCAGCGTTTACGTCGTAGATTTGTTCCGTCATACATTACATAAAACACTAACTAGTGAGTCATTGCAATTTGTTTGCAACGTACTTTTTCTTCTTTTCCCTTTCTTCGCAACTCGGTTCAAAATGGACCTGACTCCACTAAAAAGGTCGACGTCAATTGTAGATGAGCTTTACCTCTTGATGTGAAAAATATTGCCAGAAGTTGGAAATAAAATTTTGTAAAACGGATAAATGCGACAAAAATCGGAATGAGTCCTAATTTAATTGCAGTTCACTGCTAAAAGTAAGAAATGTATCGGGAATCAGGACGGAGAGTTGACAGACTTACAGTTCTGTATAGAGAACCGAAAGTGAAAACCGGCTCGTTTTGGTGCCTGTATGCTGTAACATTGACCGGCAAATAAAGTAAGATAAAACTAGCGGAGTCAGCTTAAAAATTTGGCGAGCAACAGCAACATCATGCCACTTGATTAAAAAATATAATCACCATACCAAAGTAGTATAGAGAATGCAGACGACGCTGGTTGCCACAATAGTCCAATACAAACTCATTGGCGTAACAGCTTTCAGCGCTAAAGCCGGAAGATACATTGCTGATCCAAGGTAACAAATCTGCGAAAAAAAAGAAGCAACTTTCATTAACTATGTTACCAAAAATTGAAAAATCAACCAATACCTTGAATAGTTAGGCTGTGTTGACATTTTGGAATTTATGTTTCTTACTGCATCATTTTTGAGCCGACGATGTGATTTGTTCGGCTCAAATAAGTCTATATCTGCTGGAAAGGTTTCTGTATTAGAAGTCATTTTTAACTTTAGCAAAGTGTTTTAATGGCCAGTTACGGATAAACGGATTTATTCAAACGGCAGAATGAAACTGATATTGTTGACGAGCCCTTGTGTGAAACCTAATGTTGACCTTCTTTAAATTTTTGCTCGTAATCATTCACATTGTAAGAAAATGTTTGAAAGACACTCATTGAACTCAAAAAACTTTTCAATACAACAGTTTTGTTCAGTACAGCACATCAACGCTTCCATTTCTTTTACCATCCTAAAACCTGTAGAGAAAAATGTTGGCGGATACACGTCGCTAAAAAGCATCAAAGTTGTTCGCCAAAGAGATTAGGCAAATTTACCACAATAAATCATGCAAAGCCCTTTGCTATATCAAAGCTGAGTTGGCAATGCCTACAACAGTGGTCTAGAAGCGCTTTTGATGGTTACTTTTTGAGAAAACCTGTAAGATCTTCCAGCGTCATTTAAGTATAAAGTATCTAACACGAAAACGATACAGCAGCTAATGAAGACAAAAAGCAGAGAATTCTGCACTGTGTGCAACTCCCTCTGTCAGACCTGCGTTGCCGTACGGGTGGCTGAGGAAAATTTTATGGTTTTGCAGAAACTACGAACTAATTTTCATCCATCACCACAAGTCCGCTCCATCCAATTTCATGTTTGGAAAACAATGCGATATCAACTCTAGCTCCCAGAGCTGCCACTTTCACGTAGTACGTTTGCTCGACTTAAGCAACTTTTTTATGAAACTTCCAATTGCCTGAATTTGTTATTGATTTCAACAACTTTGCTTTTAGACTGTTGGTGAATTACTCTGCAGTAGTCTGTTTGCAGTTCGCGCACATTCGCTAAACTCTCTGTTACTCAGTCACAGTTTTATACCATATACATTGCGCTATACTGTAAGTCATCATTTTAAAACCACACAGCGCATTGAGAGTAGAGATCGGCCGATATGGCTTTTTTGAGGCCGATACCGATATTTCCAAAATTTTTAAATCTTGTTTTCTGCTGCATTATCAAAAATATGATGTATTTTATGCCTTACCTTATTTTCAAAAACTTAACAATCAGGACTTATTAGCTGAATTTTTTGAAATTGCAGCAATTTTAATATTTGATTAACCTAACTTGTTAGCATGGTATACACTGTTTACAATGAATAAACACAGTGCCATGAATAAAAAAGAATGTTAAAATAACAAAGCAATAAGAACAGAACACTGAATGTAAGAGAACTGCC
>JGI24159J19872_10004397_pt1 | contig 17931 bp, 13 predicted proteins | sample Ectturendosymbi4_FD_19872 | JGI IMG/M metagenome (IMG submission 19872) | reverse complement strand
TATATATATATATATATATGTATATATATATGTATATCGCATAGCCATTTTAATGTTGGAATGCTTCACTGGTTGTGTTTTTGCATGGTTGCGAAGTTGCATGCACTTCGTGCGCAACAAAACAAACATTTGCTCAGGGTATACTTTTCTTAGAGTGAACACTGGTGCTCGCCTTACCAGATCGCTTGAAAGGATCACGTGTGTCACCCGCGGGCTTGTTCTAAAAATAGCATCAATACAGTGGTTTTCAATCTTTGTTGTACTGCGACCCATTGCAGCAACCCACATTAATCCAACGACCCCATCGAAAACTCGAATAAAGCAAATGCAGTGCAAATGTGTACATAAAATATATACTCGCGCCCCCTCTAAAAATGATTCACAACACAACCACTCTGAGGATCGCGACTCGCGATCCCAGGTTGAAAGCCGCTGCATTAACATCATCAGTGTCTTCGCATAGACCAGGGGTCTCCAAACTTTTTTGACCTAGGGCCACGTAAGCTAATAAAAAATATGTCGAGGGCCTGACGTTTTACGTAATGTGTTTGTTTCGGGATATGTTATATTCTATCAAATTAACAATTTTTTCTTGGACACATTTCGCAGTTTTTTTCAACATTATTTTCTTCATCATTGACAAAATGGCTTCGCGGGCTGGATGAAATAGCTTCGCGGGCCGCATTTGGCCCGCGGACTGTAGTTTGGAGACCCCAGGCATAGACGAATATCATTAAATATTAATAATAACTTGTTTATAGGTAAGCTGAGCATAATTTCTGTTTTAGAAGTGTGTATCAAACTGGTAGCTCTTCGCATTTAATCTGTACCCATGAAGTAGCTCTGTTTCGAAAAGTTTGCTGATACCTGGACTCTATCGTAACGCTTAATTGAAAATAATGGTCATGTACTCGACCTACTACTAGACTTCATTTTTTTCTGTGACTTGCATTTGGTACGCTCGAAATACTAAGAAATGCACTCAAGTTATTTCCTTTACCTTACCTGCAAGCAGCAAAGCAAGTGATTGCTGCACGAAGTTGGCGATAAAAACAGCAGTGGAGTGTGCAACTCAGAAGTTTGAGGTTGGGACTCTAGCACAGCCGTATACTCGTATTTCAATGACTAAAAACAGGAATTTTGTGCAATTTAAGGTAAACTTCGCTTGTAGCNCATGTCCATTGTTATAAACAGGGCCGCCGCCAGCGGGGGGGCCAGTGGTGCCCGGCCCCACCATTTGAAATCGGTGCCCCCCATTTCACGTTTGGCCCCCCGGTTGCTACATACATCCAATACTGTATTTTAAAAATGTGCCCCCCCTTCTGGTTTTGGCCCCTCTTTCTGGTTTTTGGCGCCCTGCTGCTAAATCCTGGCGATGGGTCTGGTTATAAATAGGATTATGCGCAGAAAAAAAACTAGCTCACAGTGTAAATCGGTGGTTTCCAAGATTTTTCGCCATATTAATCTTTGTTTCCCCGACAGCCATCAAATTGGACTTTCAGAGCCCAGAAGCAAATAAAACTTTCCAAGCGACCTCAAACTTGCAAGTTGAAAGAAAACGTATTTGGTTACGTGTCACGCGCTTAACCGCGATTGGGATTCACTGCGGAAACAACGGCTGAATAAAAGGTTAGCTCACCATCACTTCACTTGCGCAACAGTTTTGCTCAAAGATTACTATTACCATCCAACCTGACGTACGCGTGCCACAAGTGGAACGTGCTAACCAACTGTTCGCACACAAGCACCTACAAGCTAATCGGGGGTCGGCAACCTTTTCGAGCTACTAGGCCACTTCAGGGGATAAAAAAGACACGCTTGCCAGAAAAATAAGGTTTCCAAAGAGGGGTTGCTTTATTTTATTCTATGAGTCAGACACGAAGTTCATTGAACAGATGTACGGTCGACACACTAGCTGCGTAACGCAGTTTGCGGAATAAACAGGTCATTTCATGGTTTATAAAGTATCATACGTCATTTCATGGTTTATGTTATAAGCCATATAAATTTATAGACTTTAGAAAAACCGACTTGAAACAAATTTATTGCAGCCATTCGCACGCCTAGAAAATTCAGAATGTTTTTTTTAATAATTTTTATTATTATTTTTGAGGTCAACAATGTTGCTGAACAGAAACAAGCATAATTTGCAACGATTTTTTGCTTGTTACAAGTCTCCATTGTCCTCAACTTTTTTACTCCCTCCCTGCTATACCACTGCTACGGCGGCCCTGCCCATTGCAACCGTTTTCAGCGCACAAGCAAAAGCATTTAATTGCAGCAAAGTGTAAGATTAACAGTATCAACTGAATGGCAGTTGCAACCGTGAATAAATAATTCCACAGAAGTAAACCTTAGCATCAGCCACGAACGACTTACACATGGGCAGACTTACCCACGCACTCAGTCGGTACGTGCCAGAAAGTTTAGAATCCAAGGACTCTTGTGCTCAAGGTGGAAGAAAACCATCAGTAATGACTACGCAGCACAAGCCACCTGCGCGACCACCCGAGTCCGGAGCACAATATCCGCAGACGCAGGTCGCAGACACCTTTCTGAGTCGTTCTTAATATGCACAAATGGGTCACTGTTACGCAAAGTAACATTGCAAAGTTGGAAAGAAACGGAATCCTGGAATGTGCAAACATAGAACTGCAAGTGAAATTCCGAGAAACTAATCAAATAGGCCTTACCATACATTTACAAAATTATATAAACAGCTCCTCTTTCAAATATAAATTTAATTGATTCCCGGCATTATGCACGCACTTGTCTTTCATTCTAACTAATTCGTTGGTCGTGCCGCTGCTCGTTACAGTTCGATATTTGTGACATTTTTTTGCATTGATCTATTAAACATTTTGAGTTTTTTCTTTTGTGCGTGTGTGTGTTTTTACTTTTCTATTTCTTCGCCATAATCCTAATCTTCTGATTGCCTTTCTCCTTGTTCTTTTCAAGGGTTGGCTGACGCGTTGACCTCGCAGTCTTTGTTGAACCACGCATTTTTCCACATCTCGCGAAAAATACAATTGATTGATTGATTGATAAAGTGCAACAGAACAAACGCAAAGGGAATAATAGAATGCCAAAGGAGACGTTGGTCTTGCTTCCGCTCCGCACCAAGTACAATTAGGCCAGATACAATAATAAGTAGGAATGCATTAGGCCAGACTGGGCCGTACCCGGTCTAAGCTGTGCCGTATCCGGCCTAAACACCGGAGGTTACCCACCCTTGAAAGTAAAGTTTTAATAAATATCTTGAAAAGTTACAATATGTAACTCGTGGTAACTCTTTCAGTGATACGAAGTTTATGAATCTGGCGCAAGCATTGGGAGAATCGTATTTTAGGATTGGAGGAAGCAAAGGCGACGTGACTACGTTTGACCCCACTCCGGAATTATCTTCAGGTAACACCGGCTCAGGGACGTTTTACTAAAAAGTTACCGTTCGTGAAATAATTCATGCATTGCTTTCAGCTTGTCATTTAACTGCGCTGCTGTGTATGCAAAATTCTCTACAAATGCGTCGGTTGCAAAAAATTTTATTTCAGAGAAGCACTCGTCCCAGTGCAACGGTCAAACAAGAAATGAAACGCGATTCAGAAAACACTTGTTGTGGGCGGATGCAATGGAGCAAGCAGAAGAAAAGCAGCAAATACTGCATGGCAACGCTAAAACTTTTAAACCTATGATTTTGAAAAGTAGGCATAAAATCAATTGCTTCTTAAAAAATAGTCAACATCTACGAATAGACGGATGCTCTAAAGTTCAGTGTTCTCCAACCTTTTTAGATTGCAACTCACTTCTGGCAATTTTTTATGGACCCACTATGGTATCACGATAAAGCGACAACGAAAAGACTGAGATAAGAGAAAGAAACAAAATACTGTATTAGCAACACATACAATTTACTGTTAATGTGGAACTTGAACTTGCTTATTAGATATGACAAGATCAAAGAAACTGAAAATCTGCTAATTTATCAAGAAATGTTTTTGTTAAAAAACGGAAATTTAAAAAATTTTCAATAGTTCGCGTGCAGCGGGTACTGATTGGGAGGCACTGCTCTATATGCAGTAAATGTGGATTTTTCATTGGTTGCAGCATCGCAATGGAGGCAACTAAACGAATTCTGTCAATGCGTTGGTTGGAAACTAGTTTTTGGCCTTAACCTTGAAAAGCGTGACGGACTGGTATGGAACTCCACAAATGCCGAGCAGCTTCTGAACTACACCGAAAACAAGTATAAAGTAAACTGGGAATTGGGTAACGGTAAGTAGATCAGCGATACATAGGAAATGTTTTCATACACAGCATTATCGTTGTCCGTTTTTTAAGGCCGTCCGCTTTTTTTATCGAAAATGAGCACAAGGTATCGGCGAGCAGTTGCAGTATATGACAAAATCCGACTTTGGGATTTAATTGAAGCTTGTTGTGCGCGTTTGTTAGAACTAAGAAGCTGCATCTTACTTTGGGATGTGGGTTGGATTCCACACGTATACGGGACCATCAAACTCTGATGATGAGACTCGGAATTAAAATCCTGATTCTAACAAACATGACGGGGAATCAGGCAATTTTGTTTGTGGGGAGCCACTTGGGATGGCACTTACTGGTGAACGCACGACTCTGAAAATCCCAAAGTTCGAAAAAATTATTTTCCAAACTCATTTCAGGTTTGGTCGCATCCAAAATTTCAAAAAAGTTGACATTCCATTTAGCAAACCTCTCAAAGTGTTGGTTTCCAGTAAAACTCCAGGAAAATTATCCGATGCCCTGTAAAGTGAGGTAGTGTGGGAAGTAGCAAACGTTAGCAAATATACGTATGAATTCTTTCGGTTAGCGAGTACTAAATCTGATATTCTTTGCCGCGAAGAATCGGGCCAAAAATACAATGTGTGATCGTCAGTGTTCCCTCTTAGAAAATTTTACACTGAGCAAATATTTGTTTTAGTGAGCATGCAATTACGTAACCATGTAGACGCACAACTAGTGAAGCGTTTTAAGCGTTGAAAGGCCCATGCGATTTATATACAATGTTAAATTTGGAATGTTGCAAGTGCGCGAGAATGTGATAGCACTGCNCAAATTGTCTGGTGGTACAACGCAGTTGCGCACCTTAGAGGGAACACTTATGATCGTAAATGATTTAGAAAAATCTAGAAAACTAATAGAACAGTGATGTTCAACTGGAATGGGTATGCGTGCCAAAGTTTTTCATATACTGTAACTTAATCCCAGCCATGTCCAAATATAATTGCTGGTATTGTAAACGAAGTTCCTTATCCTTAAAGAAATGTTGTCAAATAAGACAGCGACATTTCAGCAAACTACTTAGTCACTGTGTTACTATTTTCCGACAGCAGTTAGCAAAGTGTGAATAAATTACTGGTTTGACTGCGAAATAAACGCGAATGACCATGATTTGCGTCGAAAAAGAAAAATAACCTTTTGCCACCTGTTTTTTCAAGTAAATATTTAAATATTATTGTTTTTTTGCTTCAGAACCTAATTGGTATTACACACAAAACCTTACGATTTTAACAGCCGATCAAGTGGCTGAAGGATTCTGTCGTTTACGTGAATTGCTTGATGCGTCAACTTGGTGGCGGGACGCAAAGCTTTTGGGACCTGACAATAACAACGTTGGAACCAAACGTGCCTTGCAATACGTAACTACGTGAGAACTCGTGTTCTTCTGAATACTCTTAACCAGAGAAATAGGTCTTCAGCCGAACGTTGATAGTGATGTGACCTAACCAACCAAAAACATTGCTTCAAATATGTTGTTTTTATATTACAATGAAAATCACCCTCTGATGCCTAAGCATAGCAAAACATCAATAAAATGGATTATGAAAGAAAGTTGAAGTATTGTAAAAACTGGAAAAATTTATGTTTAGTAAAAGTAAAACTGACGTGGGTTGCCACAAGCAAGAAATCTCTTAAACATAATCTGGAAACCTCTGGTAAAATTCAATAAACTGAAGTACGCGACCTGTTGAGCAATCGCAATCGGCTTCATTGTTAAGATGTTGACGTTATTATTTTCTCAGATTTTTGCGAGGAGCACATCAAGCCATCGACGGAGTTACATTTCACTTGTAAGTCAAGATCAGCGTTTGCTACTGCGAACTGATTTACGGTTGAGTTGTGGCGGTTTGAGTGTGGTGGTTATTCAGAATGTTCAAGTTTTTTAGCACGAGTTAGAGGTGGTTAGAACTGGCGTGCTTCCTATAACTATTGTATTGCATACCAACACGTTACTCGGCCGCATGAGACCCACGACTATTTGCTTGTAATCCACAGTCATTGTTTTCCCTGTCGTGAAATATTTCTTTGTTACTGTCCGTGGCCGAGTTCAGAATGTTTAGAGGCCTGTATGCTGCATTTCTCGTACATTATCAACAAACATAGCAAATTGGATGATATGCGTGGTGTGTAGCTGTATGCCTGGTTGACTGCTTGTTCAAATTGGCCCTTCTTTTCAGTGAGTTGAGGACCCTTGCTCTGTAGGTTACCTATTTCAGTCAGAGTTGAAGTTGAATGGTAGATACAGACAGGAGTTGCGGCGTGGTCCGCAAAGCACAAAAATACTTCATTTTGGTATCAGTTGTAGAATTTTGTCGTCTTATATTCCCTCACCAAAATATTACTAACAGCGTTTCAGGGTGTGTGCATCTGGATTGTCCATTAAAATTTTGTGTATCATTCTGTATCTTACTTGAAAGTTGTTAGATTTCGGGGTAAGATAAAAGTTCAACACTTTGCGTGAGTATTAAGTTTTGGTCATTGTTTCGAGAAAAAGTGCATTGCTTCTTACCTTTCAAGTTACCAAATTTCATGATCTGATCTTCGGCAGCCGGATTGAATTGTAACATTTGTTTTACCGTAGTTTACTTTTCCACACTAAGTAATTTGAATTATACTTATCTACAAGTTAAATGTCCTATGGGTTCGAGATTTATTCACTTTTCCTAAACACTGCGCTTTTAGCTCCGACAAAGATTTGCACAATTTCTTTTCTTTCATGGCATTTAATTAGTTATTTTAAAATATTTGCCAGGCCGTTTGCTAAGGTGTTGTTTTTGAAACCCATGTCCTGGTGATAACCAAAAGTTGATAAAGAGTTTTATGTCGTTGTTTGTAACACCTATTTATGCCAATGGTGTTTTTTACACCTAAATTTTGTGAACGTTGATGTCAGAGCTAGCGTTTCGGTATAAGCTGTTTTGTTTTTCACCATGCTTGTCAGGTATTTTTTTCATCATTTTGCGTTGCAGACACAGTTGTACCATTATAGACGTAGAAAGCATGCGAAAAATCTTTGAATTGAATATTTCTTATTGTTGATGTTGATTAGATCGCTTTGCCTTTGTTCAATTGAGGGATAAAAACAGAAGCCCGTGGTGTGATCCTTAACTAGTTTACAGGAAATGCAATATCATATCAAGAGAAAAATGAATCAAGGGTCTTTACTGCACCTATTCCTAGACGCCCACGTAGGCTAAGGAGCTATGCCCAGATGAAGAGTGTGTAGAAGGTAGTGGTGATGATGACGTCAATAAATGTTGCACAAAAACCTCTAAACTATAAATACCTGTATGTATCCTTGCTGCAACCTCTTGCTTGCGGAAGTAAAACAATGTGGAAGAGCAGTACAATACATTATCAAGCAAAGGCAGAATATCAGCACACATTTTCGCTGTTACCAAGTCTGCATAAACTACCCAATACTACCACATCTCCACAAGCCACCAAACGCAAAATAGCCACATACGGTGCGTGGAATACCGTTATGCCAAAAACAGTTTTTCGCTAGGTCGTCAAGCACACCAGTGAAGAAGCTCACAGAAGAAAAGATGGAAGTGAATAGGATATGAATATATCAAAACACATTATGCAGCTGTTGTTTCAAGAGACAAAACTTGCTATACCTATCAGGCTTTCTCTGAAAAGCAGCCCTATGTAGCGATTCTTTGTTTGCTTTATGCTGTTTCGACAACACACGAAATGACGAATATAACTCAGTAGATCAAAACATTGCGACAGTAATTGGTACTTCAACACGGCCGGGAATACGTTGTGGTTTTCGAATCGACTGTCAACGACACAGGGAAAAGAAACCGTGGTAAATCTAATGTTTTATATGGTTTATAGGAATCGGATCAGGATTTACTACTTTCGTTGACGGACCAGAACCCAAATCCGATAACTCTGGTGTGCGTTACTTTCCTTTGAAGTAGTTTGTGTTCTTGCAGACTTTCATATTCTTTCTTGTTTTAGTATCTTTTTTGCTGATATTCATATTTGATTACAGCTATTACTTAAATGGTCACACTGCTGTTGAAGCTGATTTCCTGAGTCCTGACACCCTGGCAAAAATTTCTGACGTAAGTTGAGGAAAAGTATTTTTTATATAGCTGAATCGTACAGTTTCATTGGCAACATGCTGTCATACACTCTGAAAGTGATTTTAAAAGGTCTTCTTTTGTATTAGCTGCAAAGCATGAAAAAAGCGGAACTGATAAAATGTTTTTGTTCTACAAAATATCCGAGATATGAGTTTAATTACTTTTTCTTAGAGCCTCAATGTGGCATAAGCTAAAGGCAAAAGACATGTAAGCGATAGAGTTATGGTGTATTTTAGTTTTCTTACAAAGTTTGAGCGTTCGAGATTTCATTTTGTTTGATTATACTGCAAGTGTCTTGTACAACACGGTAGTCTTCTTGTTGCCAACCACCGTAAAAGACTCCTTTTGGCACATGACTGCAGTTGAAAAATTAATAGAAACTATTACGCATATTGCAGTCGCCTTGAATACTTTCATCTTGTACTTGCTTGCCAATGCTTTTATGATATTAACCACGGTGTTGTCGTTGTGGAAAATTTATAATAGAGCTTTCAAATTTGATTTTCTGCTGAGGATGGCTATTTCGCGGTTTGATAGCTTAGGATTTGTTCAAATAATGCTTGAACTGTGTTTTCATATGGAAACGTAAACTACCAGAAACCTAAGCACCATTGCTAAAACAACTTTGTTCTCAGATTTCATCCGAAATCCAACTGACCAGACAGATGGCTCCTGGTAGGCAGGTATGGCTAGGCGAAACCGCTTCTGCTTATAGTAATGGTGCACCTGGATTGTCAAACAGCTATCTTGATGGTTTTACGTAAGTAATATGACGACAAAACCTTGTACTTTTACTGTTAAGTTGTAATCTTTATGACCTTACAGCAAAAGCAAACAAAAATGTAAAAACAGTTTCGATTGTAAAAAATCACACTAAAGATATTGGAGTAAAGAAGGTGCAAAACCCAAGCATTTTTAGTCAGGTTGCCTGACTAAAGTTCTCAAGAAAAATGTTGAATTTTGAAGTAATAACTTAAAAGCTAAAGCTTTGGCATCCAATGTCAAAATACCTCTGTCAGCAGGACAATTTTAATGGGACTATATATTAGCATATGAGCTGTTTTTGAACCTTCTGTTGAAAGGCAAGAAACTTTCGAAGAAGTTGCAGAAATTGCTGTAAGTTTTAGCCTTTACATATAACCTTAATTATTTAGCATAAATGGCCTAAATCGAGTCATTGACTAGAATTGAACCAATTCGAGTCACACTTTGCATCAATGATGGGATGACTCAACTCGAGCAACACGTTTGTGAAAAAAATCGAGTGGAGTCACAACTTTTCCCCGTTCCTCGACAGGACACGTAAACAGTTTCCAAAAGCAACGAACCTCTGTTGCTTCAAGTTATTACGTTGTTGTTGTGCTGTGTTTCCTGATAGCAAAATATTCAATGGTTGCAGGCATTTTTTCTCTCACTGAGGTATTGCTGAAACTTTGTATTTTAGCGTACGTTCATGTCAACAGCAAAAAACATAAGAGGCACAATGTCGATTTTTGCTGCCCAGTGCTTGCACTTTTTGTCAGCAGACCTTCATAGCTTTGCTGTGGGTCGTTGTTGGGAAAAAACAAGGATAGAAGATGCTGTTATTGTAGCTCAATAGCGCTGGACGTGTGGAACTGAGTGAGTGTGAAAAATGAAATAAAAATCCTGATGTGCATCGGTGCAATAGTTTACTAAACAACCTGTCCCAGTAACTTGAACGTATTTGTAACATCGAATACGTTGCTAAGCCTGGTCACGATAAATTTTAAGTGCAGTAGAATTCAGGAGTTTTGCATCACTATCCTCTTGCAGAGATTTCAGACAGGGAAAACGCTTAAACAGATTGTATATGTTTAACTAGTTTTGTTAGACCTTTCAGGAAATCTTTTCACACCCCGACGTGATCTGGTTGACCCAACTCATATGCACTGACTTTATGTGATGAGCATGGCATTGAGAATACTCAACGATCATCAAAGTTTTGAAAAGCAGTGCTGTTTGTGTTTGCATCTAGGTGGCTTGACAAGTTAGGGATGACTTCAAAGATGGGAGTAGATGTGGTAGTGAGGCAAACATTCTTCGGCGGCAATTACGGTTTACTTAATGAAACCTTCGATCCTATGCCGGTGAGTGGTTGTCAAAAATTTATTATTTAACATTTTTTGATATGTGGGCCGTTCAGCACGTGCTGCCCGTGGATTTTTCAAATAATAAATTTACCGTGTTTTGTGGTAGTGCTTGTGTTTCTTCTGTATATCTTCTATCGTTTGTAATGAATTTGACAAACTAGTCGAAATCTGAGGAATTATCAAGTCTCGCGTTACCTTTTGCTACTGCCCGGATTTTCGTATCTGGCATTTTTAGTTGTAGCTACTGACCTTTCTCTTTAAATAGCCTCTGTTGTGTGTGATTTTCGTGGATTCTAAATTAATTTTGCGCTGTATTTTTTGGTGTATCTCCCTCAGCAGATTTTGTAAAGATTGGATCTCAAAACAAAAACCAATTGTAGAGTCGCCAATGTGGAACGTTATATAATCATTCAAAAAGTTTCAATTTTATTGCTTCGCAAGGACTACTGGCTAACCTTACTGTACAAGAAGCTTGTTGGAAGCCAAGTGCTGAATGTAACAATGCAACAGTGCACAGCCACAAAATGCATCGATTACGAGCAGAAGTACGTGCGAATATACGCTCACTGTACAAAAACAAGGTGAGAAAAATATCAGAGCCAATGAAATAAAGATTCGCGGCTCTTGGTGATGTGAAAAATCCTACTTTAATCAACGTAATTCCGCTTCTAATTCCATTGCATACGTTCAGTTTTAAGTCAACATTGCTTCAGTAGTACAGATAGTAGAATCACTGTTGCGAGGACCTGCAATTCCTCACTTTACCGTTTATGACAACTTGACAATTGCAGCTTCAGGAAACAAGGGGAGATTGTTACTTGTAAACACGGGCGTCCAGTATTTAAGTTTCCGGAATACATTATGTGTAAGATTCTGGAGGACGCTGCACAACATTTCAAGAGCATTCACCGAAGGTTGCAATGAATAGAATTGTGCTTGATTAAACTGCTTTCTTTCTCGTTGTCACAATACCCAGTTTGTAGAAACAACAATAATACAAAATTGTTTGTTAGGATTGCTAAACAAAAAATCAACAGATTTTGGGTATTTTTGTAGGTTTTTCCTAAGTACTGCGCCCAAACCGTGTCCTAATTTTATTGCAGCAATACGATGCTTGCGTTTCCGTTTCCTTTCTCTTTCAGTTGTTTGTCTATTTTTGATTGGATCAAGTAACTCATAACTATGGATGTAATGGACGGTCCCTATGTAAGAACTAAAATGCTTCATGAGTCCAGACTTAGTCTTTTGTAGCCTTTCGGAAAAACAATTGTAACTAGGAAGGAGTCGTATAGTCCACAAGCTCAGGCGAAACTTTATGTGGGTCTAAAACTTTTTCTATGGCCTATGACGTTAAGTCAAAATGCTGCAAATATTGTCATCCCAACGTTTCTTCTGGCTCGTACTGATCGCGAAGCTAGTAACACAACGCCAAATCTTTTCCAGTTCTGGTTATCCCATCGGATCCGTTGTTTTCTATTTCTTAAATCTTTCTCCATCATCTGAAGTTGTTTCGTTTGATGTCCCTGCTGTTGGATTACAATCAGCTGACCTTTACTTGCTGCAACCAACAGGAGGAAATCTTACCTCGACGTAAGTTGGATTATAGTTGTATCAGCCAAGTGTTTCGTGCACTTTGTACATTTTCAGACATCCAACATATAGATATTTTTATCGGGAATCCTTTTTCTTATTACTATACCCAGTGATCAGCTGTTACTTCTTCGATGAATGTTTATTGCTTGTTTGTTGTTTCTTCGCAAGCTTATCGCATCCGTGTAGACAAGCAGAACGAGGAATAACACCTTAAATCAAAAAATAATTGCGGACGCAAAAAGAAAAGCCAAAGTACAAGCAATGATTTAAATAATTTTCAACCTTATCGCGCTAGATTTTTCTTGAAAAGCTTCAAGGTTGTTGCTGTAACAGAAAGCTCATTCGTAGTGGAGCAAAATTTACTTTATATGTTGAAAAAGTACTGCAGAACTGATTATATTTCTTGCTCTTTGCAGCGAAGTCAATTTGAACGGGAAGCCTTTAAGATTGGGAGAAAACTTCTCGATACCTGACCTAATTCCGCGTAGCCTGAATCCGTGGTGGTTGCAGACTGGACTCCAAATACCTAGCCGATCATACGGCTACTTGGTCATAGGCAACATGAAAGCTACAGCATGTTACACGAAATGAACTGGATTCCCTTTGAAGGTCTAAGTTATATCGAAATAACTGGATGCTCTGCAGCAGTAGTGTTCACAGACTCCACACTAAGTTACCCGATAAAAAACTGTGTCCTACTACAAAATAGTAAAGCATAGCGTTGATTGTCATGCTTTTCACCAACTGTCACATTGAAGATTAAGTAGTTGAGCATTAACGTAGCACGCTTTAACTTTTATCGGAAATCAGGAGCTGAACATGTGTCGTAATCAATTTAAGCAGAAAAAAATAATGATGGCAAACCAATGAAACGCTAAGACTACAGTGCAATCGACCTATGGTCTGAAAAATAAGGTTTGCCCAGAAAAACTGCTGCCGGACTGCCTTACTGCGAAAAAAACCTACACTGCAAATTTTTATCTGTTATGCGATACAGCCGTGTGTTTCCAAGTATGTTGAGCAAACACTGTTATTACCTGCAACTGATTACTCTCATTTTCCAAAACGTTGTGAAAGCAAAAAAATTCAGAGATGGTTAAACTTGAAATATCTGATTACCAGGCTTTGTACATATTTTTGGGATGATTTTATGAAGTCTTCAAACACAGATCAACTTCTTAATTACAGCCTATGCGCGTTTTTTTGCAGGAAGTGTAGTAATGCAGCCCAGTAAGTTAAGAGTACTCAGTAAAAATATATGCAAACGCCCTGTCCCACTGGCCGCTAGTGTGACTTTTGCAAATTTATCGCATCATAATTTCATCATCTTCAACGTTGTTTGTTACATTGAAAAAGTTAATAACCAAAACAAAAACTGCAGAGGATCATTTCCATACATATCTGATATGTTTGTTTTTCATATATCCGTGTGTTCCATGTTAGCGGCACGTGTGCCTGAGTTGTGCTTCGCTGTGCGTGGGTGAGGAGACGTAACAAAGGGTATTGTACGTCCTACCTACGCAGACTGAGTCAAGACAAGACGAACTGGAAGCAGCAGCGTATCTGCACTGCGTAGCAGGTTAGGCTACGTCCGGTTGAAAAATTTGAACTCATTCCAGACTTCTAACCCTGTCAGGAATTTTCGGAATAAAGCAAGGGCTCACTACTTGGGATCCATGAAAGTTTTCAACGTGACAACACTATGACCAAAAAATTTTGCTGTCAGTTATGGTAAAAATAGCACCAATAGGAGGATTTCAGTTTCAGATTCTGAATAGGAAATGATAATTTCATCATATCGTCCGGTTTTCAAAATATTGTATATGTTTAATATTAATTTTAATAAATTGTGTTTAGGGTCCGCCACGAAAAATTCTAGGTGTTTAGGGTGACGGTCTCAACTACATCACAAACAATACCTAATTTTCTGAAAATTAAGAATATCAATCGGTTTATGATTTTGTTTGACATAGGTATACAATGCAAAACTTTTGCGTGTAAGCTGCATTTGTGTTTCCTATAATGAGCGTTTAAATAATGTTATTTACTCGGCAGTTGGTGTCAAAATCTAAACTGTGATTCGCGAGCGGCTGTGGAGTGTAGGCACAAAAAACGTCGGCAAAAGTTTCAAGTTAGTCTGCGTTTTTGACCAATACAAACTACTGTGTTGTTTTAGAATGTGTTTACCGCGTTGACTTTTGTAGACCTGCTCATATTGTGAATTTCAAAGGCCTAATTACACAAACTTTCCATTTTATTGGAGTGATTTGTGTTACTCGACTCTAGCACTGAGGAACGCCGGAGCAGCGGTAGGGCAGCGGGGCAGTAAAAGAGTTGAGGGCAATGAAAGCTTGCAAAAAACAAAAAAATCGTTACCAAATTATGCTTGCTTCTGTTCAGCAGCTATGTTGACCTAAAAAAATAACAGAAATTACAGAAAACCATTCTGAATTTTCTGGATGCGCGAATAGCTGCAATAAATTAGTTTGAAGTCGATCTTAATAAACCATGAAATTACCAATGATACTGTTATGAAAAGGCACCTCCGCTCCCGTTGGCCGCTTTTGAAAGGGCAGGGAGGGCAATGCTCCCGCCATGCCTCCGTTCTCCGGCGTCCCTGTTGTTACCTGCCCGGAATGCTTTCACGGTATTTTGCAGAGATGAAAGGATTTATGTTTTTCAAATCCAAATCCGACCCATAAACTTTGTTTCAAAATTACATCCAAATACTGACAGTTTCAAAATCAAAGTCCTGTTTAAATGCAAAATACTATCACTGTTGTTAGGCTGTATGAAATGCAACTAAAGATTCAAAAACCAAAAACAGCGTGGAAACTAATTCAAGCTCACTTATCCTTTGCATTTGGCTCAAAACACCATAATGGTTGACACTTCAAAACTTTCAAGGTAATCACTACTAGCAGCAATGAGAAGCTCAATTTAGCTCAGTCACAGAGTGTAAGATATCAAACCGGAAAGATTAACAGGCATACAGTAAATCGACAGCGCTAGATTGCACGTAAATAATGAGCAACTGCGCTGAATGTTTCCAGATAGCAGATATTACTGTACGTGTAATCATAAGTCAAGAAGAAACTAGATCAGCTATGTCCAACCCGAATTGCTTACTGAGCCAAAACTTGTGTCATTATCTTAAACAGAGCCGCACAATGAATAACATATCAATGAGGGCCACATATTGAATTGTTTACTTTGATCATAGTAAACCAAATTTAGTTTTAGGTAATGTACTGAAAGTGTTCGAATCCTAACTGCGATGGTAACGACTAGTTGGCACCTATAACCACTCCGTAAGTCAGAGGTGGATCCAGTCAGTAAGGTTAGGGGGGCGATTGTTTGGTAGTCAAGTCTCATAACGGCTTCGCTACTGTAAGAGAGATGGAGTGTTCATAACAACACTCCTGTGACAAAACTGGACGACAAAATGGCCTTATAAGGCGAATGCTGTTTTCGGACTTGTACGAAAGCATGTTGAATAAAGTTACTTTCATATAGGTTTTAGGGAGTGCGATCGTCCCCCTGGATCCACCCCTGTCGTAAGAGTGGTTTCATAGGCAAGTGTAGTGCCAATGGAACAAAGGTAGAAATCAGAAAACTAGTAAAAAGTTTTGCACCAATGTGTCAGTGGACATAAATGGAAATCTCCCAACACGCCATACAGACGTGATGAAGTGGCACTAAGGACCACCTGCATCCAAAATGTCAAATTATGATTCAGCATAAGGATAGGTTGTCAGTATGTAGACTACTTATGCTACAGTGAAAACCTAAACTGGCCCGCACAAAACTTTCGACTGGGCCGCATGCGGGCCGCAGGTTGAGCATAGCTGTGCTAGGTGCTTGTTAAACAGTAACGAAACATTTTGAAAGTTGGTGGTGATTGCCTACTTTGTAACACCTGGGTAAAGCAGTAGATTTTAAGTACAGCACTGTTCCCTCGGAGGCTTTACGAATTAAGCGGCTGGTTATATTATAGAAAAGCAGTCTTTTTGAAAAAAGCAGTCTCTTTTTGATATTTTCGCTATTGTCTTGTCGAAGGTATTGTCTTGAAAGCGAGTTTTTCGCGGATAAATACGTCCGTAGTTTTCAACAAGCAACAGACGCAGTCATTTCTGCTTGTAACGCTCGATTTCCTACTTCACAAACGGTTGGTACCCATCAAAGATCTATACCCTTAGCTATGTGCTTGGTTACCAGCGACACAATTGAGACTATGATAAGGTTTTTCAGTAGGGCATTAATTACCTGAGGATCAGTTCAGAAAACATCAGTTTCGCATCAATTGCATAACCCAGCTTACCAGCACGTTCATCTTAATTTGGTTCTAGCACATGTTGATAACAATTTCATCGGTGGTTTTGAGACACACGAACCATCAGTGTCATTGCAACGTGTCAAGGAACTCTGATCATCCAAATCAAAGCAAGATAAACGTTTACAACCGAATCACGAAATTATGAGAAAACAAATTGTATCTATTTATTTTAGACATCTTGAAGTATAACAATTAAAAACACCTAGCACACAGTTGTGATGCAATGCGCACAAGCTGCTACGCAAAGTCAAGGAAAGGTCGTAAAATTCCAACTTGCAATTTATTATAACGTCAATTTTCTATCATGCGACAAAGCTAGCGCTGTAACCAGGGTTTTCAGGTTCGGCTTTGGTGACCGCCAAAGAATTTTGAAAGACCGCAATTTATCAGAGCATGAACACTTACATTGCAACATTTTACCTGAATAAAACTCGCAAACTATAATGTATAACCACGCGGCGGTGCTACGACGATTTACTCAGTGGCCGTGGATCGAATACCCAACCCTCCGACTGAGAGGCGGATTAGCCATCGCCGTCCCAACGAAATGTTCGTCGCTAATGCCCAGGTGTCAGGTGATGTAATGATGTTCCGTTGGGGCGTTGCTAAGAAACCAACGATAGGAGAAGAAGGATTAAGCTATCCTTGACTATTTGCTGTGACTTCATGCAGGACCTCTTTCATCAGATTTTTAGACGAGGGGCAATATAAACCCCGAAATACCAGAATCAGTAATGTTTGGTAATCTGCGGTCGAATGTCATCTCTTTCCTTTGTTCAAAGGATTTTTAACTGGTATTGGGGAAACGGATTTGTCTGGAGAGGAAGGTGTGAGGACTGGGGCGCAATTGCTCCCCAAGTAAGTGTGTCAAAAAAAACTGATTTCAGGACAAACACTGGGGTATTTTAGCAATTTTAGCACATTGGATTTAACCCAGATTTTTGAGTAAACATTTCATCAGTTTGCTCACTCCACAGCCAGATGTGTTTTTATAACACAAAACTGAAAAGAGTTAGACCGTTTGAAAATTTATTTAAAAGTAATAAAGAAGAGTTAGAAATTTTAAACTCCTTTCAAAATTTTATTTTTATCAGCAAAGTTCCACCCCACGAAGGTGCCGCCAGGGGCCCAGGGACCCCACTTGCTACGCCACTGATTGTTGGACTGGTCCAGAAATTAACCAGATTTAAATTCCACTGAAAATTTGTGGACGCTGTTAATAAAAAAGCGTCGGGAAAACAGCCAATAAGCCAAAAAGCACTTGTGACCTTTATAAAAGAATCATGGACCAAAGAAATCTTTTACGAATACTTCAAGAGGTTTGTCATTTAATATATCTTAATTAATTGAAGCAGTGTTAAGGAGCAATCGTGGACACACAAAAACTAATTACTAGGGCAAGTTTTTGCAACTTTTGCAACTTTTTTTTACAGCTCTCGACAGCTTCCGAAATACTCAGAATGTTTATAGTACGATG
>JGI24159J19872_10004395_pt1 | contig 17933 bp, 14 predicted proteins | sample Ectturendosymbi4_FD_19872 | JGI IMG/M metagenome (IMG submission 19872) | reverse complement strand
AGTGAGGGGATCTTTGAATGCTACCATTTCGGGCAAAACGGATCAGGTGTCTTGTTCCTTTGGCGCATAACGGATCAGGTGTGTTTGGGGCAAAACGGCTGTTTCTGGCATCCATGCGTTGTGTGAAAGTTTTTAGAAGCACGTTTAAAGCTATGAGCTTTCAGGACTTGCACTAGTTGCAAAAGTTAGGGTCTAATAAAGCGTCATTTCGAGCCAATATTGTCTAGTAGGTAGTTTGGTTCAACACTTGACTAGCACTCATATGACACTTTACTAAACCTTTCTCCCAAGCCGTGGTACTGCGATCAACCCAGAAAGACACTAAAACGTGAAACAGTCCTCAACCTGAATTTAGTTAAAAACTATCAGGTTTCGACGCGAAAATGTAGCTAAACGTTTTTTTAAGAAATTTACTACGTTAATAATGGTGATCTGCTTTGCCCCTAACAAAAATAATCAGAAGGCCGTAGAAGAACAAGCGGTTTGACGAGACACTAACTGTTATGTCAAGATTTCTCTTACCAATTTCAAAGTTTCAGCAATTTGAGCGGTTTAACAGTACTCTAATGTTATAAAGTTTCATGAGGGCAAATTGAGGCCTGTTTAACAAAAAATAGTACATGAGCAAATAGATAAGAAATGCCTTCAAAATACGAACATTTTAAAAAATTTCCCAAGTTTTGACACTTCCAGCGTATTTGTGGTTAAATACCAATCATTTACGAAATTTTCGGTCAGATAAGCTGTCTCAAGATAAATCTTGTGAGGAGATAATTTACCAGTAGCACAAAGAAAATTTCCAATAAGATTTCTTAAAAATGATTAGAATATACAATTTCATCTTTATTCTTTGAACGTTTCTGATGTCAAAATTGCTATGCAATGTTTTGAAAATTTCGGGGGGCAAATGCCCCCTCCCCCCTGGTTGCGCGCCTGCTCTATACCACCTGGAGACGGTCGCTGCAAAACGCGATATCTGGAGAACAGTGATGTAGTCGAAACAGTAATTTTCCAAGACTGAGACCTGGTTCAAACTTCGAGACCGAGACTTCATTAGAAAATCGGAGATCGAGACTTGAAAATTTGTAAATTTTGGCTGAAAATTAAAAAAAGGATCAGCACCTCAAAGCTGAAACATTTTAGAACTTTTGGCTTGTTTACCCTGTTTTGATATTTCCTTACCTGCAGATACAGCAGATCGGTCAAAAATAGGTTGAATTACAGAAGCTTCACAAAGTGTTATCTTTCGAGTATTCAAAGTCTTAAGACACTGAGACCTGAAGCCTTCGAAATCGAGACTCGCATAAATGGGTCTCGAAACGAGTCTCCACACTCCATCACTGCTGGAGACTTCGTACACCGGAGGAAGTCCAGTTCGAAAGTAACTGGACCAAGCATGTGAAAAGAAGCTAACCATCAACCTAGACATAATTAAAATATAGGGAACCGGTCTTAACCAAGCTGATGTTTTGAGGTTACCAAGCTAAAGCAAGACCAAATGAAGGCTTTCACCATCTGTTTAGCAACTTTCCAGTAGCACTCTAAGTTTGATTGCCTCCTTTGTTTATATTAAGATATAGAACAAACTCTTAAATACACTTAAAAATGCTCGGTATAAAATAACGGCGAATAACAGCGTTGAGCGTTCACAGGAGCGACGGGAAACGCGACCAATTGCCGTGATGTAGGTTGGCAGGTTATTCATTTCATCTGTTAAATTGTTCGCAAACAAGAACATTGCATTGAATCAAGAATAGGACATTGCCTGAAATCACGCAGTTGGAATGCACAAAATATTTAATCCATTGTGAAATGTATCCATGATTGGTTGAAGTGGTCATGTCATGTTGCAAGTAGAATATACAAAGTTACGTGTTTGGATTAGTGTGTAGCCCACTGTAAGCCTAAAGCCTTAAACCTAAGACCCTGAACCTAAAACCCCTAACCTAAACCCCAGACCTAAACTTAAAACCCTCAACCTAAAATCCTGAACTAAAAATAAAACCCTCAACCTAAAAATAAAACCGCAACTTGAAATCTTCAACCAGTCCCGTCGCCACAGGGAAGCTTTATGGGGCTTAGGCCCTCCAAACATAGCTCCAAACTGTAATATGAAACACCACTGTATAAATCAGTGGAGTTTTTGTCAATTTTAGAACGTCAAGACCCCCGCACAAACGTAAGTCCCCCTAGGGAAGACTTTCTGGAGAAGGTTCTGCTCTCAACCTAAAATTCTAAACCTACAACCCTCAATCTAAAACCATGAACCTAAACCCTAAACCTAATCACCTAAACCTAAAACCTAAAACTCTAAACGTAAAACCCTCAACCTTACTTGTAAAGTTATTGTAATTTGGTACATAAATAAAAAAACACTTATAGCACGCCATCAAAACATTGCATAATACGTTCTCTCCAACAAGCCACTCAGCACCAGTATTTCTGACCACCACGCCCATGCAAGAAGTTGTCGCCATAGACACGAAAAGTTTCTTGAAGTGTGCCTGCCAGTCGCGCCTGACGGAGTGCTCACACATGGAACAGTAACTTTGCCTGAAAATGAAGCATTGGCAAAGCAATGCCAAGCGGTTTCACTCACTTCTATTGCCACTGAGTGGTTCTGCTAACACAACTCAAAATAATTTTACAGTTTTTTTCAACATTGGTGGGCGACTAGTAGCGGCTCGGTGAAATCCCAAAAATATCGTCAGCTGCCGGCTCGTTCAACCTCATCGGGCCGCCAAAAAAACGGACCATTAGCAGCCCGTGCCATCTCTACTCTGCACGTCCTTGAATAGACTGCTGCAGTAGTGTCACAAGGTTGCTAGATATCTCTCGAGAAAAAGAGCCAAACCATGTCTGAAAAAAGCCAAACTGGGTGAAAAAAAACAAACTGTTAAGTATGCATGAATTTCAAAAATTTTTATTAGTTATAGGACATTTTAGAAGAATAAAGTTGTAGCATTACCTCTACACTCTACAGAGTTTCCAAAATCTTCATCTTCCACATATTCTACAGTGTTTCCACTCGAATCTTTGGCATTATCGGTTGCCAGATATGCTACACTTTATTCTTTTATGGGTTTCCAGATAACTTTGGAGAATATACACCAAGCACTGTTTAAAAAAGCCTAACAACACTTTTCAGCAAAACATTTAAAAAGCCAAAACACCAGTCTGATAGCATGTGCCAACTGCCTCCAAAAAAGTCCAAATATTGAAAAGAAAAAGCCAAAAAAACAAACAATATTGTTTGACTCCAACTGCCTCTAAAAAAAGCCCAATTTCACAAATTTGGCGTCAAAAAAGCCAATCTGGCAACCCTGTAGTGTCATAAAATGGTTTCTCTCTTGTAGAAAAGATGAAGGATTCAACACAATCCTGCTATGACAAAACAATGGACAATAGAATGTTCTCGTATCGGTAACAATGAGGCGATTCGAACATGGAGTGGGACTTTGTCCGCTTTTGTTACGATATATTATTTTTCAAATTGTACAAATACATGGTGAAAAAGTTGCTTTCTTAGGTTTTACGGGGAAAGATCGGCCCCTGAATCCGTCCCTGTTCGGAAGTGCCAACATGTGCGTAGGGGTCAAACGCATCTTTAAATTCAAACTGTCGCCATGTGTTCAAAAACAGTGTTGAAACCATGTGTTGAAAAACAGTATCTCGAAGCTACCTTTTGTGCCAAGTGAGGTGAGGAATGGTTTCATATTACAAGCCATCAATTCTAGTACCAACGAATGATCCTCGAAGCGCATCATCCGTTGAAAGTATGTCAATTTTGTTCGATAAGTGTTAGCGTTGTCGAATTTAATTTACAATGAAAAATAGTTTTCTGATTTTATTCATCCCAATCTTGGGCCGATATTTTTGTGGATTTAAGGCCATCATAATCCATGTCAAGAGTCGGTGTCATTTCACACCCATTGGAAACAAAAAACTCGTGAATTACTTATCGCGCATCGAGAGAAACTCTTGTTCACCTTCATAACAAAGGCTCTTTTTTCTCGATAAGATGAAAAAGAAACAGTCCTTCATGATTGCCTCGCTTGGCAAAAACGCGCTACGTAACCGATTGAATTGTATTGTCGCTCTACTCACTGAATAAACCACTTGTGATCCGAGAATTACGTAGAAGTTGTGGCTTGTAAATTGTACTTTTCGGCTGGTATACAGTATTTTTGAGAGCAAGAGGGAGCGTGCCCTAGTATTATAACAGTTGTTTGGTTATATTAGGCGTATAAAGAACAACAAATCGTAGCGGTTATTCTCTGAAGTTGGGCAGTCAGCGCAAAAATGTTAATACTGCATTAGGTGGTATTGGTGAATGTGAAGATTGCTCAGCACACGTGTTATGTCACTTTCTCAAATAGCTGCTGAGTTACACCCGGTCTGTTTTGCAACCAAGGGTGTAGTGGGGGGAAGCTTGGGAATGGCGTTCCCACATTTTTTGCATGCGGGAATGCATTACCACACTGTTTTCATTGTTACCTGATTTGAAGATGCATAATTTTACTTATATTTATTGTGTATAGTTCCCAGACAGGTTGTATGTGTGGAAAAAACTGAATGTTTTCGTTTATAAGTGTAATGAAAGTGAATACTTCATTAAATACTGATTTAAAAGTGAGTTTGAAGTTCTGCTGAAAATGGCTACTTTTTTAGGTGCGTTCCAACACTTCCTTTTTACCACTACATCCCTGGATGCCACATTTGTTATAGTTGCTGAAAGGGATAGCGTAATAGCAGTGGCGGATTAAGGGGGAGGGCTGACTGGGATGCAGCCAAGGGCCCCCCATGTAGGGGGCCCGCAATCCCTAAGTCGGTAAAAACGTGTAATATATAAACAATACACTGTAAAAGATACTATCGCCAAGTGGAACCGATAAGTAGGCGCTCTCTGCTCACTCACTGAAATTGCTTCGTTGAGCTGAAAGTACTGTAGTTGATTCCTTGGCATGTGGTCTGACCGACACTCACTAGCAAGTTAGTACTCCAAGGCAGTGTTCCCTCTAAGAAAATTTTGTACTGAGCAAATTTGTGTTTTAGTGAGCATGAATATTTTAAGGCTGAGTTAGCCGATTTCTAAATCAATTACAAACTTTGTGAATTATTAGAATAACTAAGAGCTACCATATTTTCATCAGCAAAAAAGAGAACAATTTTCGAACGTCACTTACTTGACTATACTATCAACATTTAAGTGGTCAAATGAAAAATATGGATAAGTTTTAAGCATTGAAAAAAGACGTCCAGTGTGGACGATGTTTCAGCTTGCATGAAGTATGTTTTAAATTGTACACCAGCTTTAATAGACTGGAAACTGACTCAACTGGAAAGCTTTCTCTTGCCTTTAGGGCATTGTGGCTGCATTAAGGAAAAAATTCTCTCCACCTTAGCGTAACGAGCCATAAGGCTCAACTTAGCTGTGCAATCTTTAACAATTCGCTGAAGCATTCAACGGTATTGCAAGTTGCAAAATATGTTGCACATCTTTTATGTGTCATTTTACAATAAATTGCATTTGTTTGATGTTCTTCTTAATCACATTCACGATCCTTGCCTTCTTTGAGTTTTGTTGTTGCTGATTTAACTTGGCTTGATACGTACATCTGATTCTCTATCTTGAATCATTGACTACACTGTGGCGAGACACGATACAACCTCAGCAACTGAGGTGATGCTTTTGACTTCTCAATATTATTGATTTTCTCATTAAAACAGTCACAATTTTGATTGCAAATATCTTAATGTCCTAAATCGAGTTCGCTCAGTGAATTTTCAAAAAACGTTTTAGAACAACAGATAGCTTCCCGTAGGACGCGAACTATGAAGTATGATTGTATTGCTGGGTATATTTGAGCATCCATGGCAAGCGAGGATAAAGTGATAGCAACCTGGTTACGCTGTGCGAAAGACGTTTCTGGGACTTAATATCAAATTCACTCCTCTATGCGCGCTGTGCAAATACAAACACACGTAATGCACTCAGCTTCAAAACCATTTCGTCCTGTTCTGAAAAAGGGATACTTCTGACGTTGTTCTTCATTAAACTGCAATTTTCTCTCTGGCATTATTGAACAGATATAATTTCTAGAAACTGCTAAACAAAGCTATGTACAAGACACTGTTTCTCCGTACCACGGATCATCAGCAAAGCTAGTATAGTATAATAGAGTTAGCACTAATGCTAAAGTCATTAAGATGCTGATAAAAGATTTACCACTGTTGTGCCACGATTAATAGCCAAGAATTCCCGCCTTCCCATCAGAAAAATTATCTCAACTAAAGCATTGATTAATTTAACAACTAGCAGCACCTTCCATAAACTAGGCAACTAGGCCACCAGCTCGTATCTTGTTGCAGTTAAGTAGGGACAGCTTACCATGCGTAAATGCAATATATTTTAGCTATGTACAGTAACATAAGAAATGCAAAAAAGAGTACACTTTGACATTTTTTAATGTCCTCAGAGGACAATTCATTTTTCATGAAAGTGGAGGGCGTGTCCTCCAAAAAGAGGACGTATGGTAGCCCTTAGAATAAGTATGAAATCTTATCAAAATACGAACAAAGCACACATTTAATTCAAATAGCTTCTTAAAGGGCAGTGCGATCTGCTCAGAAGTGTTCTGGTAATGTGCAAAATATGTGCAAAAATGTTAATGATTTTTCACTTTTAAATTTGGAATGTTGCATGTGCACTAGAGAGAGGCTTTACTGCGCAAATGGTCTGGTGGTAGTGCACAGTTGCGCACCTTGGAGGGAACACTGCTCCAGGGTCTAAAAAGGTAAGGTCTTCAATCGCTTGTCTTTTTCTGGCTTCGGATGCGCATGCAGTATCCACGTCATTTGAAGATCGGCCCTGCAGACAGCCCCGAAGGAAGTTCTGAACTTGTTAAGTTGTGTCAGGTCTCTCAACAATGGTGAAAGTGAGTAGATATTAGCTTAGGACAGCGGTCTTCAACCTTTTTTGTACAATCGCCTCCAACGGNAACTTTGTTTGAAAATCGCCCCTACCTACAATTTTTGCGTTGTCTGAAAGTGTTATTTTGCTTTGAAAATAATTTCAGTGCTAATGAAATACAGTATAAACGGGCAATCTAATTAGCACAAAACAAAACAAACAAACAAAACGAATGCAAATGCATTTGTAGAATAAATGTTATTCATTTCCAAAAAAACAGCTGGTTCCAACTAATGCGAACCTTGCGATGGTGTTTAAAACTGCAAGCTTTTTCAAAGCAGTTTGCAAGTTGGTCAGCTTAAGTCTTATGGCGTTTCCAACGGTCTTGTTCTTGTCAAGACGATTGCGGTATTTATTACACGTGTGCAATACTTGACAGAAACCTTGCTCAGCAAAATACTCGTCTCGAGACCCATTTTTTCGAGTCTCGGTCTCGAAGGTTTCAGGTCTCATCTCGGTTTCGACGGCTGCAGGTCTCGGTCACAGACTATTGTCTTGTGACTTTGAATATCGCAATGAAATGGCTTAGTAAAACTTCTATAATTCAACGAGAGTTTTGTTTATTTATTTGCAGGTAAGAAACGGCCAAAACAGGTCTGAAAAATGCAATAATTCGAAAAAATTTCAAGCTAGAAGTGAAGACGATATTTTTTTTTTTAATTCGGAAAAATCCAAAACTTTTGAAGACTCGTTCTCAAATTGAAAGTCTCGAGTAGCGGAATTTAGGATGAAGTCTCGGTCTCGAAGGTTGCGGTCTCGACTCCATCAATGACGCTAGCAAGACCACCCACTGGACGGCACTCAATTGGTTGTGTTAGCGGGGCTGGGGTGGTCGCGTTAATGGCTTTAATCACACTTGCATTCATAACGGTTTCATATATAATCGCCATCACTTCATTTCTGCAATTCTTTCCGTGATTGAAAGTTATTTAGCGTTCGTCTTACGTGCTGCCATAGCCTAACGTTACTTGACTACAAAATCACACAACGGAAAAAGTTGATGTCGGCAGTACAAATTCCAGAAGAGTTCAGAGTATGAGTTTGTTAGATCACATTGGCACTTACTGCGCATGCACACAGGCGTAAACCCCTGTATCCACGACGCTAAAGGACAACGTGATGCAGCTAAGAAAATTGCTGCTCACAAGTTACAAAGTTACCAGTTTTCCAGCGTAACGATCGTTTTTTGCTCAAGCTTTGTTTGTTTCAACAATACAAATGCTTCAGTTCGTTCAATCAGTGTATTTGCCCGGTTAACGGCAGTTTTATATACATATAGACAGTGTTTTTTTAAGGTTTTTAAAAGGTTGTCGTGGTGGAGATTTGGAAGTCAACACCATTTTTCCTTCTATGTCTGATACTTTTAACTGATTTTCACAAAAAACGCAAGTGTCCGTCCAAATATGCTTAATTATTTGAATATGACATTCACTTTTGGCAAACAGACTAAAGACAATTTCAAAAACAGAAAGGTTCAATGTGGATCTACATATTCATTCACTCATTTTTGTGCCCGCTTTTCCTTTGGGGAGAGTCTCGGGGGCAACAGTTCTAGGAGGACCCGAAGCACTTCACGATCAACACCAATTTCAAATAGTTCTGCTGACTCCACACCAAGACGGGATCAGCAAGGTCAGAGATGTGGTCACGTCACCTGGTCCTTGAACGAACTCTGGGCCGCTTTCCCGCGGCTGTAGACTGTAGCCCAAAGGACTTAGTTCGCCATTCTTTCCTGGGACATTCTGGACACATGTCCGAACTAATATAGCTGGGATCTCTCGATTCGAAGAAGTGGTTTGACATCCAGGGCTTAACAGATTTCAGACTTGAGCTCTTTGTCACGAAGTGTCACACCGAGAACCAGTCCCGTCACCACGGGGGGGCTTTGGTTGGCTTATCCCCCCAAAACACAGCTCCAAGCCCCCCAAATTGAAATATGAAACACTACAAATAAGTGGAATTTTTGTCGAATTTCAATGTCAAGCCCCCCCTGCACGAACGTAAAGCCCCCCGGGGACGGTTCTGCCGAGAACTCTTCGCAAATATCCCTGCGGCAGCATAGAGGCAGAACTGTCGCCAGAAAGTCGTCAATAAAATAGCTTTGCGTTTGTGCGGGGGGTCTTGACTTTCAAATTTGACAAAAATTCCACTAATTTATAGTGTTTCATATTTCAATTTGGGGGGCTTGGAGGTTTGTTGGGAGGCCTAAGCCCACCAAAGCCCCCCGTGGTGATGGGACTGCATAGAGGTAGGAAGTGGCCGAAGCGAGGGGGTGCGCATCACAATACAAGCCCAACTTACAAATTTCGCTTCCAACTTCTGCGCCAGAAAATTGTGTTAGCTTACAACATTGCAGCCGTCTATTGCAATAGCCACGTGCAGGAAAACGTACTTTCCTCAAATCGTTTAACTTCAATACAAGTCAAAACCACATTTTGGCTTTCAAAATTTAGGGTGTCATTGCAAAATTTCAGATGTCATTTTGACACCCAAAAACGGCTTGAAAAACACTGCATATAGATATACATATACAGAAAGGGTCCCTTTGTAAATTTCGGCCAGGGGCCCATACAACCTTAATCCGAGCACTGCGTAACAGATCCTACGATTCAAACCTCCATAGAGGAACTTGACTGCTGTTTTTTAGTATACAGCACGGTAATGCTGCAACAGCTGATTTGATAAAATCGGTCTCACCTGACACCAGCCCCGTAACCAACTTGGGACACCAGGGGTGCGAAGAGTTTTCTGAGAGGGGCCCAAATATTTTAAACTATATCCTACACATTTTTTGAGGGGTTGTGAAAATTTTTGCAGGGGGATTCGCCCCCCTGCGCCCTGATAGTTACGGGCCTGCTTGACACTTTCATTTACGGTTTGATTGCTCTGTTTTTGTTTTTCTACTGGTCAAAATAAACGCTGTTCTAATGTGGTTTGTTTCCTTTGGCATGATTTAATGTTTGTTTATAGTTGTTCCCAAATAAACTGATACTGATATTGATACTGTTCTACACATACTTAGGCTTTGCACAATGACCAAGACGCCGTTCTCAGTGTTGTAAGCAACAATGTCAGAACTTAGTGCACGTGGTAGGGATAGCGGATCAGAAAGTTCCTCTTCGACTTCCGACGACGAGGGAAATCTTGACACAGGTGAGGAACCTTTAACCTTGGCTTCTCGTGACGTGGTGCAGAAGTTTACACCACATCTTACATGTTGCTAAATTTCTAATTTAATTTGTGTTATCTATGATCAAGATTTTGTTGAAAGATTGCATGGGTATTATTCACGGTCAGACAGACAGACAGACATTTTTATTTAATATCTGAAATAATCAGATATCAGGGGGAAGAGAATGACCGCAATGTCTTCGGATCATGCTCCCCCGCGAAGTACAAGCCGAACTGCACAGACGACGAGTCATAATCTACAGAATTCTATACATACATCAGCAAAGATGGTGCAGACATAACCACAGGACATAAGCACAAACAAACAGGACATAAGCACAAACAAGACGCGCTACAACACAATTACAGCAGGCAAGCGGAAAAATTAACTTTTTATAATATGCGGATAAATTAAGTTTATATCATAATAATTTTTCTGTAACCGACAGAATCGAAAATAATTGACTATAGTTTAAAATCATTTGGAATATCATTCCATATTGGGGGTCCTCGGAAAGATGTGTGACGTTGTTCATTAAATGTCTTAGGTAGGGGAATTTCATGTGTTATCTGGAGGTTTGTCTAGTTTCTCTGATTTTGGTTGTAGTAGAAATGTTGACACCGTTTATTATATAATCAGGAAAGATATTGTGATAAATTTTGTACATATGTTGCTAATTCATAATTATAAATATCCTTGATCTGTAGTATCCGCGCTGAATAAAATAGATCTCTAAGTGGAATGCGCTCTCTACGATTAACTTTAAAGCAGACTACGGATAGCTCAGTTTAACTTTACTAGATCACCAAAAGGTAGGAGTTTAAATTTTACAGCAAAACGTTGGAGTTTAAATAAAACGCTGGCTCCACTAGCGACTTTTTTACCTACATTTTCTAAGTGGGAGGTCCACGTTAGTTTAGAGTCAATAAGGATCCCCAAGTATGTAACAGAATCTACTTGGGAGATAGTTTACTGAGAACAGAATATATTCATACTGTCTTTGGCATTTATCAACGAAGAGAACAAAATTGGTTCTTTTAAAATTGATCGTTAATTTGTTTGCTTGCATCCAGGCTAAGATACTGTACATAGTTAACTCACTGTTGACAAATTTCTCAAGTTCATGTACACTCTCATTTGATAAAGTTAAGGTAGTGTGATCAGCAAATAATAATGTGTTGAATTTAGTTATAGAGGGTAGGTCGTTTATGTAAAGTAAAAAAAGGATAGGACCAGGCGTAGAACCTTGGGGAACCCCGCAGGTAACGTATCTTGTATTTGATTTAATATCATTAGCATACATAAATTGTTTTCTTTTGGAAAGGTAATTTTCAAAGAATTTGTTGGTAGTTCCTCCCAATCATGGGCGTCTGCAGGGGGGGCAAAAAGAGCATTTTCCCCCTGGAAATTGAGATTAAGGACCAAAAATTTGTAGAAATCCTGAAATCAGCAGCTTAATTCCGAATAATTGATTTAATTCTTGCATTGACAGTTTATTTTCTCTCCAGTTTTTTGGCTGTGGTGGTAGATATCATTTAACCGCTTATTCGATCCCTGCACATCATACATCAGCATTAGTGTCGGCAAAATATTTTAGACAGTCGGAAAAAAGTGGTGTCTTGCCGACAGATAAACAGCTGAGTCAGCTATCGAGGGAAATTACCATTTCAGTGGAAGCACGTGGCCTGCTGTCTATGGACAAGTAGTTGATGAAAACGTAAAATGACTGTTTATGATGATGAAATTCTTCTGAGAATGTTGTCACAAATTTTTCAAGGCGACTGTTTGAATCTCATTTCGTATGATAGATCTTCAAATAATTCGCCCATAATGGCACAGTGGCTTTTACACAGTATATTCAACTCGGGACTTCTGAGATTAACTATGGCTCTATTATAAATTTCCTGCATAAGCACAATTTATCGGAGTTTCTACAGTTTAAACTTGGTGAGCAAAAATGCAACGCTTGCAATAAAAGTTGCAGATGAGTAAAATTTTCTCAGATAAAGTGATAGAAATTGAGAAGCTTTTTAGTTTTAGGCTGTTGTTAAAACACCTTTCTCGTCGATGATGCATTCACAATTTTTTGTTTTTATTTTTTTCAGACCAAAGAGAAAGTGGACCATTTCTTATTCAGTCTTACAATTTTCCGTCTTATGCGTTTGGTCTACGAAATCCTAATCATCAGGAGGCTTACATAAATTGCAACATAGACAGCAACCACAATAAATTCAAGTTTTATGTTGTAACGCCTGGTCTCACTGGACAACCGGGCACAATTTCGTTCAAATCAACTGATCCAGATCGTCCAAATCACTATTTGCGTCACAGAAATTTCTTGCTCTATTTAGATCCAGAATCCTCAGCTTCCCTTTATAAAAATGATGCTAGCTTTTGGCTGTGTTCAAACAAGTACTTCCATGTGAGTATTCTGGTTAAGGATATCCCATTACGTTTTGAAACAATAACTAGCACACAGCTTTCGCAGTAAATAAAAGTACTTGACACATCTTTTAAGTGTGCGCGCGTCCAACTAGCCTGCCTTAACCCTTTGAGTTTTGTTTAATCGACTTCATCTTTGAACTGTGACGGCCCATCGTGTAAAATGCCCAGAGCGCGCAGTCAGGAAGTGCTTCAAAAAGGCAGCTACCCACAAGCAACAATAGAGTGAACCTGGTTGAGCGGGAATCTGTATTGTTGCTTGCCCGGTGCACCAGTGGATTTGGTGTTCCATCCGTTGTTAGTTCGAATCTCCAATGGAAAGCCGCAACTAAAGAACATAACTGTGTGCAACGGATAGAGATAGAGGAACTTGACTGCTGTTTTTTTGCATACAGCACGGTAATGCTGCAATTGCTGATTTGATAAAATCGGTCTCACCTGACACCACGGCAGCTTTGTATGAATTCATAACAACTTCGATTCACTAATTCTCATACAGCAATCAAGTGCGGTTTACAACAGTGTGTAAAAAACCCACAAGATTTGAAATTTTGCCATGAATCAGCATGAGCACAAAAGACAATGTCTCCACTGCCGGTGTCAAGGAGTAGAGCCATTTTTGTGTTCTGGGCAACCAAACTTGAACATTTTTAATTTCTTTCATTAAAATTTATTTTTGCGTATTTTTGACACATCGCTTTTTTCATTTTATTGATAGACACGTGTCCATATTACATTAAAGAAACCAGTCGCTCTATTCCGTGAGTGGGTTCGCAACAATTGACTTTTTCATTAATTAAACTTCTGTGGAAACATCAGGGAAAATCGAGAAAGATTTAATGCGCAAAAGTTTCAAGCAGATCAATATCTGTTGAACTTTTTATTTGCAGTTATTTTGAAAGTTTTACCGCAGTAAGCTTTTTCCTCATTTTCTATAATAAAATCACAAACGCACCATGGCATATGCAGAAGCTATTGTTTTTATGGTGTAGAATTCAAAATGTAACCGCTATTCTTCAAAACAGAAGCAAGCCAAAATATAAGGCTGCCAAGCCTTTGTTTATGTTTGTTTGTGAACTTGCTTCTTTCATTCCATATTTACTGCTTCCTTTTTAAAATTCAAGCAAATGTGGAGTTACCTATTTAGTGAACTTCCTGCAAGTCTTGCCATACGCTGCCTAACTTCTTTATATCTTCGCAGGACTACATTGCATTTGAATCGGTAAACTTCCCAAACCATTTCATACGTCATCAAGACTACCGGCTCAAGATCAGCCCTGAGGATAACACAGCTTTGATGCACGAAGATGCAAGTTTCATATTTGTTGAAGGTACGGCCATAAGTCACACACCATTAGAATGCAGCAATGCCATGGGAAAGCAAAGTGGAGATGGTACAATTCTCCTTTGACCAGCAGGTCCGTCATGTCTTAGCATTAGCTATGATTTTCCTGCAGCAAATCGTGAGAAAATAAGAGTGGGTTAAGAATTTTGTTTAGATTTTGTTTTTCTTCTTCCCAACTCTGTATCCGCTTTAAAACTTCAAACGGTTTTTAAGACTATGTTAATTATTAAATTGTGACCTAGCTATGCGGCATGGGCGTCTGCAGAAGGGAACTTTCGCTCCTAGAAGTTAACTTTAGGAACCAAAAATTTCTCGAAAACCTGAAGTCAGCAGCTTAATTCTTATTAATTTTCATGCAATGACAGTTTATTTGCTGGTATGACACTTACACTGCACAAGAACCAAGTCCAATTTTCTGGTGTCATGGAGATGCAATGTTGAGTTTGCAGGTCACTTATGTCCACTCACGGCCTACTTAAGATCTTAAGTAGGCCGTGGTCAACACCTTTGCATGCAGAGGTAGGTTTCGAAACTTGCGAGTGGATTGCTCTGGTGTAGCATAGGTGTAGCTAGGGAGAGACAACGAGACCATGGTTCCCCCAAATTTTTAGAACATATAGTCATTTTGTGCTTTGATAGGGGGTATCCCAAACAAAATAGCGTTATTTGCCTAAAATCAAACATTTCGGCCTCCTCCCCCAAATTTTTGGGTTGGCTACGCTACTGTGGAGTAGGTTTTTATTGCGTAACAATAATATGGCAATATATCCTCTAAGGTTCAATTCAAGTTACCGCAAAAGGCGTTTTGCCACGTGTGACTGTTGACCCAGACATTTTGGCAGGTAATGCAGCGAGACAGTGACTGCGGATAGCGGTAAGCTATATAGTAGCTCTATTGTGTGAAAAGAAGCATGGCTGAATCAGTAGCAAGGTTGCCAGATGTCTGGTATTTTACCGGCCTAGCTAACCGGTATTTTACTACAAACTTAGCAGAAGCCGGTAAGAGTTCGCTATTTTGAAAATCAGTGCCTGAAGGCGGTATTTTGAAAATAAATAGAACGCAGAACTTCTCAAATTATAATGACATAAGTAATGAATCTTCCCATGACAGTTCCTTCAACAAAGTTAATTTGGGCCATAGTAAGGGCAAACTATTAGGCTATTTGAGCTTATCAATACACAGTGTCTCCGTTTTCCTTGTTCCTTTATTTAGTCGTACTTAGCCTACCATCCTCCAGCATCCTAAAGTGATATGCACGTGCATGGGAGCTTTTACGTAAAATGTGGGGGACAGCTTGGAGTGAAAACAATATAGTCATCGGGTCTGTGCTGAAGCGAAGTTTTATAAATTCAGATTCCCTCTCTTGTTTTTAGAGGTGTTGTGAAAGCAACACTAATCACACTTTGATTTATCTTTACAGATGATTTACAAATTAATGTAGGCTACATAAATTTGTTACTGCATGGACACGGTACAACAGTTAAGCAACATGATCAGCATTCCGAACATTGACAAACGCACAGAGCGATCACATATAAAGGCATCTGTAATTGAACTGTTAATTACATTTGATGCTAATAGTGCTTGCCTTGAAGTCTTCAAAATGTCCACTGTTATAATTTATAGTGCTATGAGCCGAGGATAGAGCAAAAGTTAACTTGAGTTATAGTTTCCAAGTGTTTTTGGTATTGTTTTTTTGCCTCATGAAGCAAAAACTGCTTTGGATTGATTGACAGATTGGTTGTTTCATATGACTCAGCTAATAAACAGAAACAATAAAAAGAGCCATTGCGCAATAAGGAAACGAAATGTTAGTGAACATTAGAATAAATAAAAACACAAAGGCAAAATAATTGATCAATTTATTTTGCCTTTAGAAGAAAATGATTCAAAAAATTGTGGATTTAAACAGAATTTGGATTTTGAAATTGTCAGTTTACCGGATTTGGATTGGATTTTGAAATGAAGTTGTCAGAATGAACTTGAAAAACCTAAATCCGTTCATCTTGGGCAGCCGTCATGCAAAGCAAAGGAGAAAAGTCAGAGTCGTAAGGCAACAGCAGAAAGTCGAAGAATAAGAACCCCAATGGCGCAAAAGGCATAGGAGTGCTTCATTTGGCTGATGCGGCTTGCGCGACGAGTATTTCACCCAATCCGAAGATCGGGGCTTCAAAATGATTAAAGTTGTTTTGAAAGAGACATCTGTTGCTAACGAAAGAAAGCAAACAATATTATTGCGCACGCGTAATTGGATGAAGCCTAACTCAACAGTTAGACTAAGTTTGCTGGTAAAGATGGAGGTCGCGAGCAACACTTCTCAACCAGAGCTGTTTTAAGTCTATTTGACAAGTTTTATTTAAATGGGTCCCTCACTTCAACGGGCCTCGCGCCAGTGGAGACAGAGTTAACGTTTGAAGCCTATTATATATTCTAAGTGAAAAAAAACAATGCTGAAACGAAGTTAAAAATGAAACATTTTTACGTTACTGAGATTATAGGATATTAAATTTACCATTATAGCCTACTACATGCAGTATATATATTCATTTTATGTAAAGGAAAGGATCAGTGCTCTCGCTTTTAGAGATTTTTTTCCCGAGATAGATCGAAACTTTTGACCCTTTTTAGGGATTTTCCGAAAGGTATGAAAATGTGTAAAATGAACCATTGGTTTATTCTGCAAGTTATGTTTGGTTCTATTTTAACACTTACCATGGCGCTCTGATTTTATGCTGCATCACCACAAATTTAGATATTTTTTTATATAAAATCGGGATGTTTGATACTATTATTGGGATTTTACAGTTGCATTTGTGAGAGCTGTAGGGATTTGATGTCTAGATAACTGCATTTCTAACATATTTTGTCTTTACTCCGTGGAAAACAACGCTATGGTCCACCAGTGGGCCATGGCCCGCAGGTTGAGAAACACTGCTTGGAATGAGTAAATAATTAACGCTAAGTGCTGCAGCTGAATGCCAATAGGAAAGAAATTTTAACAAAGTATGCCGGGTCCATAGAGGCAAATGTAAAGACGGCAGAATAGGAGCAAGAAAAATGATTAGAAAAAGGTGGCGAACAAGCAGGAAAAGCAAGACCCATATTCTAGAACCATTTTATTTGTGAGTGTTTGATTCTGATGATCAACATGTTTCAGTATTCCTTACATCTTTACTTATAGCACGAAATATGATTTTGATTCTGATGATCAAGATGTTTTGATATTTCTTACATTTTTACTTAACCCTTTCAGTCCCGCGAAAACGACGTTTCATGCAGAGCTTTGCAATCCTATAACCCGCCAGGCGATTGAGCTAGAGAGCTGTTCAAACCCTCTACGGATTCAGCAAGTCTTGTAGTCAAAATCGAAACAAAATTTTTCGTTTTTGGTGAGGGGTTTACGGGGGGGAACGCCACAAGTGGGGGTGTTTTTGGCTACATTTCCCTGGCCCTGGGCCCCAACTTGATGGGCCATTATTATGGCTCAAGATTTTTTCGGAAACTAGACCAAAATCCGCGTCTTCAGAGCCCTTGAATGACTTTGTAGCATATCTGTAGCCGAAATTAAGGACAAAACACCAAAATTTGGTGAAAATTTCAGCACACACAAACCCAATCTGGGCTGGAAAGCACCACTTTTCTAAATGGCCATCACTCGCCAGAGGATCGAGCTAGAGAGCTGTTCAAATCAGGTCTGAGTGGGGAAAGACGTGTAGTTTAGGCTGAAAAAAAAAAAACTTTTCGCCGTGCGATTTCGACCTTTCTGGCTATGTTTACAAAACCACATGTTGTTTTGACAGGTTTCTATAAACAATCTGTGACGTCAGCGGCCCGTGGGAGTGCGTAAATCGAGCAGAATCAGCGGCGCGAAACCGCGTGAGATTTAAATGCATTCTAGGCTATAGTACGAGGTTTTAGAGGGTTTGATGGACTTTTAGCATTTCTGGTTGATGAGTTATGGAAAAAATGGTAGAATATTAATATGGGAAATCCCCTCAAG
>JGI24159J19872_10004393_pt1 | contig 17936 bp, 13 predicted proteins | sample Ectturendosymbi4_FD_19872 | JGI IMG/M metagenome (IMG submission 19872) | reverse complement strand
AAAAAAAAACTTTCAAAGCGTTTCCTGTTTTTACTAATATCTGTACCTCTAGAGTCTAGGCAAACGTAAAACGAACTTGCATGACACGTTTCCCTTCCAACGAAAACGTGACTACCAAAAAAATGGCTGCAACCATGTCATCACAAAATGCATTACGAAAACAATTGCAACATAGCTTGCGTGTCCCGAAACAATTCCGGAAATCGAATAAATCTAAAAAATCTGAATGAAAACCAATACCAGGAACGGCCAACCGCAGTTTCACCCGGCTGTCGTAACCACCGTAATAAGAATTATGAATCAACGAATCGAATTAAAAATGATTGTTTTTTTATCAGTACCAATCGAACTTGTGGCAATGGTCACCAACACAATCATAGCAAACTGTGATCATAGAAACGGCTTCCGATTAAATGTTTTTTATTTCAAAACGCACTGGCGATTTTTGGAGGTCACTCCCTACGAGTACATATAAAAACAATCGGCAAGGTATTGTCAAAAATCAATTGTTCTAAACCGAAGAGCAAAATTTCGATATGAAACATTCTTGCTCGGCAAGAGATGCGGTGATTAGGAAATCTCTGCTGTTAAGAGTTGTCGGGAGAAACAACACATCCTGTGTTGCCGCGTGCATGATACCATATGTTCCAGCCCTTACACTGCGTTCACAGTAGGAGTTGGAGTGGGGTAAAGGTTTGGTGATGTTTTGTGTCATCCTGCTTCGAATTGGCGTTCTGTCGTGTTACCGCCACAGATAGAAAATGCTGGTTTAAAAAATAAAAAATTCAAAATCTATGAAATAGAGTTGGTATTGCGCAACGGTCGCTATCCAAACGCATTGTGTGAACAACAGTGAACTGAATCGTGTACTTCCGATTCTCATAAAATATAAAGCAAACAACTAAAATGTTTCCGACATAGCAAAAAAGCATCATTTCATGCAGAGCAGTAAGCAGCTGCAAGAATTCTTACTGGGTCTGACATGAGCTTCCTCCAACTTTCTGGAAGAAACTGTCCACTGGCCGCGGGAAAGACGCACATTAATTGCTCTAAAGGCCGCTTCGGCTTCGTGTTTGTCGGGAACGTGTTTGGTACGCTGGCAATGTCGACGAAATCGGAGGCGAAAGGAGCGTAGTGGAACGGGAAAAACCACTTCCAAGAAGCACAGCCTAAAAAATTACCAAGTGTGAATCGACCAAAATCCTAAAAGACCACCATCCACCATGAAGCTTCCACTTCAAATATACCTCTCGATGGGAACAATGCTCATGTAATTAGACATTAAGTCGGATTCAACAGTAGTCAGCAAAGAAAAGGTGCATATGCAAAATAAACCAATTAGGGGCGTGCGTTAACCATAGGCAAGGGAATCACAGGCACTCACCTTGATAATAGTATGCAAGAACCCAGCAAAGACCCTCGACGTACGATCTCACCACAGCTCGACGAAACTCAAAATCCTGATGATAACAAATTTCACTTTGTAACAACTACAGGCAATACAGTACATGCAGCATATTGTGTAGCAGTATAATTACAAAAATTAATAAAACACGTTGTAGCTTCGTGGCCAGCTTGTGAGGAATCTTCCTGCTTGGCTCCGCTTTCATCCTTTTGCGACGATTCTAACTTGCACATATCAATCTTTCAATAGTTGTACTTGAAAGGGTAAACTAAGGCGTGTCTATAAAGTTAAACCTACCTCCATGGAGACATTGAATTTCGCTCGAAAATATCGTTGTTTCCACCCGTCTTCCCATAACCTCACGTCGTCCTCGGGTTCATCGTCGTCGTCTTCAGGCTGCAATGATCACTACAGTTACATCAAAACAGGCAGGGAGAGCGAAGTTCCGGTAACTGATCGTTTAAACACGTCATTCAAAATGCAAGAAAAACAAAACAGAAACGTATAGAAAATGTCAAAATATAACACAACACTAGCATTCTGGTCAATATGACCTTTTTTCGTCGACAGAAAATCATGCTTATAATGGCAAACCAAATGAAACACAATCTGCTTACCGGGAAAAAAGGCCTACTCATCACTGTGCAGGAACACTGACTCAATAAAACTAACCTTTTTTCTTTTTCGCGACGGGGATGGCGTGCTCTTCGTAGAATCGGTTCCGTCCTTTAGCATGGCGCGCAACGCTGCAGCAGCATCCTGATTCAAATAACGCAACAAAAGATGCAGCTTCCACGATCAAAACAGACCGACGCGTTCAAATATTTCAAAATCAAACTCGACTAAGCAAAATTACAGTGAAAACAGGCACACAGAACTGAAGTAGCGTTTGTCAATAATTCCTGATCCTTTGAAACCAAAAAAACGGTATTATTGGCTTCTGAAATTTTTCTTGAAATTTTTATTATTGGCTTCTGAAGGTTTCGAATAGTTTTTTTCTTCAAAAAAACGCACCAGGTTCTTCAGATCTCTTGTTCGCATTTCTTTCGCGGCTTCTTTGATGTCGGTTAATGCTGAGGGCGCGTTAAACTTCGCACCTAGCGGCGTCGGAGCAAACTGACCACCGGGAATGTATGAAGGAGCTTGCTCTTCCCTCGCTTTCAAACGCTTTGCTTTCTGAGCAAAGTAGTTGACAGAAGAAAGTTATTGAAACTGCCAAAAAACAGTCCAAAGCTCACATTCTCGCGCAAGTTGACCGCAGTGTTCGACCTTAACACAGGAATCTAAACTGAAACTATCCGATCGCCTAACTGAGAATAACAAAAATAGAGCGATCCCAAAGCAACAGGCTGTCGGTAAGCTTTGGTTGTTATGTACAGGTGTTCGTTAACACTTCCATCATTCGCAGTCACGTATAGATTTAGCGTATGGGAGCGACAGCAACGTAATCCCACCTCTCGAGCTCTGTAATTCAAATCACTTTCCCTCCGTCTCCGAAAAATATCGTCTTCCATTCGACCGATTCCTTGCATGATTTTTTCAACCCGACTTAAATTTACTTGTCCATTTGTTGTTAAATAACCCTGAAGAAATACAGGAAAAATCAGCTAGGTTGAAGCCATGGACCCGATGCTGCACAACATTAATATTTAACGTGTTACAGAGTGCATGGGTTATGAACACAACTGTTTCTAAGTCATGATTAATAACATTTAAATAATATTTATGTTTATTTTGACAAACATCAGATCAGACTCTGTTTCAAAGTTGACTTCAAGGCTTCAAACTTTTCTTAAAGTTGTTTCAAACCCCGATACAGATCAACACTTTCATACTTTATAGAAACATGTGGCAAGCAGCTACGTGTTCACTGAAAAACCGCCAACAGCGTCCTCGCATGAGTCGCACCGCGATAAAAGGTAAACAAATAATTGATATAATGACTGCCAGAAACTACAAATTTTCAACACAAGAAGGAAACTGTTGCTTTAAATGTTCACGTTCAGGTAAAAACCCTCAACTATGCACTTTATACATGACTAATGGTCATACAGGATTGATCACAAACAGAGCATAAAATTAGCTAAAATGAAATGCAGGAGTCGAGTAGAAGAATGCATACTCCTGTTTGAATAACAATATCTTTGTATAATCGCACGAGCTTGTCGATGGCACCTTCACGAATCTCAAGCGAGGGCAAGTGCGGGAGAAAGTCGTTGCCGACGAAAAAGCACATCATCACCCAGTCGTCCACAATGTTTTCAAAGTCGTATCGAAACGGCAGTCCGGGCATTTGCATTTCCAGTTCGAGATACTACAAACGCAAGAGCATGCAGCAATAATTTTACGCTTGCCTTTCAGTGGAAAGCAGACACGCACGCCCGGCCCGCAATCAGGGGGGGAAGCCGGCAAACTGCCCACCCAGAAATTTTCAAACATCTTTAGTTGTTCCGTACAAGTTACAATCATTTCATATCAGCTGGTTGCCGTCCTGCCGTACGCGTAGGGAAAGAATGAAGAGTTCTTACCAGAAAAATAACAGCACTTATGCGTGGTCAGAATTAGACGACTTTGTTCGGATACGAAGAGAGCGAAGCGGCCACGAGGGCGACTACATTCGCACGTATACTCATTCTGGGGCATCCTACATAGGTTTGCCATCAGCAGAACCAAAACTCACATCCGTACGTAATAATTTTTGGGTGTCATCTTGCAACCAAGTACGAATGACTTTAGCTTGAGCGCATACAGAAAATGACGTCAGTGCACGGACATTTTATTTCGTGGCCAATCGGATTTAATTTCAATGCAAGGTTAAAATTGTTAAAAAGATAGCCATTTCGTTCGGTGTCAGCAATCAAACACAGAAAAGGCAAAGTCGTGAAAAAAAGAGCTATATGACGGATTAGCTGCGTTATCTATGACGAAACAGTTGGTTTGCAAGCTAGAAGTTTTACAGCCCCAGCCAAGTACGACAGTGCCCGAACTCGGTGAAAGAGCGGAAAATCTTGGCGTTTGGCCAAGTGCGCGCAAACAAAATAGGTTGTGTCAAGTCTTTCGCAGTCAAATGTGCGCATAAATGCAACTTCCTGCGCATAAATGCAACTTTTCTAGGGACCCGATTCGGGTCCCTAGAATTTCAAATCGGGTCCAGAGAATCAGAGAAAATTATACTCGGGTCCCTACAATCAGAGAAAATCGGGTCCCTAGAGTCAGAGAAATCGGGTCCCTGCAAATCTAAAACGGGTTCCTAACGTTTTCCTTAAAAAAAAACCTGGTTAATGTGTCCCAAAGCACTGATGATGAACTAGATATTTAATGCAAATAATTGAGTAATCAACAATATTTCTTTCAGTTTAGCTACCGTGTCACTCCCTGATCTTGAAATGTCGGCGCATATGCTGTAGGTCATAGGTCATTAATTTTTAGAGCTTGATTAGTGGATCTATGATGTGAAGAGTGCAGTTTAATGCTTTCACTGAATATTTACTGTTGTTGCTTCAGGAGTGTGCAACCGCATGCTTCAGAAAAATGACATTTGATTGTTTTGTTTGAAAACTTTGATCTTATCATACTTAACATTTGAAATGATTGTGTTTGTACACTTGAATGCTATTTCGTTTCTTTCTACTGATCTGCTCGTTTTAACCGGTATTTCCAAAATTTTTAAATCTCGTTTTCTGCTTCATTATCAAAAATATAATGTATTGCATGCCTTAACCTTTTTCAAAAACTTTTAAAATCAGAATTTGTGAGCTAAAATTTTTCAAGTTGCAGCAATTTCAATATGTACTATGATTTTTAACTAATATGATTAATGATGATGCTTTTGTTTCGGTTGCGACGGCCAACGCGCGCCCCATGGTTCATCTTGTCTATTTGTTTACGAAAACGCACCTGCTAGCGTTGCTGCAAAGATAACTGTCTGGAATTAGTTCGTTGTGCTTTCTTGTGCAAGTTGTCATCATGCGTGAGGAATAGAACAGCGTTTTGTCAACGCTTACTGAGCCCGATAAAAAAAACAAATACCGGCCGATATCGATACATCGGTCTATCTCTTGTTTCCAGTTTTATTTTCCTTGATGTTTGAACGATTTTCTAATTTGTAACCAACTTTGCTTCACTTGTCACAGCAGGGCCGGGACAAGTAAAAAGCGCGTTTTAAGCTCCAAACACCTAAACTCGGGATGAGCAAAATATGTTACCACATCACAAAATGGAAGCAAACGATTACAGTAAAGGAGCATCGCCTTCCATGGCACGATGCTGTGCGACAGTCATTGCCTGTTTTGACTCAATGCCGCAATTGGGAAAATTCTGGGGAATGGTCTACCTCAACCTGTTTTTTTTCTCGCTGAGACATTTCGGTCATTTGTACCATAGTAGTATTGAAACTCGCCGTAACACCATTAATTAGTCTATATTTCTGTCCGAATTGACTTAATTTTTCGGTAATAAACACCCTGAAACAAATTAAGCAAAAAAAATAGGCCTGAATTATTAATTATGCTTTGTGAGTTGTTAACACAAGTTTGAGTGGTGCTGTGAAAGCTTGTTATTTTTTAGCTTCAGGGTGTTTGATGCAAGGAAAACCTGTTTGGCATTTTTTTACTTAGTTTGGTGTATTCTGAAACGCAATTTGGCACATTTGCTGTGGAGTTGGTCAGTTGGAACACTAGTGAGTATGAATACACATGAGCACAGCGTATGAAGACAAGAAGATATTGATTGTAAAAATCGTCTTACCTCTCTAATGATACATATTCTGATAAAAATGTAGCTCGTTCCGGACCCGGGAGGTTGCGACTGGATTTCACCGTGCTCACCCTCTTGAACCTTTGGCAAACCTTGGCAGTCTTCCATCTCGTGGCCATACTGACCGCATATGCCGCAAGGTCTGGGTTGGTTTGGTTTAAATTCTTCACGAATGATTGTGAAGTTGGGCTCATGAGTAGCCAGACCTGAAATAATGGAATCAAAAAGAAAAAATCAATTTAAACGAGTCTCCTTCTTTAACGATATGTATATAAACGAAAACCACCATATCTGTTAGCAATGCCGGGTTAAAAGGTGTAGCAAACGATGCATTACAGCGTACCATACGACTTGATGTGCAAAAGCGAACTTCCTGCATACATTTGGTTTTATCGCCTAGTCAATTGCGATCCTTCTGGAAGACAAACGTCCATCCAAAAGCAAATCGATGCAACTTGAACAAAACGCGACAACATGCAAGCAAGTTCGCATGAAGTATCAACGGTGCAGGAGTATACGGCCGACCGCAATTGGCAAGCCTCACCGAGCATAATAAGATCGGCATCAGCACCACATATGCAATGATGTGTGTTCGGGTCATGGTCAGGCTGCCCGCGCTGGCGTCGAATGAAGTCCATGATCTTGTGCTCTCCTTCGCCAGGGACGTTTGCATCAGACAAAATCACCTGAAAAATGATTTCACGTTTAGTAATCCACGATCAGGAACACGTTTATTGTCGACATAAACTACAGCACTAGCCCTTTATTTTGCTGAAGAGTCTCAGATACTAGATGATTTTACTTACCGCCTAACAGGATCGAGCATTGACCACCATACCATGACATCTATGTTTGCAAGCGTTTGGCATAAAATAAAGCATGGGCACAATTAGGCAGAGCAAATACTGGACCAGCATCAAAGAGCATTTTCCATTCCTTTGTCTAGCGTGGGCTGCTGAATGCAAAAGCAAACCCCAGCAAAGACCTTTCGCAATTATTTTATGGTTAAGCCCTACCTTGAAAACCAGTACCGCTAACAAACCTTGGCTAGACGAAGCCGAAACAAGTAACATTAAGATGAAGAAGGCAACCCTCGTACTAGTTAGATATAACAGCCACACTATGCACCAGCAAGCATCAGGATTGCTTGTTTAGTAAACGTGAAAGTTAAATAAAGCGTGCTTTTGAACGAAAAGATGCAATAATCATTCCAATATAGCATAAGCCCTTTTATGAAGCAAAACGGGTGAAAGACCCTGTCATTTACTCAAGAAGATAGCAAATCAGTTTTGTTTCAGACACTGCCATGGACAGGTAACGATAATTTTACTTCTTGTACTGCTTTCTAAACGGAACTTCGTTAACCTGCAAAGGACAACACCACTCACAAAGAAAAACATTAATCTGACGATATTCACCAAGTGGCAGTACCTTACCTCTATATTTCTCCAACCCGGGTCGCTGTTCAATCTGTCAATGACGTAAAAACGAAGGCAGTTCGCAAGGCGAAACATGAACTCGGTTCCCTTTATACAAAATACAGTCGCATCGGTCAACCATACCGGGAGTGTTCGTCCTGACAGACAGACGGAATACAAGAGTGACAATGCATTTCTAAAATAACATGGTTCTACGAACGTACATGCAAAGCTTATCACTTTAGCATGAAAAAAGCAGATGGCAAAAACTTAGTCGCCACACAAAACACTGCGTATGCTTACAAGCAGGGCTACCATACCGTCCTTATTTCTAAGATATGTCCTTATTTTGCAGTGTCTTACAAAATTTACAAAATATATTGTCCTTATTTCTTAGAAATGTCCATATTTGCGACTTGCGTCCTTATTTCTTCTTATTTTCTGTAGCATTACAATTTTAAATACAAGCAATTCTAATAGACATACAGACAATTACTACATTAGAAAAGTGCTGTTCTTTTTGTTACTCATGTTCTTGCGTAGCATTTGCCACCAGGTTTCAAACCAAGCAGATAAATGCGATCTTCTGGTGATTATTTTTTTATTTAGCCGACGTTTTGCCCTCCTAAATTTGTATCATCGTAAACATTTTGTAATCAAGGTTTTGTGATGTCATAAAAGTAGTATGATTTTGCAGCACAGAGACGTAACGCACTATCAGGCATTGTTAGCACGTAAGCTGTCTACTCTGGTTAGGATTTTTAGGAAAGCTGGTTTTGTAGCGAAGGTTTAGCATTAGATTGATTCAAAAAATATTGTAAGCACGCGAAAAAAAATTTCCGTGATGATTACAAGAAAGTCGAGAACAAGACATTGCTGAAGCAAATGGTTCCTGGAGATAAATAGGCGAACTTTATGACCTGACGTTAGTGGTGCAAACAGAAACAATTGTTTTCTTTTTAGGTAGTAAAATCCAATTTTTCTCAGCCGTCCTTACTTTCGGTTCTAGATAGATGGTAGCCCTGCTTATAAGACACCACTTGCGCGAAAGTAAGTAAGAACAGACCTGCGTGAAAGTGATTCGCTGCTAATCTAGGGCTATGAGCGCCGATAGCTTCCAGATTTTTTCAAGCGATGTCAGATTTCAAAATATTTAAACCTGTCTGGGGTATGAATATGGCTATGGAATCTCCGAATCGTATATGAGAACTATGTAAAGTACGTTTGTTGTTTTGACATAGGTACAATCTGTTTGTTTTGGTCAAAGGCCGAAATGTTTTTGAAACGACCGAAAAAAATTAAGTCATTTCGGTCAGAATCTCTGAAAATATAGGCAAACGAACACTGTTACGGCGAGTTCTGATACAACTGTGAGACAAATGACCGATATATCTCAGTGACCAAAATGTCTCAGATAAAAACAGGGTACAATTCAACACACTGATTTCCAATGTTACATTTAGGGTCGACGATGCACAAACAATTCAAAGCGCGTTTGAGGCTAAAAATGCGAATGTTGTTTGCAAATTTCAATTTTTAAACTCACTAATGTGTGGACTTGATAAAACTGCAAATCATGTAGTGGGCCATATTAAACAAAAACCAAACATCAAGACCAACAATACATAAATGATTTCATCACGAAAGTATTCAACCACCGCTCTGCTTAAACTACCATGCAACCATTCACCAAAATATATAGAACAAAGTTTCTAGAAGATGTATTTCAACCAGGCAAACAACCAAATACATTAATAAAACAATGCAGTAAGGTTAGTGAAAAGAGGGTTGATCACACAAAGTCACGAGTGCTCAAACCCGTATAGACTTTTACTACTAGCGAAACCACGTTTTTCAAACACTTGGCCTTTGTTACACATTCAGCTTGCATTTCTTCAAACAATTCGAACGATTACCGCAATCGAAATATAATACTCACTGGTGTAATGCAATTGCTGTCAAACTTTTCGGCTTTTGGATCGTCTGGAGGTAATCTGGCGCCACTGTTTCTTAACTCGTCTTTAATTCGTCGTTTGAGTTCAGCATTTTCTCTGAAAATGAAAGCCATTGTCAACAATATAGCTTGTGAAGACGCACAGTATCTGTGTTAGTCACACATGGCAATTCTGCCAATATCCTGTGCAATGCTATGACAAGCACGGATAAACAGGTGGTTGCAATACATTTGGCTACGTCTATCGTCATTGAGGAAGAGGCGCATTGTCCGAATCTATTTTCGGTTTGTGACCTCCTTTGGAACGTTTCATTCATACATCAATATCGCACTTGATAAACGCAGCTGTCCCGTGTCATGCGCGATCCCCCTACAGCGAAATTGTGGCAGTAGGAATAACCACTGAAAAAAATTGAATGAGTTCATTCTGAGTTAACTCCAGCTTGAAGGCCCGGAGAATCAAAAGGAGGCTCGAAGCAAATTAGTAACCACAGCAAAACTTCCGTTTTTTTTACATCAAATAGTTTATCCGCCACCCCAAGATGGAAGTCTGTCTCGTCTCTACAAATTTCTATCATTTGCTTGAGTGTTACATCACATTATTAAAGAAACTCTGACATTAGTCACTGGCATCTTTGCCGATAAAACCTTGACAACCAGCAGACGCTCAAGAAAATACCAAGCTACGATTAAGCGTGCCAATATCATATCTTCCTTCTATGTGTGGTGATTAGACGCAGACAATAACATTGCAAGTTTTTTTCCGTTCATTTTAAGGCTTATCTACTTAATCCATCTGAAACATTTACGTATTCAAGAAAGAAGCAAATGAAACTTAAAGGAAAATGTGCCTCCGTACATAAACCTCTACCAACGACTTTAAAAAGCTCTTCTATCTGCCTAGCCACTCTATGAAATTTCAATACGACTGCGTATCAAAATACAAAATGGCAAGTTATGGTGTGATTAAATATTAACCTCCTTCCATTTGATACATTTTGTCAGGGATCTGCAAATTGTTTTGCCAGAGGGCCACATAAGCTACAACAGTTAAGGGCCAGACAGCTTACGTACTGTGGTCGTTTTGCGATATTTCACAATCGATTTCCACCAAATCAACAAATGTTTCGTAAATTCATTATTTTTTCATTATTGACAGAATGTATTCGCGGGCCATATAGAATGGCTTCGCAGGCTGGATTTGGCCCACGTGCCATAGTTTGGAGACCCTGCATTTTGTGAATGACAACAACATGTACTTACACACTTTCCTTTGAAGCTCTAAATCTTCTTGACCTTTGTTGATTCATCTTGGCACGGGGAGCCTAAATATTTTGGTGAAAATAGGGTAAGCCATCAATTTTAAAAGCACATAGAAGTATTCAAAACTGCTTGTGCATCAAACTCCAATTGTCATGAAACATGCAGAGTCAAATGAAAAGAATAACTGCATTTTAATGTCCAGTAGGTTATAAACTTGTCATAGCCCATTGGAAACTAAAGTCCATATTTGTTTGAACATACAAAGCTGCTACAAAATAAATGAAAATGAACACTCACTACTCCATCAATTGCCATATACAGTAAACGACGAGGACGAACAATACCAAATAAACGATCAATTGCTTCAAATATTGCTAGCATAATTTCTTCCTCATTCTTGGGAGCAGGTCTGAAACAAAGTTTACACAACCACACAGTATAACAATCCATTAGACTAAAAACATGCATTAACAATAACTGGTACAATGCGATGAAGCTATTTCTTATCTATAAGTACTTGGTTCTAAAAAGTAGCTATTCGTGTCTTAAGTAACATGTTGCTGCAGAGCAATTTTGTCACTAATGTATAAGAACCACCTACAGAAGTCATGTTTCATAACCATTACAATGCACTACCATGCAAACATGACACACAACAATTTTCTTTATGACTTGAAATACCTGTCTTCTGGATGGCTGCAAGGATGAATAATTCCATTCATATCAAGATACAGGTTGTCAAACTCTATCTCATTTGGATTTGGTTGAGATGTGTCAACTGGAATTTTAACTCCATCGATTTCCTTTGGCTACACATGAACAATTTGCAAGTTGAGTTATACTAAGCCATTTAGTCAACTTGAAATTAGGCTTCACAGGTCTTTTCCAGTTTTTTTTTCTTTTTATCACATGAATACAAAACATTTTCATTGCAAATGGTGAATTATTGCATTATATAGCATCTCTACGATCTTTTTACACTGAGACATTTTTGTTATTTGTCCCATAATATTATTAAAACCCACCATAACAGTATTCTCTAACCTACATTTTTGGACATCGTGACTGAATTGAATTGATCGTTTTGGTCATTTCAAAAAATTTCAGTCTATTACCAAAAAATCAGCATAGCATACGAACTCATATATGTATATAACATCATAGATGTAATCTTAAAAGTCATGAGTGCAAATATTCTGATATTCCATTTTTTTAAATTGATGTTGAGCATACTGAATCTTCATGTCAACATTTATATCAAGAAGTTATAAGCTTACTTCAACTGTTTGTTGTAGATAACTACCACCTGAAAAAATCAAGATGTTCCTGATTTGCAGAAAGTGAATGTTTTGAAAATTTGGTGTATAAGACATATCAAAATAGTCCATCCATGAAAAAGGAGTGTGAATTGCTGATATCATGCTAAGACTAGGCATATTGCATGTTTACAATAGTTGTTATAATTGCAAGTCTAACTCTACTATCAATGCTATTTTGGCAAGTTATCATCACGGCAACACAGTATGAAATTATGATACCAATATTGAACTTTAAGGAGAAAAAAATGTAACAGAAACAGCAAGACATCCACCTTTTTTCAAAAAAACACATCAAGTTTGATTAGTTATTCCAAAAATCGTAATGGCCAAGCAGCTGCTAAATAAGAGTTTCCTTATATGAGACACACCATCTCCCAACCATTTCAGTGGCTTGCATTTTGACAACACATTGGGAGCCAGTGCACAATACACTCGTACTGTGAAATCACACCTGAGCCACTATTTTTGCGCCACTTTGCAACTTCATAACTCGCCAGGCAATTGAGCTAAAAAGCTATTCAAACCCTAATAAGATGCGGCAAGTCTTTTGGTTTGGATTTTTTTTAATTGCAAAGTTTTGGATTTCATTTTTTTGTGGATGACGTCATAAGTGGAGTAGGTTTAGGCTTTTTTGGCCCAGGTTACTAGGACCTGGGTGTTTATGCCAATTTTTTGACTTTTTTTAGTGGAAAGTAGGCTATAATACAAGTCTTTAGAGCAGTTGTTTCCCACACTTTTGATCTCACGACCCCATTCGAAAATATTATGCAAGCGCTTGGCCCTAGCGATTACCTGCAGTTCTAACCTAAAGGTGTTCAAATAACAACCGACAGGAAAAAAAACAATCATTTCACATGTTAGATTCACTGTATTTACATTCTTATGCAAAACACTCAGCACCTATGCTAATCAGTGGGACGACTGAGCTTGAATCTATACAACCATGGTCTTAAAATTACTGGGGCGTATCGATGAGAACTAATCTCAGGTCATTCTCAACGTCCAGTCTATTCCTTGACTTTTGTTTTAGTGTGAACAAGGGTTGAAAATCCAGCTTCACAGACAGGGATAATGCTGGATTTAGGGGACCCAAGGGGCATGGGCCCCCCACCATGTTCATGAGTTCAGCCTTATGTGCGACAAGTTTGTGCCACTTAGCCATTTTTAATGAAGAAAGTTTGTTAACAGATGCTATTAAGTTATCAGTCGACCAGATGGCAGTAATCCTTTAATATTGTTCAGTATTGTGACAAAACAACTATTACACTTACCGGTTTCCTGAAAGTCAGTCAGGTATCTGAATCTTGTCTTGTGAATGCAAGGCCAAGGGAAAGCCACGTTAGCTTACGTCTCTACTCATAACTGTTAGATTTTGTACTGCCTTACTCACATTTGCCCAGGTTGCATATGAGTAGAAATTATTAAGTAAGGCTACCATACATCCTCTTTTTGGAGTACATGTCCTCCTTTTTCATGAACAATGAAATGTTCTCTGAGGAATGTCAAAATCTTTTTTGCATTTCTTATTTTACATACCATGGCCATAGTATATTGTATTCAAGTATGGTAAGCTGTCTCTACTCAACCACAACAATTGAGCTGATGGTGTAGCTTAGTTTATGGGATGTGCAAGTTGTCAAATCAATCTACCTTTTTGTTGATTTAATTTGTGTGCTGGAAAGGCGGGAATGTTTTCACATTCATCGTTACATAACATTGGTAAATCCTTTTTCAGTATCTCAATCACTTTGGCATTAGAGTGTAGACGACTGACCTTATACTGTACTAGCTTTGCTGATGAACCATGATACAGTTAAAGTACATTGTCCATAGCTTAGTGTAACAGTTTCTAGTAATTATATCTAAACAGTAATGCCAAAAAGAAAATCACAGTTTAATGAAGAACTCGACAAAAGTATCCCTTTTTCAGAAAAGGACTAAAATAATTTTGAAGCTGAGTGCATTATGTGGTTGCATTTGCACAGTATTCATAGAGTGAAAAGACTATTGTGAATTTGTTGAATAATGAGTACCAAAAACACCTTCTTGACAGAGTAACCCAGGTGGCTATTACTAGCTTCCCAAGAATGATTCACATGTACTCAGCTTTGCTATCATACTTCATGTCCATCGAAAAGTCAACTGCTGTTCTGAAATGTTGCTTTGGAAATTATCTGAATGAACACTAGTTAAAACTTTAAGACATTTGCAATTGCGTGTGGCTGTTTTCAATGAGCAAGTTCAAAATATTGAGAAGTCAAAAGTATCAATTTTGAGGTTGTATCATGTTTTGCCACTGGGGCACCAAACTTGCTTCTTGCCCCAGGCACCATCTAACCTTGTTATGCCCCTGCTGGTAAGATCCTCACATTTGTCACCTATACGCTCTTTGTGCTGGAATCATGAGCTTGAAACGTAATGAACACAAAATAAAGAATGTAATACGGAATATAAGACAAAATATCGGTTGTGCTTGGTTGGAATTTCAGCTGGCAAGTATTCACAGCAGGACAGATGTTTACAAGGCTGATGTAATCTCAGAATCACTGGGCAGCACTTACTTTTTCTGGTGTTGGCGTGGCTCTACGATAAGGTCAATTGAAAAAGAAATCAGATAGGACAGGGGTGGCCAAGTTGTCTTCAGCTGGGATCGACTAGAAAATTTCTTGGTAACTCGTGATTGACCAGTCGGTAATAACGACACAAGTACAAAATGTCATAAAATGCAATAAAAAGCAATATTGATTGAAAAATGTTCTATTTAGGTATCTTGTCAATTCGATGCAAAATCAGGCGCGATTGACCAACTGAGACTCGGCAGTCGACCTGTTAGCCACCCTTGAGGTAGGAAATAAAGCAGAGGAGACGCAATATGAATTTCACAAAAATCTATCGATGTTTCAGTTTTGCTGATATAACACACAATATTGATATGTGCAGTTGTAAAAATTCGAGTCTTAACACCTTGAGAGCTAGTGTACGATATATTCGTACTTGGAAATCAGCATAAAACCGGCAGTTTTCAGTTGCCTTACCAATGCCACAGTTCTTTCACTGACTACACTAGGGAGCTGTTCAAACCCTCAAGATTCGGCAAGTCTTCCAGTCTGCAATGAAATAAAATTTTTTGGTTGGGGGTTGCGGATTTTTTGTGAGTAACGTCATAAGTGAAGTAGTTTTTACGCCATATTGACTCATGTTACCTGGCCTGAGGCCCAACCGCTAGGCCAAAGTATTTTGCTAAAGTTTTCATTGGAAACTAGGCTTGAGTCCGAGTCTTTTGAGCCTTTGATCAACTTCCTAGCGTTTCTGGTTCAAAAGTTATGATTTAAAATAAACAAATTAATTATCTAATCATGGGATTAATCAAATATTTTGTTTACTTTCGATCATAACTTTTGAACCAGAAACCCCAGCAGGTCATCCAAAGTATCAAAAGACTAGGATTGTAGCCTAGTTTCTAATAAAACTTATGTAAAATACTACCATCTAACAGTTTGGGCCCAGGGCCAGGTGAAGTGGGCCAAGGTGGCCTAGAAGTCCTCCACTTATGATGTCACTCACAAAAAATCCGCAAACCCCAACGAAAAAAATTTTTTCATTGCAAACTGCATGATTTGCCCAGTCTTTTGAGCCTTTGAACAGCTCACTAGCACTTTCGGCGCCCAGAGTTACGTTCATGCAAAGCCACATGCGATCCATTTTTTGGCGTGAAATCCTCGAAACTTACCAGATGTGAATGTGTTAAGGAAATTATTGAGCAGGGCTGGATAAAGTTTGGAAATCGGGAAGGACTTTCCCAGGAAATCATACATGCTCGCAGGAAACTAATCAGCTGCAAGTCAAGTATAATCAAATTATATACAAAGAATTGCTAGAAAATGACAAGAGCAGACGTTTCCAACCTGGGGCAAATGCACCCTCAGAGGTGCATTTGCCTTATGATGGGGTACATTTAAGATTAGCAATTTAGAAGGGAGAAATATATCTTATATGTAAATTATCCAAATATTCTAAAATATAAAAGTTCCATTAAAATTTCAGCAGGTTTTTGTTATTTTACTCAGCCTTTGTCATACGAAATTTTAGGAGTACATGCTCATCTGTCAAAATGATGATAGGGTACATGGTCAGAGAAGGGTTGGAACCCTCGCACTAGACAGACAGTTCAAATTTCCTTGCTGAGTCAAGGTGGCCCAATATCTGGCCTTGTAACGCAAAAGTTACACGTATGTAATAATAGTGGCCTCATGTAGTTGTTAGTCGCGTGTCATAACCGCGGCATAGCGTGATGTGCCAGTTACTATGACGGGAAAAGCTGTGAGTTTGAATATTGTTGATATGCCACATGTAGTCAGTGGGCACTAAAGCCACGTTCTAGAACTATGTGAGTGTATGCAGGCACGTAGCCAGGAATTTTGATGGGGGGGAAAACAACAACCAAGTTTCAACATTCAAATATATAATGGCCCTTGTTTTTGAAGCATCATCCATAAAATGTGTCTTTTTCTGGTACTTCTTTTTTTGAATAATTCTGTTCAGATTTAGGCTGGCAAATAGAAGTCTGCTTTCATTGAAGTGACAAGTTTTAAGCATTTTTAGCATATATTTAGGTTTCTACTTTGAATGAAAGCCCAATTTGCTTATACTTCCGGAAGTTTTCGCAGCACAAAAAGTTTGACTGGTACTTAAGGTGCAAAAGTCCAAGTGATACCTAGTTTAGCGCAGATTAAATCGATGCCTAGTTTAGCGCAGATTTAAAAAAGTTTGCATGAAAAATGAATTGCGTTATGTTAAGCAACATTTATGGCATTATGAATATGATTACAAATGCAATCTTTACTCATTAGTAACGACAACTGTCACTATGAAGCAGTTGCAAGTAACATCTTAAAAGGATTCTACTTTTCTTAACTTGATGTATTAGGCTATGAGCGCGCTGGTTTGTACTGTACGCAAGCTAAAACATCGTGTTCGTGGGTAAACTTAATCAACATTTTCCATGAGGCATGATAATGATAATTGTGATCTCACAATCCAAGCTGTTGCAAACGTGAAACCAGCGTTTGTGGATGTGGCACACAAGCTGAGGGAGCGCTGCTCCAACATTTCACAAATACATTGAAGCGATGATTTGTCATTCGGTCCGATAGCAGCATGGTAGTCAGTGTTCATTGTTGCATCGCAATTGCTGTTGCACAATTGCCGTTTGTTAAACGCGATCAGCAAAAGCAGTGATTGCAACAACACAACGTACGCAAGTTAAAAGCGCATTGTTTGTAATTGGATCAGAACTACCGCAGCATTATTGGACAATCATCGGATGTGTAATGCGCACCTTAGCTGTTGTTATGGCAACTTGTTCTTATGGAATTTACTTCTGTTGGAGGGGCGGTAATCGGTTATAGCCTAGTGCTGTTTTTGTTTAGGGTAGGTTGTAGATGACCGGCTAACTCACTGTAGGCTACTTGGTGAAAATGCAGAAACTTTGCTTTCTGCATGAAAATCTTAAACTGTTGATATGGAACAACTGAGAATTGACAAATCAGTTGAGGTATTTCATTTCATACCAATGCCAGTACTTCAGTTGCAGTAACCAATGGAACTAGTTTTTCTTTTTTAAGGACATGCAGTTATTCAATGTTACATTACATCAAAATTCCAAATTTGGTTCTTTACGACTTGGATTGACTTTTCAAATTGAAAACTCACTGAGTTGCAGAAAAGTCTGAAAGGTTGATTTGTGAAATATATACAAAAACAAAATTTTACAAGACTTATGTAGTACAGTAACTATTAACAAACATACTATCAAAGACCAA
>JGI24159J19872_10004389_pt1 | contig 17940 bp, 14 predicted proteins | sample Ectturendosymbi4_FD_19872 | JGI IMG/M metagenome (IMG submission 19872) | reverse complement strand
AACGTTAGTTCATATTTAATGATATCCACAAGCCTATGTTGGGTTTGATAGGGTTAATCACAGCAACTTAATCTTCAAAACAATGAAAATCACCATGAAAGATAGACATTTATGTTGGCCCCCCTACTTTTTCCTTGGCCCCGCAATGGTCCCCCCACTTTTTTCATGCAGAATCGCCACTGCCAAAGCCCCCCGTGGCGACGGGACTGGTTGGACCCCAAATGTACGTCACAAAAGTGGATCACCTTTGGAACAAAATGTGCGGTAGTTTAAGTCAGGGCTTCTCAAGCTATGGGTGGCGACCCCATTTGCGGTAGCGAAGTGTAATTTTGGGATCGCGAAACAAATTGGCTTGACAAATCACATATAAAAGTTTTTGTAAACTTTATAAGAAAATTAAAAGTTGGTCTGCAGTAAATCTTTTCTGCTGCATTTTAGGGGTAATTTCGCGTTTCATGCTGTCAGTTGTTTACTAGGATATCTTCCTGAGTTATCAAATACTAATTAACCAAGAACAACAAGTTATGCTTTTGTACGTCATGATTGTTTTAAGGTACAGACCGATATTGATCTTGTTGCATTAATTCCAGCACGAAGGCATGCTTGTGTTCAGAACTCTAGGTCTAGGGTAACTGCTTTGGGAGCACACTGAGTAGTAAGACTAAAGTTGAAAGCTTCATCACAGTTTCAGAAATACTTTGGAGTTTGATTCAGGAAAAGTTAGATCCGCAAACCATGCACAATTGAAATTTCAGGAGCCCACACGCCTGCCATCATAAGCCCACGATGAATTTACAGAGTTATTTAAACGACAAAAGTTTGCAACTAGACTTTTTCGAAACATAGTTTATGTGATTTTTTGATAAGAACAAGAAAATGAACACCGAGTCATTTCTGATCTAGTCATTCATAAACTCTTAACCCTTTCCATAGCATATCTGTGTGATGCGGCATTCTAAAAATTGAAAATCATTAAGTCCAAAAAAACGATGTTTTTGAAAAATGTTGAGAATGCGTAGGCTATTTGTATCAATCTACGAATGGATGATCTGTGTAAAAATCATCAAGTACATCCATCCCATTAGTCGCGCTTGACGACTTCTATAAACTGAACTGTTTTTTGTTAATTTTTTCGCACTTTTGTTTCCATTACGTGGTTGTTTTGTTGCTGTATAGTTACTTTCGTGGATTGTGTTCATTTGTATGATTTCGCCATGGACAAAATGCCTGTTGAGATTTGCAATGGGACGTTTACACGTATCATCAACATCTAGGGCTAGGCTATCCATGAAGAGGGTCGCATAGAAAACCGTTCCGTAGAACAAAAATTTGAGAAGCCCCGATACAGGTAAAACGTGTAGAAGACTTATTGGTTATTCATTAGTTATCAGACGAAAATTTTGAGAAACTACGGGAAAAACTGGCTCGATAAACGCATATATAAATGTAAGTGCCAGCAGAACTTATTTGCATTCCCAAATATTTTAGCACCTACTGATTCACAATATGGATGAAAATAATTGCATTAAACTTGAAACTGCTGAGTTGCATACAAAGAGTTGTCAAACTGTGCTGTCAGTTCTCTACACCCACTGAAAACAGGTATGCTAACATCAAGATTCGCATGCCACACACTGGCTTTTAAACCGGTACTTGCGACTTGTACAGCATAGCCTATGCCTAAATTTACCAGATACTATAGATGCAAAAAGAAAGGAAATCTTTGCTCGTCACAAACATCTAGTTGAAATGATCGAAGTATTCCCTATAATAATCAGGCTTGTCTCTGGGATTGGCAGTAGACTTCAAATTTGTCCCATGTTCAATTGTAGCGGTGGCCAGTTTAACCTTTAGGTCTACCTAACATAACAAATTTTTTTGGCTTCATCCGCTTCCTACAGTACATGCAATTTTAGGATTTTTTGCACTTTTTGGAACCTCCGCATGTGGTCCCCTCTTCACACTTCNCCAAGGCTTTTTCCACTTTTGGATGCTTTTCCTAGCATGTCAGAGGCTAGACCAGTGGTTCTTAACCGCTAGNAAATTTCATACAGTGGGAAATTCGCTCTAGTTTGGTGCAGTGGGAAATTGTCCTAAGTTTTGCTCCAATATTTAAGGAAGTAACTCGGATTATTTAGTCACAAAATTATATTTTTAAACAAACGCCTATTTGCCAACTGGTGCATTGTGTTGCAATTATTACGTTTTTAGCGTTGAACAATAATAAAAAAGTCACAATCGATAACAACCATTGTCGTTAGAGGTAGCCACGGTCGCTAAAGATAGGCAGCTAAGCTAACCGTTAAGGCAGTTAGTTAACCGTTATAAGAAATTATATGTAAAAAAGCTGATTTTATTTGATTAAGGTTAAACTGAAGTTTGATTTCGGTGAATATTCGGATATGTTATGTTGTAACAAATTAGGTTAACGAGGAACTGAGAAAAAATGGCTTCGAACTTTAGAAATGGCACGGGCCAGCACTTTTGCAGCCCGGCCCGCCCGGCGCTAACAAGAAACCGCCCGGCCCGTCTATGCTAAACCACAACTTATTTTCCGGCCCAGACCGGCCGTAATATACCGTAACCTCAAAAGCAAAGTAACAACACTGAAGTTTTCAGTTCATTGTCCTTTGGACAATAAAACCATGTAGTCTTAATGGCTATAGGTCCGCCAGAGCACTTTTGAAAACTTATTCGTCCGCCGCCTGTAACGTGACACTAACACACAACAAGTGTGTGCTAGGCTGCACTACACGTGCTAGTAACATACTGAACCTAAACCTTAAACCCTAACCTAAACCTAACATCNAATCCTAAACCAGGGGTTCCCAAACTGAGGTACATGTACCCCTAGGCTAGTAGGGGTGCATTTGCCTATCTGAATGGGTACATTTGAGGTTAGCAATNGAAGGGAAAAATATGTTTGCATATTATTCATTTCGAAATATTTATACATACATCAGTGAATATTATTTTCAAAATCATTATCTGCTTATTGGNAAATACATTCTTGTTATTTTCCACAGCCTTTTTGTCATAAGAAATTTTAGGGNTACATGCCCGTCTATCGAAATGCTGAAGAGGTACATGGCCAGAGAAAGTTTGATAACACCTGTCCTAAACCTAAACCCAGTCCCGTCGCCACGGGGGGAGCTTTGGTGGGCTTAGTCCCCCAAACAAATCTATAAGCCCCCACAAATTGAAACATGAAGCACTATAAATCAGTGTAGTTTTTGTCAATTTTAGAACGTCAAGTCACCCCGCACAAACACAATACCCCTATTGAAAACTTCCCGGCGACGGTTCTGCCTAAACCTCGGCGACACTGACAGATTATAAATGAAAGTGTTTGTTGCTTTGATTGATTCATAATATGGTTCACCGGTTTGCGTGGGAACAAGTGAAACAGAACATTAGCAGAACGGTAAAATGGAGAAAACAGCAAAACATTCCCTTGTTAGATTTTGAAACTTTGCAAAAACAGAAATTTTCCTCTAATTGGCGAGGAGACTGCAGCGGCCCGTAGCGGCCGGAATGACGTCACTGCTAAAAAAATTGTCAGCAGACTGTTTCAAAACCTCTAGCGGACTGCCCGACGACTGGACTGTTAGCGGCCCGTGCCATCTCTATCGAACTTAAAATTTTTTTGCGGTGAAATATGCCAGCATGCTTTTTAAAGTAGGTTAGCTTGCTAATGCTTAGCATGGGACTATTGACTATGCTCATAAAGCGTACGTTTATACACTGTTTGAAAGAGTTTCAAACCAAACATTGTGGGAGCTTCATGAAATTGTAAAGAAAATAACATGAAAAATAAATGCATGGTCAAAAAAGCGTTCTTTTCAAACTCCCACTCCGCTCCTGTTGCAATATTTTTTAATCCGGATCCGGGTCCGAAAAATTTTCAAGTTTGAAAATCCGACTTTTGTTCAGACTCCGGCTGCATCGATGCAACCAAAATTTAACAATGTTTTTACTTAAGAAATGACGTTTATAAAGACCACGCAGACTCCTGCTACTGTCTAAAATGGAAAGTGACTCCCGAGTCGGTAACAGTTTTCCGTGGTTCCAGTCTGAAAGCTGAAATAGCTGTGGTGGTTTGTACCCTTTGTGGAAAAGTGTGTTCACGAAACCTTTACTTTTTTTGTTGAATACGTTCAGCAACCTTCTTGTTGTCTCTACTTTCGTGAAATTACCTCAAAAACATTTTTGTTGTCAAACTTAAAAACATTTTGGCTTTCGCAAATGGAAGAAAATCATGAAAATTCGACCTGCTTTGTATTCCTTTTGTTAGATGAGTTGTTAACTCAGCTTTTCTTGTAATCGTTTAAGCCCAACTAAAATCGTATCTTTTTCGTAAGGTGAGTTTTCATACAACTAAACTCTTGCAAATGTCGAGAGATTTAAAAGGTCATGAGTGTTCATCAAATCAATTCCCACATCGCAAGCGTCAAAATTCGTCGAGCTCGCGAAGAAGATTTTCCTGAAATATACAGATTGGTTCTTGATGGCTTGCTGGAAATTCGTTTGGGGGTTTGGCGAAAAATGATACTTTCACGTCCATCCTGCCAGGTACTATGGATCGGTTGTGTCTGTGAACTATGTGTAGGCAGCACTTCAAACACTACTGTCGATCAGTGACTGTAGTCACTAGAGTCCTGCGCGGGTTGAAATTTTTTGTCCGCTCCCGCCCTGCAAAGTTGAAACCCGCCCCGTATCCGCGGGAATTTGAGAAATTTTGCCCGTTCTCGCCCCGCACCCGCGGACTTCTAACCAGTGGCGTAACTGACGGGGGGCAGGGGGTGAGCCGCCTCCCATGGCAAGCTAAATGCAAAACTACACCGCTCTTAGCTGACATTTTTGGTATTCTATTGGTTTTCAGCAGGTTGTTGTTTTTTGCGTTTTTAGGGCTGTTTTCGTTTTTTTAGCTAGTATAGACATCCACGACATTCGGATTCACTATCATTTCTTAACTTTTTTTCTGAGTGTTGTCTAGTGGCCCCCCTACGGTGGCCAGTGGGCCTCCTGCAGTTAAATTTTGCCCCCTCTGGCTCAAACCTCTGGTTGCACCACCGCTTCTAACCCGCACCCGACCCGCCCCATAGGCCCTCTCAATCCGCACCCTCCCCGCGCTGTTTCCACTCCAAACCTGCACTAATCACTGTGGGTCTGAAAACCACTGCAAACTCATGCAATGCGTTTCAACGCTGGTGGCAATCAGTTCAGTGTTTCATTTTAAAGTCAACGGAAGGTCACTGTAAAGTAACAATGCGAAACCTAGCCAAATTTCAGCCCTCCTTTCTCAGAGCACTGTTAAAAAGAAGTATGTCGTTCACTGAAGAACTTTTCAACTTTTGCTCTTCACGGAATGACCATTGACACTAAACACTCGTTCATTAGCAGCGCTAGTTGCCATCACGCTGAACGTATTTCTTGCAAAATCACTGAGGCCTGGAAACTCCAATCTGTGGTCTCGCCACCAATGGNGAATGTNCCTTACACCAACCATGTCAAATCCGCGGCCAGTAGAAGGTTTTGTGCGGCCCAGTAAGCTTTTCATTACTGTGTGTGAGTACAGTAAAATAACAGTCTGACTTTATTTTTATAATCACAAATTCGACATTTTTGATGCAATGATGTTTAGTTCCTGTTCATCACGTACTGTGTACTGACAGATCTTCACGTGTTGTACAATGACACCTCGATGCAAAACTGATTTCTAGTTTTCTTATTTCTGCTCATGTGTTCCTCTGCACTAAACGGATTTGTAATTGCCCTTGTTCTTCCATTAACACTAAATTTGCCGATGTCATCACAATTTAGGAGTGATTAGCTCAGCAGTAATATGCAATCGTTGTCATTGCAGTCAGTATTCAAATGCTCACAGTTGCACCAAAGTAAACATTGCTTTGCTAAAATGAAACTAAGCCATTCAATGTGCGGACCTCACAAAGACAGTGACATAAGTTTTGGCCTAGTAGAGAATTTGGGTTAGCATAGCTGCTCTATACCTTTGTACCACAAGCTCTGTGTAGCACTGACTTTTTTGCTCATGTCACTTTCACATGCATTGGGTCAACATTCAGTTACCGGCCCAAAAAGATTCTTATCCTGCGCCCGCCCCGCACCAAGTTTAACCCCCACCCACACGCATAACTCTGCGGGTACCCGCAACCAGGCCCGTCGCCAGGATTTAGCAGCGGGGGCCACAACCAGAAGGGGGGGGGAACATTTTTAAAATACAGTATTGGATGTATGTAGCAACCGGGGAGCCAAACGTGAAATGGGGGGGCACCGATTTCAAATGGGGGGCCGGGCACCACTGGCCCCCCGCCGGCGACGGCCCTGCCCGCAACCCGCGCGGGTTAACCCGCCCCGCGCAGGGCTCTAGTAGTCACTTTTCTGGTTGTGATGGAAAGTCGGTTAAAAGATCTTTTCTATGCGACATTGCAACCGACGTTGACATCTAAGAGGAGTAAGTTTTGAAAGTTCCTTTGTAACAAGATCTGAGAACTTTATGCATATCAAAAGTATCACAAAGTGCTTAAAATGCATGAGTTGGGAGCTGCCCGGTTAGTTGGAAACTGTCCTGATACCAATTTTGACAGTTCACTTGAAATAAGATCCGTGAACTTTATTCATATAAAAATATTACAAGTTGCTCACAACGCAGTATCAGTTCGGGTTTTGCGAGTGGGGTATTTAGCTTTGTCGTTTTCGCGCAATTGCTTGTAACGGGCTTTTGCACAAAAATGGATTTGATATGTTTTAAGCACAGTTCCCTTGACAAAACCCCATTCAAACTCTTTGATTTCATGTACTGGTAGCAGATAGATAGTTACGCATTGTTTACAAACGTAACTTATTTTTGTGAACGTTATCAATTCGTTGGACCGTTCGGGAGCTGCCACAGTGCATTCGCGAAATTTGCAATTACATTTTCTGCCAGTAAGTATTGCTATCCTGCGATCAGGTGATAGTGCCACATGTAAATAAACTGATACCCGCTATATGGCGCCCAGAAATAACAAGTCACTCTGATAGATACCACAAGCGAAAGACCGAAATTTACTTTTCTGTATGCGAGAATAGTGCAATATGGTAACAGCAGGGCAAATTATTGTTGTTAGTTGATATTGTTTTAGTTTATTGCCCCAAGATAACATAACATCTTTCTGTTGTGCTTGTCTCAGTAATTCAAGGTGGTGGAGATGACTGCTAGCGAATCTTCCGCATATTTTTCCTTATACGATTGCAATGATTGTCCGATGCTGTTGTAGTCTTCAGCTGTTCAACCACTAATCCTTGCATTGTGTTGATAGACTTCAGCCTTGAAAATTAGGTCCTATCATAGACGAGCATCTGTTTCCGAACCGAAGGACATCCAAGGAATTTACTCTTCCACTTTCATCACATATTTTCACATTGCGCTGTTCAGAGCAAATTTAAATTTTACCTAATCTAGCATATTGTTGTTTTGGATGCAAAGATAATTAATTATCGGAATACCATCCGCAATTTCTTTTCAAGAAGCAGCTGATTAAGTATTTTTAAGGCGCTTCTGTTGAAACTACTAATGCATACTCTTGCATGGCCTCTTTCAGCTTGCAGACGAAAAAAGTAACACCTTTCACGAAAAGATGTGCAACTGTAGAAAATAAGAAGCAGCTGATTTTAGGTCGCACAGTACCATGAGTTGGTGGCAGAAAATCTAGTTTGCTGAATTGCTCTCAAACTTGCTCTNGCACAAAATTAATGCATTTGCTGTGCTTAACAGATTATTTTAAATTTTNAATTTTTAAAATCAGAGTTGCGTAGCCGTCGTTAAAACGCCTTTGTTATCCGGGACAGGATTTTTCGGTGTGGCCGATTCAGTCTGGCCGTTTCGGTCTGGCCGATTCGGTCTGAGCCGTTTCGGTCTGACTGATTCGGTCTGAGCCGTTTCGGTCTGGCCGATTCGGTCTGAGCCGTTTCGGTCTGAGCCGTATCGGTCACGGGACTTTTCAGTCTTGGTCGTTTCGGCCTCGAGACATTTCGGTCGGACTACGAAAGCTTGCAGAAATCTTACATACAGTGATGAAGTCTCGAGACTTGGTTTCGATCTCGAGACTCGTCTCATCTCGAGACCCAGTCTCGAGGTTTCGGTCTCAAGACCCATTTTTGCGAGTCTAGGTCTCAGACTCGAAGGTGTCAGGTCTCGAGACTTTCAATATTGCAAAGAAATGGTCAAGTAATATTTCTATAGTTCAACGATATTTTTTGCTATATTTGCAGGTAATAAACAACCAAAACATGTTGGAAAAATGCCAGAAATTCTATAAAAAATCAACTCAGAAGCGATGACCGCATTAAAAAAAGAAATTCGGGAAAATGAACAAATTTTAAAGTCTCGAGTCTCGGTCTCAGTTTTAAGTTTCGAGTCTCGGTCTCGGAGTTTTGATGAAGTCTCGGTCTCGAAGGTTACGGTCTCGACTACATCACTGACAATTAAATATAAATACTTCAAACTCATAATTACAATTCAGATTTAATCGCAATCATGACTCCTCAAAAAGGACTTAGTATAGTACCAGTTAGCGTGACATTTCGCCTGCCTATATAATCATTTCAATAAACAAAGGTAATCAGTTGTTTATGTACAGAAATATCGTGACCGAAATGCTCCAGACCGAAACGGCCAGACCGAATCGGCCAGACCGAAAAGCCGCGTACCCTTTGCTATCAACCCTACATGTATACGTGCAGCTGTTGTAGTCGGGTTGCCCGTTTTCAAGNCGATTTGTTTCAAATGTTGACTGAATGCTNCTAACTGTTTTTAATATTTGTATCAACAGATCGCATTTTCTCTGGCTGCTCTTACTGTCACCAGCATCTCAGCCGCAACGAACTACATCAATCTGTTACTTACATTCATTGTAGCATACGGTGTTGCTTTGCTGGTTTCTTTCCTTGCTAGTAAGTAGGCTACTTACTTTTTTCTCTTTTGTGTGTGTGTACATTTCGTCGGCCATTACTGCAGAACGACGGTTGCAACGTGTCTAACGTTGTCAGACGTCCTTGAGAGCCAAGGACTTTCCTTGAATTTGCTATCAAAACTGGTTATGTCCTTGATCCGTCCTTGAAAATTCTTGAACAGTTGTGAAAGTGTTCATTATTGAACTATTGATTACATTCAACATTCAAGAATCAAGATTGAACAATGTAATTAAACAGGTAACCAATGGTTGCACATTGTTTTTCAGAAATGTTTGTTTGAAAAAATATGCTACACCACTATATCTGAGTATTCAAAGTAGACATGAAGTAAAATTTCGATAATCACAAAACGACAAAATTTCTTTGAAAAATGTCAAGTGATCTGGTAACCTTAAACGTGCCTGCTGTGTAACGTTATAGGAGCTAACGTTCTAGCCTCAGTTACAGTAATAAATACATAACAGTTTACTGATGCAACTATTTGCTGCCCTATACTGACTACTATTCTAGCCCACGTTTTTCATCTAACGCAGAACATCATAACCATCAAAATCAAATTTTGTTTTGTTTCCCAGATAATGGGTCGCTGGAGAGTAAAATGCGGGTAACTGGAGTGGATAAAAACAATTAAAGACAACCGTAAATTCACGTTTCCCACAAACGAGGACACGTGGTTTTGAAATGATAAACTCTTGATCAAAATATCATTTGATTTAAAAAAATAATACGTATAAAGCAGGAAGCGGAGTATCAATTATTGTAGTGTTTTGATAGTTAAAATATGCACTCAAGCATTTTGACTTGACAAATATCAAGTGCATTCAAAACGCAATTAAATTTGTAGGTAAGATTTCAAAACAAACCAATTTCAGACTTATGTCTTGCAATCAATTACGGGGAACGTAACTCATTTTTCGGCAAGTTCCGAACGATGTAAAACTAGTGCGACTTACGTCTTTCAGTTGTACGACTTTAAAAAACTTCCAAACGAGATAAAGCAAAAGCACGCAAGCTGGCAACGCTTGAACCGACAGTGGAAAGCTCAAGGTTTGTTGCAAGCCTTCGAGGAATCAGTCGACTGGTTTCAACTTTCGTTGCTTTGTGATGATTCGGACTTGCACACAGTGATGCAATTGAATAAATCAGCAAAATTTTTAAATAGACAATCGATTTCACGGAACTCTACCCATCATTGGTCCTGAAATATGCAAGCAATGTTTACGGGAGAATTTTTGAAGGGCTAAACCAACGACAGAGAAAGCAAGAAATTCAGGACTAAAATGATTAAATCAAAACACAAGCTGTGATAAGTAAAACGTGGAAAAAAGGTTGTTCTCAAATAATTGATCTTACAACAATTGAAACATTATCTCACGCAAATTACGAAGCAACAAAGCTAAAACTACGAAATCACGTTGCGATGGCTCAACACAGCGCTATAGTAGAGTGCCAAAACAAAAAGGCAGTTGTATGGTTAACTGACGTTCTCTAGGGAGGAGCTAAGCGTTGCGAAAGGAGGTAAAATAAAACAATCCGTGAATGAAAAACTACATATGGGGCAAGAAAAGAGGTCAAAATAGCGGGCAAAGCAGAAGGGAAAAAATCGATGAATATCACAAACGGGTACAAGAAATATTTCACATGAGAAAGAATCACGTTTTGGATATTAATTTATGTATTTATTGTTTTGTGCCATTACTCCTCACAGATATCCAGAAAGTCAAAATTTGGTTATTCTACAACAGTAACAGTGCACGTGTCATAAACAGGTGGTTTATTTTTTATGCCCTTGAACACTTAAAGCGCTGCAATAAGGTTAATTAGTTCGTGTCATCCCTCTCATTAATTGGTTTGTTCCAAGTACTTCAGTGCTCTGGCCATTTCTTGGAAAATATGTGTACTGTTTGATCAACATACTGTGAATGGCATAACAAAAGCTCCAGTGTAATGCATTAAAAGTTTACCATGCAGCTGAGAACCTACTGTGCATTTACAAGCTGCAAGTGCCATGAAATTCAGTTTAATAGAATTTGAGTGTATACTTTCTGCATTAAAAGAACCGGTACCTTTTATAAGAAATTTTACTTGGTAGTGTGACGTCATTGAGACATGCAAAAAATTTTAAAGACCAATTTACCCGTGTTTTCAAAGTACACGAGAATCTGCATCTTATTATGTTTTGATTGACTATCTTGCACAGTCGGTCGGCGAATTGTGGCAAAAATTGCCTTAGATGTCACTTTTTGCGGTATACTTGAAGGGTTACCTGGGAAGATGGTACGACAAACTGTATTATTGTCATCTGTTTTTAAGCTGCCTTATCTTCTTTCGTATGGTGTCCCAGTCAACGGTTTTTTGGTGAACCTCATTTAATTGTTCTACTATTTTGCCTTTTCAGCAATTGAAACCACATGCAGTTTAAGCAGAATGAAGCAAAAACCACTGAGATTTTTGTTGTCGACTATTTTCCAATCCAAGAGTTTAAGTTGACATCGTTGTGTTGGTTAAGCGATTCCGTTTTTGTTTTGGTTTGAATATACATGCATAATAGATAAGACGAAAGTCAACAAATATCTGTGGAAGAACCACCCAAATACAAAGTTTTGTTTTCTAGCAATGGCACTACTCAAATATAAGGAGATACAAAAAGAAATGGATGAGCTTGGAAGCCTGAACAACTTTAAGGAGCGGTACTTATCCAGCAAAACAACGAATTTCTGGGTGGCAAAAACAGAAGCTACAAATAAAGAAAAGGCGCTGATGTTAGGAACTGTTGGGGTCCATATTCCCAACGATGTTTATCGCTCCTCGCTCAATCCGGAAGATGTGGATTATTCCTTGGAACTTAGGGTGAGCACGTAATGGTCCATGAGGGGACGCTCCCCTCCCACATAAAAAAGCATTACAAACATAGGTCCTGTATCAATAAAAGCTTCTAATTTCCATGTTGTCTTGATGCTTGACCAGCGTTTTCAGACTTCTAAAAATTATTTTGCAAAAGTGAAGGAACTTCACATTTTTACTGCACAATGAAAACAAGGTGGACCACAAAATAAGAAAAACCGAAGTTTAACATTTTCGCAGATCTCAACTGACTGAATTCTTAAGAATTTGTTGCTTTTTCAATTATTCTTTCAATCATTTTAAAAATTTTGTCAACTTACGCGAAAGCACCGTTTTATATATCTGAAAATTGGGAGCAGTACACAAATTTGTCAGAAGTTTTAATTCGTTGAAACGGTGCAATGTTTAAAATGTTGAAGATCTTGATGATTTCGTTGTTGGAAAAAAGCTTTCAAAAACATCGAAAATACCATGGTTTAGGTGCCGCAAAAGGTCAAGCAGTCTTGACAAGGAACACTTTGATATATTCTAGTTTTTTCTTTCTCTTTGTCTTTAGAAGTATCGTTCCTGAACCTGTCCCGTTGCTTATAACAGTTACGTCTATGGTGCGCTGTAAAACCCAACACTAATNTTTAACTGTACTTTTTCAGAGGATGAGTGTTCGTTCAAGTCATCGTGGAACAGGTTTAGCTCAAAGTTTGGTCAAGAAAGTTGTGGAACATGCTTCGCAACCCATTTTTGGTAACTCTTCACCTGCCAAATACATTGTCATGGCAACATCAGAATACCAACCTGCAGCGATCAAGTTCTACAAGAAAATGGGTTTCAAGACACTGGTTATGCAGCCTAAAGTAGTATTGCGCATCTTCGCAATTAACGTTTGGTATGCTGCTTTGGATTTGGAGAATGCTGACTTGTTGAAATAAAGTGCTTTGACTAATTTAATCACTCTTTTTATGACAAACACACGAGGCATTACTTGAGTTCAAACTAACGGTCAGTACTATAGTTCTGTTGTATTTTGGTTTCATACTACTTTATTTGTGGTCTTGGAATAATTCAAAAAGCAAGGTTGAGACCATGGGCATCGGAATATTTTTTTTCCAGAAGCTCAATAGTGGATTTTTTAACGGATAGCCAAAAGGATTTTTCCAGGGGGGAAAACAGTGGTGAAATTTCATTTTATCCACTCGAAACCAAGAGAGCAATGTTTTTGCTGAAAATTTAATAGGAAAATATCAAATTTCAAAATCCAGGGCGAAGCTAAAGCTTCTCCTGTCTCTCCATTCCGACGCCCATGGTTGAGACTCCTTCAAAAAAACCATGTTCGCCGATGGGTTGTTGTTATAAAAAGGTGAGCACTTTTCTGTATTATGAATTACTTTGAAAGCTTCAAAATGCACATGCTTGCCGGTGAAAGACGAATACAAACGTGTAGCGTAAATATGCTGCCGATGGTGAATTAATAAAAAGTCGACGAAATGCACTGTTTTCACTGTCCTGGTGCGATGTTATGTATAGTTCGAGCAAAATATGCAAGACTTTATGTAACTCGTTATATGGCATGGTAACTCTTACTTCATACTGACCAAATTCAAACAGTGGTGCATACTTTTTGTTACTTCAGTTTCACTGCCAAAAATGGAGAGACGTCATGCCAAAATGCAAAATGAAATAATCGTGGATGTTGATAAAGTTGTTAGGAGCGAAAAGTATAAGTCAACAAAAAACATCTCAAGTTTCGAAATTCAGACAGGAAAATATCAAATATTCTTGTCTAAATTCAATTTTCCTGTCTGAACTAATTAGTTGCCTGTTTTCTCTTTGAAATTAACCTCAGTTCGAATAAAAACTGAGAGGAGTTGTACATTTTTGTTAAAATTCGTGTGGTCGAGAAGCAATAAAAATTCCCAACAAAAAAAGACACGTTTCAGATCAAGCTGCTCTAAAACTGGCTGTTTATTCTGCAAGGACTAGCAACCTTGCAACCGAGTATTCACTTTCTCCGCAGGTTGTACACCAGTCAAAAGCAGGGCGGATTAAGGTTGTATGGGGCTCCTTGCTGAAACTTGGAACGAGGCCCTTTCTGTATATATATCTGAATATATGTAATGTCGTTAACAGGGCAAAAACGCTAATTGGAAAAACTGAAGTGCATGTATTATTGAAACAAACAAAGCTTGTGCAATAAAAATGAATCAATAACTAACATCGAAATCACAATATGAACGAAACTCATGAATTTAGCAAACATTATGATGCATGTATAAATGAAATGATAAGCCTTCTTTGTGGAGTGGTGTTTGGACACGTTACATGGATTTTTACGAGCTTTTTCAAGAGCAAAGTCGCTAATCAAATCACTGAAGATTAGTGACAGTGGCGTGTAGAGGTCTGATGATGTCCCAGGCGACTGCTTGATTCCATGTCCCCTAACAAATTATAGTATTGAGCAGCGACGTGTGGTGGTCATTGTTACCGGTTATACGTTGTTTGTAACGTCATATATGACGTCATATTTACGTTTGCAAACCAACGTTTTGGCGAAGCTTGTTGAGGCAATCTGCATATTATTCTACATGCACTCTCTTTACTCGTTGTTGTACAATGTGTCACTGTAATGGACATAAACTATATCAGCGCTTCAAGTTAGGAGACCAGAGAAAAACACAGCAATCTACGCTATAGGATGGAGCAGTTCATATGTCAATAACTGCAAAAATATCCGGCAACGCGTTAAAACGTGGAATTAGAATACAGTAGCCTACTACTTCAGCGCAGTTCACAACTGCAAAACTCTAAGTCTGAGCGAATGTCTCGTCGAAAAGCAGTCGAGAAACAAGGTATGCAGGGATGGCGGACAATTAGGGTTGACAGTTTGAAACTTGCTAAACTGCACAAGAATTGAGAATACGCATAGAGTACGCAAGAAAAATTTGATTTTTTATTATGTGACTGTTAGTCTATATGTACAACTACTGGGGGCAGAACAGATACGTGTTTGTGTGAGCCGTTATGATCAATCTGCCTAAACTGCCAATAAATGAAGAAGCTCAAAATGATAGCCTACACATATTGCAAGCACACGTGTGCGGCTGTATTAGGCACACCCAGGTTTGACACATCAAGAAAAACGGGAAACTAGAGATACATTAAGAGTGAACTAAATCAAGCAAGTTGGATTGGACAGTTTTGAAATTTTTCCCTGAAAAGCAGTTAAACTTCCAAAATTATCTTTCAAACCTTTTTTGTGATTTTGCCTTGATCGAACGATGTGGAAAGAGTCACGTCACTATCAGTTTGATTGGGTGTGCGCCGCACACCTAGAGTATAGGTCCCTGACATTAGAAATGTGAAAATTACTGGCATTTGAATAAGAAAAACTAGTGTTAGCAAAAAAACAAGTTTCGAAAAATCAAATTTATGCAGCATGTGTTAGCAGCTTTACAATATGAAAAATCATCTAGTACATCAAGTTACAAAAATCATCTATTTCAATTTTTGTAATTTCACTCTTTGGATGACCCCTGCCTTGGATGCAGGGCCCCGACATGGGGAAGTGCCGCTCCGGGGCGAGTCGAAAAGTGCCGCCACCCCACCACCACTACCACCACCAGGTGGTGGTAAAGACCATGAAAAACCATTTGCTATTCCTTCTTTTCACCAAAAGTGCCGCCTTGGGGCAGGGCCGGACTAAATGAACGCGAGGCCCCCTAAACGCTAAGCGCAAATGCGTAGCGTTTCACACGCCCTCGTTTCAACTTTGCAGAAGCATCGGTCAAAAACGTCAAAACTTATACGATTTGGCAGCCTGCACTTCAGGCCCCTAACCACGGGGGGATTTCTGGGGCAATGCCCACACAAATTTTTTGTGCCCCCCCAAAGTTTGTTGCGCCCAGAAAATTTTGTTTTAAACATATAATAAATACAAAAATCTTGCGCCCTCAAAATGTATTTCGCCCCTTCAAATCTTAAAACCTGGCTACGGGTCTGCTACACTTCAGAGGCAGTTGGGGCTGACCATGTACGGTAGTTCGTATGTGTTCGCATGTGGTTAATTTATTCAAATAGAAAGTTGCATCACAAAAAGCGATCTTTTTGCTGCCGTGACACTACACAACAATCTTTTTTGTCATAGACTCTCTGACCATCTTCACTGCACAAATCGTCCATTCACATATCTATTGAGGAAAGATACACTCTCTCGCAGATCAAAACGTACACCGTTTACAAAAGATGTTCTCAACAAATTATCACGCAAAAGCAACTAGAACGGTATTACTTGACTGAAGTTTTGCGATGGGAGCTTTACAATAATTACACCTATTAACTGTTCCGTGATCTCGTCGACAACAGCGCTTTGTTTGATCTACGGCTGATACACTCACGATCATGACAAGCACTTCGCAACTAAGTGTTGCATCAGCGCATTACGGCAATTGCAAAGGGGTTAGATTGCAAAGAATACTTGGTAACGATCTTATTGAAGATCTCGTTGAAGTGACCTGGTTTCTGTCACTCTGTCAATGTGTGCTTTTTGAAAAAATGTCAGCTACGAAAAGTTTAATGATGCCGCTTTTTTTGCACCCGAAATCGTTGATGATTGTCTCTAGGTCCGTATCTTCAAGAATCTCATGCTCCATGCTCATTAAAAACAGCATGCTTAGTTTTTCTTGCACAATTCAACTTCGAAGATAATTCTGAATTCTATGCAACTTAGAAAAAGACCGCTGTTCAGTACAGTTGGAAACCATGAGGCACAAGTATATGCGAAGGGCAACTTCAGTATTTGGAAAAGCAGAGTGCAGCTCGTTTTCCACAATAAATAACTGCATTCGCAACCCTGTACATTTTCCGTCACGATGATCAAGGTTACCTTTTTGCTTGTCCAAAATGGCGTTATGGTACGAATATGCGTTGTTTTGGTGTGCAATCTGGGTTTATTTGAAATCACTGAATGGGAGCCCTGCACGTGACTGTTAAACAAAGACATCTTGGCAGGTAATGCAGTGAGACAGTGACACTGCTGATAGCGGTAAGCCACGTGTAATTTTATGCTGTGTGAAAAGAAGCATGAGTTAATCTGTTGCAGTGCTTCCACAAGTTGGAAAATTCATTGTTAATGTGAGACTGTGTTCAACGTGCCTCAGTGAATAGCTTTAATCAAACTACTCTTATTGAGGCTTCTTTTCACACAGTATAAAAATACGTGGCTTGTTAGAATACGTCTGTGCAAACTTGTGGGGATACGTCTATCGTTAAGGTCCAGTTCTGACTGCTTAGTGAGCGCTAAATGCAAAGCTATATTTGCCGTGGCAAGTTTTCGTAATTCATCTGCTCAGTTTTTTAGCCTGCTCGGTGTTCTAACTTTAGTGAGTTGTCCGATAGTGTCAACATATAGTTTTACTTCTCACTGCTTGAAACAGTTTTGCGAGAGTGTTTTGCGAGAGTGTCTAACTTTCTTGTCATTTCACCGCTCATGTTGTTCTGGCCATTGTCTTTTAAATTATGACTTATATATTTGTAGAAATGCTCGAAAAAATGGATATTAGGCAGTTTATGATAAGAAAGAGCATTTCTGATAGCCGAAGTGTAAAAAGCATTTCATGCAAAGATTGAGAATGAGGTTCGACCGGCACAGACTAATGGGGTATAAAGGGTAAAGCGTTTTGTGAACGTCGATTTGCATTGTCAGCAACCTGAAAAGGATAAGCAAAGTTTCGACATTTCTCCCCCTGGAAAAATTTCTGCGGACGCCCATGGATGCACTGATTTCAATCGAATTCTTTGTTCATATCGAATTCTTTGTGCTGTTTGGTTCAATTCTTCTATTTGAATAAGACAGGGGATAGTGTTGTAATAACGTGTGTAATAACCTAACTTAATACTGTATAAAATAATACGAAATTTGCTGCTAAATACTGATATTGGATATAAAGAAACCAAGCAGGATGTCAAGTTCGAAAAATTTCAATCAACTCTGGCAAGGCATCCAGGAATTGAAAGAAACAATGCTCACTCAGAATAAAAGACTGGATAAGCTAACAACTATTGAGAATAAGCTAGATGGAATACAACAAAAGATGGTTGAATATGAAAATAAGTTGAATCAGCTTGAAA
>JGI24159J19872_10004387_pt1 | contig 17943 bp, 13 predicted proteins | sample Ectturendosymbi4_FD_19872 | JGI IMG/M metagenome (IMG submission 19872) | reverse complement strand
ACAAAACGAAAACAGCAAAAATTAACTTCATCTTCTATTTTACATCCCGTTGTGACAAAATAATTTGTCACTATACTTGATCAGGAAGCTCCACTTAATGCTATGCAATGTTTATCAGAACTGAGATGTGACTACCTTGTATGAAACCGAGATGTATGTTCCTGGTTTACAAACTAAGCATTCTGCTTCCCATTCATTTCTACCTTTTCGGAAACATGGATGTATTGCCGTCATCTCGTCAGTAAATTTACATTTTCGCTTAGCCATTTTTAACAGTAAAAAATTACAAAGTTTAATCTTTAGCACTAAATAATTCTTACTGTGAAATCATTGCGGTTAGATTTCATAAAATGCATTATTCCAAAATCCCAAACATTGAAGTACTTTTTAACATTTCTCCCTGACGCATATTTGGCCACTAAAATCCCGGACATGTCCGGGAAAAACCTGACGTATGGCAACCCTAGCATACTCCCAATACATTTAATTGGTGAGCCTTGTCAGTAAGTGACCTATGTGCTTTTACTATAAAAGTTCTAAGTTTCTTATTTGGCTGTATCCGCGCATATTTTACACAACCAGGTTGAGACATTTTGCATGCAACCACAATTTCACGCCCACAGTGGCCGCCACGCATATGCAATTTGCAGAAGTTTTGTTTTTCTTTAATTATACTACTACCAGGTCAATGACTAGTGAGCAAGATTTTGCATAACTTTTTGTGACCACACATTATGACACGATGTGGGATAAAGAGGGTTTTAAACTAGGGTATCCAAAAATCAAAAGTGTTTTCCACAGATTATGGAAACTTTTCCATTTTGTAATGGAGAATTTACTTTGAGCAAACACCTTACCAAACCAAAAACCTATTTAGAAAAAACAATATATTAAATTTTTTTGGATTTAAACTTCATGTCATCAACATGCTTTTGTAATTTGTGTCTTATTTAGCAAGTGCTACTGATCAGTACTGAGTTTTATATGGTAGAAAAAAAAGAAGAAACAAAAGATAATTCTAGCGCAAAAAATACTCCAGCGCTTGAGGTGAAAGAAAAAGAGGTGGTCTCGAGCGCCGAAAGTAACCAGTTGAATGATGCGGTCAAAGAAAAGGATGAATCTGTGCCAGGTGCTGGGCAGAAAACCTCTCTTGATTTGACAAGCACTAAAGAACAACGGCCTGCTGAAGAAAAACCCATCTACCCTCCAAGCCCTCCGATCCAAGATTCGGAGAATATCAACGGCAGCACTGAGGCCAGTGCCACGCCAGTGGATTTGAGTGACACCAAAAAACCTCAAGCGGACGGTCCCGTGATTGTACTGAGTGATGATGAAAATTCGAAAGAAAATGATAGCGAAGACGTTTTGGTGGAAAGATTGAAAAAGGTGGGTTATCCCAGTTGCGAAACGCGCGCAGTGACCACATTCATTGCTAAAAAGCAGTAATTATTTTAAAAACGTGGCTAGCACGACGGGCATCTTAACTACGTGTGAGCATCGTGCAGACAAAAGCGATGCAACACTTCTGCGGCGTCCATATCATATCTGGTGGTTGTGCTGGCTACAAGGTTGCAGCCCGTTTCTTAGTCAGTACGGCGGCTTGGCGTGAGCACGCCCACCAAAATACTGTATTGAAAACGCAAACCTTGAAATTTTGTCCGCAAATCTTGTGACCTTTGGCACGATCAATAGGTCTGAGTAGAAGTTGGAATTTGTTTTTCATGCTTGGCGTTCTTGTTAAAATAGACAATGCAGCGCAAGGGTTTGAACGCAAATTCAAAATCTTTTCCGCAAGATTGCCCTGCGCCAAAGCGTGCAACGTCGAAAGAGTAGGCAAGGCGCATTTTCGAGCCGACTGTCGCAAGATGTTCACTCGACCAGTTTTTATCCGTTCACGTGATACTACTTTGGTGTACGTCACTTAATGAAAACTTTCATGGAGTATTGACAAGCAGCAACATCAGCTTATTCGCGTTGTACGCGTCTATTGCAAGTCTCGGTCAATTTATCGATCGCCTGATAGCTTCGTTTTCGCGAAGGAATGACTGGTGTTTTATGATGCAGCTTCGAAGTGAACAGAGAGCTTGCATCAAGAAATTCCAAGACGAGTTGCGAAATGAAGAAGCCAAACTAGTTTTGCTGAAAAAAATCAGATTAAGTCAGTGTAGAAAGGTAAGTGAAACAGTTTCTTTCAATGTGTTTTTTATTTGCATGCACCGTAACATCGAAGTTCACGTCATTTCAGGTGGAAGTGCATTGTTTTTTTATTTTAGTATTTGTTCTGCCAGATGAATGATTGCGTCTTAGTTAATTTTATTGTAAACTGAAAACTGTACCGTCAACATCAGCACTGGTCTGCTGCCTGGGTTGTTGGATTACCGTCTGGGTTACGATGCCTGTCTGAAACATAGTGAAAATAGCCGCCCCTACACAGACACTTACATGTAAGTGGCGTAAATGTCAGGTTTTGCAGAATTATTTTAAAGTTACTTGCTTTTTGAGGAAGATTTTTGTTATAAGCATCAGGAATGCGTTTACGTACTGGATTTATTTTTACAAATGCTTGGCCCAATGCGGTTAACAAAAGTAAATCGATTTTGCAATCACTGTTTTTTCGAAACCTGCCCGTGGGACTCATATAAATCACTACAAATGTAGAGAATAAATAAACGTGTTTGCAGCGCACGAGTTTTGCCAGATGGATATCTGCACATTGTACATGCAATGCTGTATAATGCACACTGCAAATTATACTCTACACGTGCACCAGACATGCGCGAATTACTGCCTATGGGCCACGTACAACACATTAAATCAGGAGTCTCAAACTCAAATTGCTCCAAGGGCCAAATGACGACTTAACCGGAGATCCGCATTATTACTACCCGTGGTCCGCATTATGACGCTGACGCAACAATGGCAGTACGCGAACCTTATTAGAAACAGCTTCTGCATATTATTTCCTGCGAAAGGTACCGTATTTTCGGGACCATAAGGCGCACCGGATTATAAGCCGCAGTATCAAAAATTGAATGCTGGCTGTTCTTTTTTCATACATGAGGCGCACCGGGTTATGAGGCTCATTAAATGAAGCAAAACTTTAAGTCAAAGTGTTTTCAACTCTTTCGCAATAACTCCCGAGTGCATGAGTCGCCACTGGGAGTTTAATCTGTCATTACATACGAGGGAGTTTGATTTGTCGCACATGCCTAATCCCCTAGACGCGAATAGAATAAAGTAAAAGTTGTGCGCGTGTTTTATACGGTGTGCGGCAATGTAGTCACGAGCCCCGCAGCGTAATACGATCTGTGTTATGTGCTAGCTGCTCTCGGACGCTGCTCATTGCAATTGTTGATGGTTTATTACGCAACACGATGGTCTGTTCACAAAAAAATCGTAACTAGCAATTATATAAATAGCACCGCTTGCCGCTTTAGATTGGTACAAGATGAGAAAGCACAACCAGATTCATACATAAGGCGCACCGCATTATAAGGCGCACTTTCGATTTTTGAGAAAATGAACGGATTTTAAGTGCGCCTTATGGTCCGAAAAGTACGGTATTAACCCGGTTAGCCGCAAGCAAACGTAAGAACGGCGGTGGGCCACTGCTCATAGATTGACGGCTAATTTACGGATCCTGCCAACATTTTCATGCCGGCGAACTGGCATTCAAGCGCCAGATGCTGAAGTAGTTTTCATTTTCATGTTTTTGAAGGAATTCATTTTGGAAACAGCAGGTCTCTATGCACCCGAGAGTCAATGCAACTTAAAACAAACAACAGCATCACACAGGACAGTTGCTCGTCGTGTGGAACAGATTGACGAAGATCTAGCAAGCGAGGCGATATCTTTGAAATTATCTTCACGGCGTAAAAGATGCTGCTCATCTCCTAATTTATCAGAGGGATTAACGAAAATTTTAGATAACAAGGGTAGCTTTTCAACATAATTAGTATGAAAGGAAAAACGCGGGGAGATGACTGTTCTGGCCTGGTGTCTACTTTATACGGAAAATATGAAGCTACCATAGTGTAAACTTGTCGATGTCACAACGGATGGATCTTCAACATGCGTTGGCTTCTGAAAAAAATACAGGATAAAGTAAATGAGAAAGATCTTCAACAGGAGGTTACTTTATTTTGTTTCATGATACACCAGGAACCTCTGTTTAATATTGAAACTCGATCATATCGTGAATCCAGTCATGAGAGTTGTGAAATTTATGACCAAGCAAGGCGACTTCAGCCGCTCAGCGCCGTCAGTTCATTACATCTCTGGAAGAAACTGTTGCAAAATCACCGAGACTTGTCGCGTCCGCAGGCAAATATCTTCGGAAATAATGCGAAGTCCGATGCATTTTGCGAAGTGAGCGGGACTTGCTGATGAGCTGAACGTGAGGCTTCAAGCAAAAGCACGACATGTACACAAATGTGGGAGCTGTCAAATGCTACCTGTCTTCACTCTCCAAGCAAAGTTCTAATAAATGTTTAGTTAGTTATTCGCAGCGGCCTGAAGGAGACCAGCGGAAACACAAGAAATGCAGCAAGTCGCTAGACGNCCAGCACAGAGTTTTGTGGTCGATTTTCTAATTTTGAACATATTGACATGCTCTCCAGCCACAAAATTTTAACAGCAACACAAGAGCTGCATTTAGAATCGATCGATCTGCAATGTGATCCTGTCCTCAAAGAGAAGTTCAATTGTCTCAACTTGAATGATTTGTATGCTTCACTTAAAGAAATTGAATTTCCAAACCCCGGAGGATGACACGGAAGTTGTTGGCATTGTTTGACTCAATCTATTTGTGCGCAGGCGTTACGTCATTAACGTTAAAGCGACCGTGACAGAGCGAAGTTAATTGAGTAATGTCTCAAATCTATCTTGAGAATTGCCACCACTAAGCTAACTCTATCGTAGTGATGAACAAATGCGAAGCTCTCGTTAAACAGAACTCAGATACGCTTCAGGCATCTAACTGTTAGTTTCATCTCATGCCCGTGTGCTTGTCGTGTTTAATAAGCTCTGAGCAGATAGCCAAAGGCATTGGGATATTAGTCTGCGTTTATTATTGTATAGGTTTAATTTTGCCTTTTAGTTTCGTAGGTGTGGTGCTTGATGGTTGCACATGGCTGCGGGGCTGCACAGATTTGTTGGTCAAAACTATTTGTTGATAAATAAATAGCTGTTTGCGCCTCGTCAGTCACCGTCGCGATTTAGTTGATAAAATTGTAGAATTTGCAAAACAAACCAAACATGTTACTCGGTCAAACTATGAAACAGTCAAAAGTTTCGCTAGCAATCACCCCTCTGTCAATTGCCTAAGCATCTTTGTTAGTTTGTCACAATATGCTTGGAAACGCACAAATGGCAGTTAGTAATGAGTCAGTGGTGGATGACTTGTACTACAAACATACCAACGTGTTTGACACCATTACTGATGCAGCGAGTTGTTTTAACGAACGACTAGCTTTATCTTGGGGTAACAAAGGAGGCCTATTGCTTGAAGTTGCAAATGTATATGAATATTAATCAAATAATTTTGGTTCTGAATTGAATTGAAAGTACTGTGTGTTACAAGCGCCAACTATAGTGCTTGTTCAGAAAGTTCTAGAGTAAATAGCAATGTGTGCAGTACACATTGGCTGGTGCAGGGCTCAACCAATTTTTACTCAAAAAGTCTACTTTTTCGCATTTTCTTGGATTTAGTGGCTGTAAACATAAGTTTTATACACATTTCACCCAGGCTGCTTTTTTTCGCTTAGACATTTCGGTCATTTGTCCCATGTTGTATTAAAACTTGCCGTAAAAGTATTCACTAACCTATATTCTTGGTCATTATGACCGTATTGACATCATTTTGTTCGGTCACTTAAAAAAAATCGGTCTATAACCGAAAAAAACCTAGCACCCGGGTATTATGTTTTTCTTCAAAAAATAAGTTAATCAACAACCCCGATTGATACTTAATATAATAGGCCTTTGCAGAGATGTGTGCTTGCCATGCGTACCGACTTCGCTTGATTATGACCTACTACATTAAGAAGAGCAGTTTCATTGGTTGCTTTGGCGTTTGTTGGCTTGTAGTCAGCACTCAGCATTGTTTATTTTGCAGCCCTTCGGTCAGCCTGTATTTACCGCTCACAATCATCCGCACGCAACCAGCCATTCGCACTCTTCGCAACAACGTTCTCCCAATGTTGTGGTGGGTAGCATGCTACTTGAAATAAGCTTTTAGTACCACTGTATTTGTGAGCAAAACCAATAAGGTCGATTAAAGCTCAAAACTCGTGGCAGGGGCGAAACGATCATTGGACACCACTGACAGATTTTTAAGGGGGAGCTCACTCCTTAATTTTGACGCTGCGCTTTGCCTATAAGTTCAATAGCAAAAGCAGGTGTCAAATTATCAAAAATATCGCCTGTTACAAACTTGGGTCGTTCATAGTTTGTACAAGACACCGTAATAGTTTACAAATACTATTAATAGATTATAATTTCCGTTTACTGGATTTTCTCGCCCAACCAAAGCTCGCGATGAGGTAATATTTCCGTTTCTTTTGTTACTCGAAGGTCAAACCNAACTCAGCGCAGATTGTGCCACAGAATGCGTCGAAGCTGCCGCAGAAACCCATGGCAGCGTCTACGTCACAAAACTTCTCCAGCAAGGTCGGTCGTGTTTGTAGTGCGTGCGTTTAGTGCTTGGCTTGCACTGCTGCGTCTGTACGGTCGGTTGTGTTGATTCAATTTATCAATTAATTTTTTGTCAAAACGGCTTCACTGTTCTGAACCATAGGTAAAAGAAAAGTGGCGTGTCCTGGCCTGATGAATTACTAAAATTCATCGTTTTGCCGCCTACAAACTGTCACGCGCGTTTCAAAGTAGCGACGACAATGCTACCATGCACATCTTGCCGTTCATGTTTTTATCGAAAATGGGAGAAGTTGCAAATTTATTTTTTTTAACTCTGGCAGCTTTCCGGCCAGAAAATTTGCTGCATTTTTTCTGTTAAATCCGCTGTATGCTGCTTGTCGCGATGTGGCTTTTGGTCAAACCCGGCGCCGCCATTGCTTTTGAGAAACATTTGTGTGGCGCGCCAACGAAACAATCCCAACGGCCAATCGGAAATTTACCTTTGCTCGTTTGGCGTTGCGCAACAGTATTTTATTTACGCCACCTCCGCTCTCAGGCGTCGTCGGCGCAGGTTCAAGCGAACCGCAACGCGATGGCGGCGATGCTTCAAATGCCGCAGCTCGTCGCTGCCGCTGGCGGATCGCACAACGCCGCCGCTCTGCTGCGTGGACATCCGGGACTTAATATGCAAGGAGCGGCCCATTTGCTGCTTGGTAAGAACGGACGAGTCTCTTTTTTGCTTTGCAAGGCCAGCTTAGTCCTGACTTGTGGTTCGTTCGAAAGCCCTATGTTTACCTGAGCTGAAATGAATAATGAACCCCTGCGCTTTTTCGTCAAATAGTTCTATCTGAATAAGAGACGATGAAGCCTAGGTAGTAGGCGAAATCCATCCTCTGTTAAGATCTTAGTGTCAGACTCCTAGCTCTGAAAGGATTCCTTTCGATGGACAGTTTCCGTCAAATATGTTGAAGTAGAATTGCCTTCTTGTGCCTTTCATTCTTTTGCATACCGCACCACTGCTGCTGCGAGCGGGTGTCGCAAAGGCCGCAAATATCGCTTCAAATGGTTTAGTTCGTTAAACTGCAGCAAAAACTTCGAATGGTGGGTAGCACGCTGGTTGTTATAAAATCTAGTTACCTCCTATCAGCGTTGGTTGCCATTCAAATTCCGATAACATACAAAACGGAATCCAATTGGCTTTCAACGTCACTTTTATTTTTCTATAATAAATCTTGGTGATGTTGCGTGGGTAGTTGTCATGGTTGCACAACAAATACGTGAATGTTGGAAGTCGCTTGGCTAAGTTGCAGACTATTTCTTACGATACAGCCGTTACGATTCGGACCGGAGATCTACCGATTGCAATAAGCTTTATCCAGCCTGATATATCAGCTTGAGAAAGAAAAACATGAAAATGGTTTTCACGTGTATTTTTTATGCGTTTGTCGTTGCTTTTACCAAAGCCATAACACCGCGCGTTATTGTATATGTTTGTACAATTCGTTTTGAATTTATGTATAGTTCGTGTTAAAGTAGTCAAGTTCAATGAGGCTATTCCTGCCAACTTAAGTTAATCCAGAATCCTACTCAATTGAGTATCGGCGCATTCCAGGCAGTCAGCAGAATGACTTGACCGCCAAAATGCAACAGCTCTTACAACAGCAGCAGAAATTACTCCAGCAACAACAGCAACCGAGACCAGCGCCCAACTTCAAACAGCAACAGGTGCGAACTAGTTGTGATTTTGGTTGGCTCTATTCCGATTTACAAATAACGTGCTGCGGTTCAGGAGCCCGCTTGCTTGTTCCTTCGTTTGTATTTTGAGAATTTTTCTGCGTGTCCCAGCAATAAGATTTGCCATTTCCGTTGGAAAGGAACATTTTGTAACTTCCTTACATTGTTTACTATTTGGAGCTCACTGAATGCTCAAATCTTCGCCTCAAAACGTCATCATCCAATCCAGAATCTTGCTGCTTCAAAACGGCTCGATCCAGCTTATAACCAAAACGCGAGCAATATGTGTCAACTTTGTTCTCTTTCCAACCGATTTTTGTATTATTATAAATCGCCAATTTTACAGTAAATCGTGCAAACTCATTCTCCTGTTCAACTGGAGGTATTTAGTGATAATCACCGAATTTTTATTCTCATGGCTATAAATTAAAACAACGCGACATCCATGCTCGATTTTCTTTTCATGCGAAGTGTTTGTGTGCAGGCATCCGCCAAGCTCGCATTGCGGAAACAACTGGAAAAGACTCTGTTGGAGATTCCTCCTCCCAAGCCTCCTCCGCCCGAGATCACTTTCCTCCCAAGCGCTGCCAGCAACGAGTTCATTTGTCTTATTGGCTTGGAGGAGGTGCGGTGTCGTTTGATTTCCAAGCATTTTGTCCCTTTCCAATTCAACAGTCTCTGGAAGTTTTGAGGCTAGGTTGTTAACAACTGCAAACAGGAAGTAACTGGGTACATTTGTAAGACGATTTCAAGTGTTTCCGTTAAAACTACAGTCGTTTTAAGCAGTATATATTTGGTAAAATTGTAATTGTTTGATTCACCACATTCACCACAAATTATTTGATTCACCACCTCCGAGTTCGAGGCTCGTGTTTCCGGCCCTTTTTCTGCTTATTTGTAGCGCCATATTGTCGGCATGGTGCCTTTCGGTTTGAAAACTGGAAAAAAAACGCTCGAATGAATTTTTGTGATGTTCACGTTCGTTATTTGGTTGAGGATGAAACAATGACCGATTTGTTCATGCCAAGTGTGCCATTCATTTGTTTTGCTGCAGGTTGTCTCGAAGATCCAGGCTTTGCAGAATAAAACCGAAAAGGCTGAAGACAGCGTTCTACCCCCCTTCGTTTGCGTGCAATGTGAGTTTCTGTGCGAAATCAGTTCTGTTAAGACACAGAGTGAGGCTGAAAACAGGCCTAGGTTGCCTGATGAGGTTTTGGAAAGTAGTTTCAGGCAAATGTGCTTGTGTCACAGTCCGTGTTGGTTCGAATGCGAAAATATTCTGTAATGCTGGTTACAGAACATGCTTCTTTTGATTGATTTTGTCTTTTCGTGAGGATTAATTACGTTGTTTTCCTCCTTTTTTAATGTGCGAACGCTGACTTCACGAAAGTTAAAATTTTCTTGTGAAAGTGCGAAACGCATTATTTTATCTGCGAAGAGAGAACTTAGTAACGTGGTAGAGGTGATCCAGCTGCAATAATGCTGCCTATTCGAGGCTGAACAGGTGTGAGACTACTTTAGTTAAATATGTAGTGGGTGTAGTTGCGTACTAAGTCATGCCTTGCTGTGCTTGTGTGATTGATTTCGGAATTTTAACCCTTAGCCCTTGGGTTAGATCCGTGTTCAGTGATTGTCGAGGTAGGTTACTATGGTGACGAGTTCCTACTGGAAGCTTTTATTTCAGTGCAGTACCCTTCTTGAAAAAATTATATCTGTGTCTACAAAGTATTTGGTCCGTTACTAGTTCCACTTAAAACACGCTCGACTCAAATATACGCAAAGTTGTGGTTACGTTATGACTTGCAAAGTTCGTCATTCGCCTTTGTGTGCCTAGCAACTGATTTTGATGTTAGGTATCGGGTAAATGTTCCTTAGCTTCGTCGAACAAATGGTGCAAAAAAGGTTGAATGAATTTTTGCCGAGAAAAAAACAGCAGTTGCAAAAATGTGCTGCATATCATTCATAATGTTTCGTGTAGTTTTTGTTGTGTAATTGTGCAATGCCTATTCCTCACGTTTTCATCATCAGCTTTCAGGCAGAACTTGCGTTTGAATATGCTTTAAGTATTGTTGACTGTCCAAGTAATGGAGGCAGATGCCAATATGACGTAATTTGGCTGCGCTTGATTGATCCTGTTCGTTCACAATCAATCTTGGGCGAAACAAAACATTGTGGTTTAGACTTCAGTAATGAAACGGCCACATTTACAAGTTTGGTGACCTAAAAACGCCTGAAAGAAAATTTGAGAGCCAGACGCTGTTTTGGGTACTTGTTTTCAGGTGTTATTTGCCCGATTGTCTTTTTTAAAAAAGTAGTAAAATTAGGATAAATGTCGAATGTTTTCTGACAAGTGTGGATATTATGGCATGGTGCATTTACCAACAAACGATTTTTCTATAAAATGTTGGTAAAAATTTGCTATGCTATCCACTGTCAAACGCGAACTAGAATGTAGTTCTTAATAGTGTTTCACTCTACGTTCTAACGGCGACTACAAAGCCACTGTAACAGAACAGTATTCTTCCGTAATAAAAGGCAGTTTTTGTAAGTCTTCAAATAATTGGTGTCAAAGAAGTTCTTGTTACCGGTACTGTAAGCTGAGATTGNTTTGTTGGATATCGTGTCCTACTGAGGCAAAAATACGAAATCGATTTCTGGCAACAACGCCGAGAACATTTCTGTGACACAGGCTTGGTCACAAGTTCACTTAGAGTCCCGTGTGGTCGTCCGCGATACAGGCGTGTTATTCGTCAACCGCTTGTTGTCGAGTCTGAGATGCGTCTTCACTTTCTTTTCCTTACAATTTTCCTGACTTCACACCGTTTACCTTTTGTCTCGGTAATATCCTACTATTACCTTCGACGACTTCGGGCATTTTCGCTTATTTCCAGCAACCACTTCGGGCATTTTCGCAGGTGAGAAGGACTTCAGTCCTTTGTGGAAAGTGAACGCCGATCGCGACCAGGTGATGTGCTTGCAGTGCGTGATGACCAATCAGAAGAAAGCTCTCAAAGCCGAGCACACCAACCGTTTGAAGACAGCCTTCGTGAAAGCCCTGCAGCAAGAGCAGGAAATAGAACAGAAAATACAGCAGCAACAACAGGTGGTTCTCTACCCCTTCGTTCTTCGGCTTTTTCGCAGTAACCGCATGTTTCGACCAAACTGCCTGCAGACCGTTATGTGCAATCAGGCCCGTGTCCATTGGAGTGCATTCGGGGTCAGAATTCCCCAAATGTTTTTGTACCCCCCAAATTTTGTTGTGCCCGTAAAATTTTGTATACAGTTAGTTTTAAACATAAAATGAAACCAAAATCTTTCTCCCCTAACATGCATTTCACCCCAAACCTTAAAACGTGGCTGAGTGCAGTCACCACACACTTTCGCGCTATATTTTTGGTGATTGGCATGAAAAAGCCCAGAACTGACCGAAAGGAAACCTTTGGGCTTTGACAGGTGTAGCTGTGACGCACACCGCTCGTCGGTCATCTTCCTTGGGAAGGCATTCCCAAGTAGCGAGCATTTTGTCGCAGTGTCGGATCACACATACAATGTCGCAACCGGGCCACATATAGCATATAAGGCCACATAAGCAAAAATCACAACAACAACCAATGTTCTCATCAACCTCGCAACTGCATCGTACAATTATTTCAGATGCGCGACCATGAGGACGAATGTACCAGATCGCCATGGGCATGAAGTTGGCTGTCTTGCTGTAGGTGTCAAAACAGCCCCACGTATTTTGTTCTCCCTAAGCAGGTTTGCTGTGCATTCTTCAACGCCTTGCGACTGACGTAGTTACTCGCAACCCGGTTTAAGTGTTGGCGGCGAACCGATGCGCCGCAGGGAGGTATTTTCACAACGACGCGCCAACAAATCGCCTCACGTCGATTTCTTGATTTTAACGAACTCGCAGAAGGCGTCCCAGGAGAAGGTGCTGACTGGCAACGAATCGCTCGAAGCCGCTGTCGCCGCCGCCGCTTCTCAGCTTCAGAAGCAACAGCAGCAGTTGAAGAAATTGCAGGAAAATCAATTGCGTCATCACCAGCAACTGCTCCAGGTAAGGGCGCCGGATTTCCCGGAGATGCAAGTCGTGTGCTGCTCAAGTCACAGCAGTTTTTTGGAAATTGCGTTGAAACACATGGCGCCGGAAAAAAAACGGAAAAGTAATTTTTGCATTATAGGTCGAAATAGTTAGAAAGCGGAAACATAAAGGCCAACTTGAGTTTTGTATTGAAAACAATGATTACGTTGCAAATAACTTTCGTTCTAAAATTAAAAGCTTTGGCGAAACCATTGTGAAAACTGAAGAAAACAAATTTGAAGGCCGCACTTTAGTTTCGTATATTCTTCTATCCTGTTTCGTTCATTCACAGAAATTGGTGCCTTACTTTTCAAGCTGTTTTGCAGCACGGTGGTTTTAACTTATAATTGCAACAGCACTGGATCTTTTGCTCGATACCCATGCTGGCATGAGTTTTGCCAAGTTCTAATCGTTGGATGTCATACCTGTTTCTTTAACTTTGGCTGATTTATAGTATTGGGGGATTCCTACGCTTGCTTGAGTTATCGACGTCATTGATATGAAGCACGTTAAATGTGTTGAAATGGCACGTTCAATGTGTTGAAATGGTACGTCAAATCTGTTGAAATGGCACGTCAAATCTGTTGAAATAGCACGTCAAATGTGTTGAAGTAGTACGATAAATGTGTCAAGCAAATCTTTCTCAGAGAGCTCAACAGCAGCTCCAGCAGCAGCAGCGCAACTTCGCCGCCAGCTTCAGGCCGACCGCTCAGCAGATTCGAAACGCGATGGCGCCTGTACAGTTCGGAGGCTTCAACCCCGGTAAGTTCCAGGCGCGCGGATTCACCCCCCAGTCAGCTCCAAAACGTCCGAATCGCAACATCTTTCACCCGCTTGCTTCAAAACATCGCTTTTTATCAACGGTAGAGGTGCAGTTGTTTAAGGATGTCAACGAAATATCATTGCGCAGTCGGCTTTAAAGCTTCCAGTAATTCAGTGATGGCACGTCGTGAACGCATTCCATTCGTATACTTCCGCTATCGTTTAAGAAGTCGGTGCGCGTGGGCCACGCGACCTCGCATTTGTTAACATGTGAGGAACGCTAAGAAGATGTATTAGTGATTGCCGGCAAAGCCGCAACCAGCTGGTATCTTCGGGTTGGGGAAAACTGATTGCTGTTACTTGTTGCTGTATCTAACAAATAAACACGTTTTTGAAAATTTAGCGAGGGTGCAATTGCCCGGTTGCCTCCCCTTCTTGGTTGCGGGCATGATTGGCAACGTGTGTGTGACTTGGGAAATTCGCCATTTTGTGCATAGGGGATTATGTAGGAGTCGATTAAAACGGTATGATATGCTTTGTACGGTGGGTGAAAAACTTACTGCCGAGAAAGTTCAAGATGCTTCACGTGATTTAGACTTTGATCCCGCTAAACGGTAACGTTACGCTGTATTAAACAAGATTTGGCACGTACCATACGAACGCAGTTGCTCCCACACACCAACCCGTGCTGCCTAAACAACTTGCAAAAGAATAACAGGTTTAGGATGAAAATCCATACCTGCAAGGCTTGCACAGGTAAGCCACAAGAACAGTACCGCAGTATGAGTCCAACTTTTTCCAAGCAAACAATTAATATCAAAGCACATGAGATTCGATCAACTTTTAGCACAGATGGTTTAGTTCTGTTCGCCCCTCTGTGGAACGTTGCAGGAGCCATTTTCACGTAGAGGCAACAAAAAGGGAGCGATTCCTTTGGTGAAACAGTAGCCAGCTGGGTGCATTGTCTTGTGGACTGACGAAATGTAATTTTTTTAATCAGGCTTATGATTCGCGGTTGCGGGTATATTTCGCTCCTAACACTCGACCGCAACGATGCCTCTGGCACAGTGGATAAACACTCTGCATGTAATGCACATAGCACCTTTGCTCACACTGGGTGAGGCGCCTTTTCACTTTTTCAGGCACTTGTTGTTCACGCATGTTCGTCCTTGGTGTGTCAGACTCTAACCTTGAGACCAGTCGCGTAGTCAGCCCAAAATTTTGAGGGGGTCAACAGTTTTGACTTTATGCTAGCAACAGTATTTTCTTTGGGATACCACCTCTCAAAGCACAGAATGACTAGATATTCTAAAAATTGGGGGGTGTGCCCCCCCTGGCTACGCCTATGCTTGAAACTGTTGTTGTATGTGCATTTGGAAATCACCGGCTCGTTGGCCATCAGCCATAGTTGAAAGAAACAATTACCTCGCAGCAACCACTTGTAGCTATTGAATAGTGTCTTGTTTTTTGTGGCTGTTTTGAGTCTTGTATCGCGCGACAGCACGCAGCCAATCAGAAGACTGCTCTGCTCATTACCGTTCAATTGCGTTTCAGGCTCCAAAGCCAAATCGGAACGTCAGTTCCTGCTCGACATGATGCCCCCCACTCGCGGCCCAGGCTCCGGAAAACCGGGCAAGTGGAAGTGACGGCCGGTCCACCGCGGCCCGCTCCGGAGCTGTGCTGTTGTACAAATCCATGCGCGCAGAGCTCGTGTGTTTGTGTCTGGCATGTGGAATTCACGTCTGTCTGCGTAGGTCATGTCCCTCCTCTGGAAGAAAGAGCATTTTGCTGATTCAGAAGCGTTCGCCCCGCTGCAACTGTTGCAGCGATCGCACCGCGGTTTCGCGCGTTTTTTCAAGTTCGCCCGTTCATCTTCTGTTTCGAAGGCTTGGCGCCATTCTTTTCCATTACCGAATGTAAAGAAGTTCTGGAGTATTGAACTCACGTTGGTGTGTTCGATGGAGCGTACGTGAAACAGGGGGGAATCTATCGACACGCATTGTTGTTTGGAATTAAGACGTCGTCGTGAAACTCATGCTTTGATGCGATCGACGAACAACTTCTGACGTTTCAGACGCACGTTGAAATTTTGCGGAACACGTCGCGGACGCATACGCGTCGCGAGAAATAGAACCTGGTTTCCGGGCGTCACCTTGGCAACCTGCCATTATTCACAAAGCACTAATTTCCGGCGCTGACGGCTTTCACGATCGATTCGTCCGCAGTCGCCCTCCTCCCCCCACAAATATGCACTTTCCGACTGCCGCTCGCGTTCACCCCGAGTGAGCAAAACACGCCTCGAAGCCAAAAACCACGACTGGGCAGCTGCAAGGACCACCCTCACGCACAGTCGAAACGAATGACGGAACCTGCCTTCTCGTAAGAACTCGAGCTGCCGAATTGGCAGAGGACCACGAAACACGCGCGTCTTGCAGGTCTTTTGAATTTTATTAGAAAGCGACGACGCACGCGATCCTACTGCAGACTCGACGGGCTCCCGCCGCTCCACATCCTCCAGCGGTTCGTCACTGAAAAACACGAAGAAACGATTTGACTTTTGTCGTCTGTCTGGCCGAGGTTAGGCTTCGCTCGTACTACTGTGTGTCGAGTGGGCGTTGCGACTTGTGGCAATAAACGCTTTGTGCTTAAAGCGATTATTGACTGAGATCAGTTCTGCGGAGGTTCAGATGAAAGGTGATGGGTGTGGTGGGCTGGTGTGTGTAACGTGGTTGCTTACATTGCAACACTGGGCTTTGTAGGAGTAACCAGCAGAGCGAGGGTCTGGTTATAATTAGGGTTGTAACAAGGGGAGCGCAACATTCGGGGCGCCGAAAAGTCCAAGATGTCGCAAGTACTTCAATACAGCATGTTTGCTTCCGAAAGACCTTAGGTATGAACATGGGGGCGCCAAACTTGTTTCTTGCCCCGGGCGCCATCTGACCTGGGGATAATTTAGCTTGTTTTGAGTTGTGCGGGGAAGTGTAAGTTATGCATACGCACCGTGAGGGATACATCAGTCAACGTTTGTTGTGTGTCGAAAGAACGCTCTCGTGTTTTACGGTTTTTACCTGACGCCTTATCAACATTAGCCCTTTCAGAAAATTGTGAGTTAATCAGTTTACGAAACCAGAGCCCCTGGGCAGTTGGAGTGGCGCGTGTTAACCTTCCATCCCTTCCACAAATCTTTAGAATCGGTCTAAATCAACCGAACATTTTTTAAATTTGTTATTTTGTTTGTTTTTTTAACACAGTCCTATAAAGTAGTACTTCCAAACCTTTTTCAGCAAGTATCCGTCTTTGCTGACATTTTTTGTGCAGCGCTCCTTGAGATATTGCGGTGAAATAACGAAAAATGAAATACGAGAAAGAAACAAAATCTTAACACCACATGCAACCTGCTGCTGTTAACGGGAAACCTGAGTATGCCTATTGGATGTAATCTAAAGAAAAATCGGCAAATTTTCAATAAGCGTTGTAGTTAAATACTAGAAAATTACAACATTTTGAAATGTTGCGCGCCTCTCCTGAAAAGAACTTCGCGACCCATTGGTTGTGAAGCGTCCTGCGCCATTTTCGCTTTTCAGATCAGCGTAATCTCGATTAATATCGCTTCCGGCGACTTTCAAACGTTCATTGTGATAAACCTGTGTGTAAGATCTGTGGTAGCAATACCGGGAGAGTGTGGCCGACAGCGCATTACCTCCAATGTTGATAAAAATCGTTTCTAGCTTTCGAAACCTCAAAAATATTTTGAAAATATAACTAATCTTCATGAAATTGCATCATTTGCGTTTAGTACCACGTCTACAGAAACATTTCTATCTCATTGCGTTTAACTTTTAAGACACCGCATGGTCCGGGGACTACTGTAATGCTGCATTTTCAAGTATTTGATGAGCCTACTGTAATTTGAGTTACCCACCCATTAATAAAGCAGTGTGATGTGCAGTGCTGTATCAGCCCAACTCTGGCCCCCCCACCAAAATCCTTACAAGGGCCCCCTTAATGGTGATTCATAAAAAAAATTATGTTATGCTACATCTTGAGGCCGAATGGACTTCAAAACAAAATATTCTAATTGCAGACACAATTTTGGCAGAACCAGGCCCGTAGCCAGGTTTTAAGGTTTGGGGGAGTAAAACACATTAATTGTTATCATATGTTTGAAACAAATTTTTCGGAGCACAACAAAATTTGGGGGGCACAAAAAAGATTGGAGGGCAACTGCCCCCGAATACCCACCGTGCCTGCGGGCCTGGGCAGAACCGTCGCCAGAAAGTCTTCCATTGGGGGCTTTCATGTTTGTGCAAAGGGACGAGACATTCTGAAAATTTATTTTTAATTCACAACATGAACAGCATTTGCAGATTGTGCAAACTAATTATAAATATTTTCCTGCAAATACGCATCATAGGTTCGCAGTTTCCAACTAAAATTTTTTGAACGAGCTTAACAAAAGGAATTGGGTCGTAAATCATTGTCATTTAATTGACGGCGATTATTTAGAGATGTCGTGATGAAATGCAAATGTAAAAATATTTGCAGGAAAGCAGAATGAATCCTATCGTTCAGTTATCAAAACATTATTACCGAAAGATCAAACATTAGGCCGGTCAAATCATGTGCGCCGCGATCAAAGGCGCAGCTAGGGGGGGTGCTGAAGGTGCTCAAGCACCCCCCTTAGCGATCAGGATATTGATGTTTATTTTCTTAGTTTTTCACCAACATTG
>JGI24159J19872_10004386_pt1 | contig 17946 bp, 13 predicted proteins | sample Ectturendosymbi4_FD_19872 | JGI IMG/M metagenome (IMG submission 19872) | reverse complement strand
ATGATGTGTTCTACTATATTGCTGTGCTTGTTTACATCCAAATACGATATTAATGGAAGCAGGCTGAACTACAGTACCGTGTCCAGCAACAAATTTAAGTATATTAATATTTAAATCATCTGCAAGGACAAAACAAAGTGTAATTAGTGTTGCTCTCAAAACACGTCTAGAAAAAAGATTGGGGATCTGTATATACTGTACAAAACGTCACTTCTGCATCGACCCGATGACGATATTGGTTTTACACCTATTTGTCCCCCCCACATTTTACAACAAAATTGCTCCCATGCCTATACCAATGTGAGTGGTAGCCGGTTGGAGACTAAAGACCAGTGTTTCGGTCTGCCATTAGAATTCTGTTTTTCGATTTGACTGGCTGTGTTGTAGAAAATGTACCCTCACACATGTATGTGCTTCCAAATATAGAGTGCATTTTTATTGCGAAATCTATTTTTGCTGACTGATTTCCAGATGCTCTCTAAAGTCTTGTCCAGGGTTTCTCACACTGTGAGCCATGGCGCACTAGCGTGCCAGGGAAGACCTTTTGTGGGCTCTTGGCCTGCCAAGGGCGTGCAGAGGTCTGATGATACTCGGCACAACTGCTTGATTGTATTCCCCGCTACCAGATTCTAGGCTAGTATTGAGGAATATGAGAAATACAGGTATTTGAAATACGTAAAAACTAGTGTTGATAAGAAAGCAAGTTTCGAAAAATTTAATCTATGCAGAATGTGTTAGTAACCTTACAATACGAAGAAGAATCTAGTTAGTAGTTACAACATTTTAATAAAATGTAATTTTTGTAATTTCACTCTTTGGATGCTCCCTGCCTTGCAATTCCCGAGGCCGTCACCCCGTTCGCCCCCTCTGCACGCCCATACGGCCTGGTATTATTGAAATTGAGCACGTTTTGCAAGATACCGTTTTAATCGAAAATGTACGTAGCTTTTGAATTTCAAACATCATTAATACGATCTCTTTTGTCATTATCTGTTAGAAATTATTGCGACATTGAAATTGCCAAATGCCACGTGGCCTAGCACTTTGTGCACAACAGGGTTGCCAGATTGGCTCTTTTGGAGCCAAAAACCAGACATTTGGCTCGTTTGAGAAGCACCTGGCTCCAAAATTTTTATTTGGCTGTTTGGCTAATTTTTGGCTCTTTTGCAACTATTTCGTTCCGCAAATTTTTCTTGGAGAAAAGTTGCGTGGTGAGCATAGCTTGTCCCCCACTATAAAACAAGAAGCCGACCACCGCACAGTTGCGAAATGCGCTACTGAGCACCCAGGCACAGGCTGTTGCGATCGGAAATCCCGGGCGGTATGTGCGCAAAGCTTCGCCCCGTGGCAGCAAGCAACAATAGAGATCATGCTCACAATTTCTCTTACTATTACTTACTCGCGCTACATATATAATGGTGTTATTCTTCACGCACATCCCGCTCGTGGTGAATCACACAATCAACGCAACACCACCGGAGAGGTTGCAACAAGGCTAACTAAGGAACGATAGAGAAGATGTGCAAGTGGAACGCTCATCCAGAGTAGTGTGCTGTGTACACTGGCTGCTTTCGCACTGGGCATTTTTACAGATATTGCAATTCTGTATGCTTTTCAACTCGCTCGTTTTTTTTCAAATCGAAAAAAGCCAGACAAAATTTGGCTTTTTTTATTCGGAAAAGCTTGACTCCGAAAATGCATTTTATAAGCCTCATATTGATATTCAATACAAATCCCTACTTTTCTGACGAGGGTCTATAACCACGAAAGATACAAACTTCTACCTGCCCGTGAAGACTTTGGTTTCAAATTCCTGTCTGAAACTTAACTCAGTTTTATACAAAAGTCAAAACAGAGAAGCCAATGAAGGTAGTGTGCAGATATTGAGCGGATAGATGTACAGCAGGGGTCTGCAAATTCTTTTGGCTGTCGACCCCTTGGTAAAATCCCAGACAACTCACCGAACCCCCAACAAGTTGAACTTCTCAGATCCCAATGCCTCACAAATACGGGAATACGGGGACATTTGCATTAACATCAACAACTGATATTAAATCGATCTAACTGTACCATAAAGGCAATGAGCAAGACACATTATTAATACAAGCGCAAAAAGAAAATGGCAAACTTTTCATTGAAGTTTGAGACATCATCAATGAGAAGGGTGTTTCCTGTGAGAAAAAGCAAGAGCATTTTTATCTGGCTAAAGATTTGTATGTTTAGTTGCAAGTCACCACGCTCTTCCGAGTTCAGTCGGTTCCTCTGCTTTAGGAATGCATTTGCGTGACTAAAACCAGCTTCACCCATGTAGGAAATTGAGAATGTAATTAAAAACGGCTCAACAGCTGCACAAAGTTTCGGGTATTTAGCAGCTTCATTTACATTGCACTGTCACGCTGGTTTTTTTTGAACAGTTATTGAGCTTCGAGATCCACACATATATCAATGAGTTCAACTTGCAAATGCGAATAAATGTAGGCTATGCATTTTGCACATTAAAATCAAATAGCGTAACAATCCAATCCAGCACACACATCCTGTTGTAGGTCCACAAAGCGTATCTTTGAAGTCTTAACTTCAATTTTTAAGTTGATTTGCATGTATCTCCAAATCACTGACAATACTGCTTCAATCTTTTTCCAAGTGCAGCAAGTTGGAGAAATATCGAAAATCTTGTCGTTCTAATGCAAATTTGAATNGCCCNAATTTGGTTTGAAACCCCATTAGGATTGTTCGAGCTTGAATAACAGTCATTTCGTTCATGTCGCATTTGTGTCAAGTCTGTTTTNCCAAACTTATGATCGAATGATATTTGGTAGAATGGGGTTTCATGGAACAAGGTGGTAGGATACGCGGAGACAGTACGGGACCCACAAACCACAAATGGTACGCCAGCAGAAAAAGTTTGGGAGCCATTGTTTAGGTTGTTTGTGAGATTTGTTATGTTTTTCTCACGTTTCGCTTGTTCTAGCTAATTTACTCCACCATAGCCTTGTGTAGAAGTGTGGTTGTCGAATGTATTTTTTAGTTTTCAAACACTAGTAATGAAAAATGATGAAACCTAAGCACAAAGCCGGAGAATAAATAAGAAAAATGGACATTGTCACTTATACACGCAGTGTAGACCTATAGATTTACTATAAACTTAATTATGTGTTGTGTTTACTATATGCACTTTGACAAAGAAATGTTAAAGTGCTAACATATCTCATTTTCATACTTTGCCGCCGCCCATTTTACCAATTTTGGAAAAAAAGTCATATGACGGTTGAGTGAACATGATGACGTCATCATCGGAAACAGCTAGTGTTTGGTTACTTATCTTTGATTTTGGTTCGGTTCAGAACAGTGTTTGGTTATTTCAGGTTAAAAAAATCTGGCAACCCTGGTGCACAATATGCAGTTACTGAAGGCGTTTTGAGGCAGGTAGGGGACTCTTGTTGCCATGAAAACAAAATGTAAAAGCAGGCTTAAAGTGGAAGATGACTTGATTTGTGCACCGTCATGTATTGAGCCTGGAATATGTGTATGCTTTCTAACAACAAACAGTCTCAGCCTTCGCGTTGATTGTAGTGCATGTTGTGTTATAGAAAGCTGTTTTCACTCGTTTGTATTTCTGCTCTGAGTATCTGGAACAATTGTCACATTGGAGAAGTTGTACAGTCGGTGGACCACGGACCCTGTGTTTGTTTATTATTTGGGCCACGTGCTTGACAAGGTTGAGAACTCCCCGAGTCTAACGCCATTATGGACTGTAACTTGCACACAACATTAAATCAATACTGGAAAAGCTCGCAGGCTTTAAAAATTCTGTCACGCTGGTCTGAGGGACGTATCCCGCTGAGTCACGTGACTGTTAACGCTTCGCGCCATGACGTCAGTTCCACAGAACCGTCGCCAGAAAGTTTGCAATAGGGGGGTTTGCGTTTCTGCGGGGGGATTTGGGTTTATGCGGGGGGGACTTGACACTCTAAAAATTGACAAAGTCTCAAACTGATTTATAGTGTTTCATGTTTCAAAGTGAGGGGCTTGGAGCTTTGTTTGGGGGAGATAAGCCCCCAAAAGCCTTCCGTGGCGACGGGACTGCAGTTCCGTAAAAGTTTTTCTATTTTTTCCTTCTTTTTTCCACAGTTAATCCACTTACAGATCAATAAACTTTCAGTAAGCTCACTGTAGTTCATATTTCACCGTACTGACAATGGTAGCAGTAGTTACTTTCAAAAAACTAAATGCATCTTCTGCGGTTGTCGCAAAACTTTGTTATCAATTAATAAATCCAGAATTAACATACCTCTCGTGTTGGCTGTTCCTACTTCCAAATTAAAACTCCCTTGTTCATTAAAAAACATGAAAGAATGCGTCGGATTAATCGCATTTTGTCAGTTCAATGTAACATTCGTGACTTAAGGTCTTTACTTTTTCAAGGGCCAACTTGAAGCTTTCGGTGAAAAGAATGTCAAAATACCTAACCCAAGTGAAACCACCTGAAACCTCATTGGACAATTTAATTGATTCTTCTGGTGTTCTACTGTTTTGTTCTCTGCCGACTTCCGCTCACCTCGTTAAGTAGGGTTTCTCGGGGAAGAGTTCTTAACCACAAGTGCACACAGTTTACCAATAACAAACAAAAATAAGTTTATGTGACGCACGGCTACAGTTAAGCAACGCAGAAGTACGGTGTTAAAAAGGAAATGAGGTGACCGTTGGCTGTTCACTTTGCGGAGAAGTCTATGGGCAACATTTCAAAGATCAAAAGCAAACCGAACAGCGGAAATTTTAGCACTGGGTAATTCGTTTTGATGGACAAATTACCCAAGAAAAATGTTTCACTTGTGTTTCAAGATGTTATAAATAACTAGCGGAAATTGTGTTTTAACAACAATTTTTGTCAAAGAGCCAACAAAACAACAAACAAAAATGTTAGAAAAAGTTATTGTTTATAAAAGAGGTTGGCAAGCACAAAATGAAAGATCGCGTGACGTAAAACGTCAATTTACCTAAAAATAATAGACATGCTGGGAATTGCTACACAGCGCATTCGAAAGAATAGAGGAAACAACTGCATTTTGCTTGCTCAGACTTTACTGTGTTGCCCCATGCTTTTCCGGTTTTCACCACAGAACAATACCTGAATGGATCGCTTTCATATCTCCCTATTTAAAATTTTTTGCCACAACCCACCATTCCACATTTTTAGGCAAACGTTTCAGCAACTGCAGCATTTTTGACCTGTCAACAAACGGTTAATGATTTATTATTAGAGCATTGCTGTTTTCGCAGATCTAACATCTGACAGTGAATTATACAATCTTGACAATGATGACTTGGAAGACGAGAAGGTATTCTTGAATTTGAAGTAAACAAACTGTTGTACAGTCCTATATTCGATGACATATTTTATAATAATCTGCGCGCTGTTCACGCTTGAGCAAAGTGGAAAGTTGACTCCGCTCTAGCACTGTCTTTGGTGTTAGCACCGCTGTGTCTTTGAAACTGCTGATTTTTCTAAATTGGAAATATCGTTCATATACAGAGCTTTCTATCCGTTTAGATCAGCCCGAAGTGACTGGTAGCGATTTAAAAACCAATATTTCTCTCCATGTCATTGCTGTATACAACAACAGATTGTCAGCTTCATTCTAACCAATAGCAACGTTCTGGTTTTGCAATTTAGAAAAAACGCGAACGATGTAAGAAAGAAGTTATCTGATCGGATTATTGCTTAAGTTCAGTGGATCCGCACAAGACTATCAATAGGAATATCAGAGTGCATACGAGATTATCTCTTCTGAGTCAAAAGAGCAAATGCATCTGAATACGTGTTTTACAGATCAGTTTGGAAGCAAAGCTAAAAAAAGCAGAAGAAGAGAATCAGCGGCTCCACAATGAGCTCAACCATTACAAACGAAGTAAGGTGATCCTTTCGCATCTTTGTCACGTGATCACATTAAAAAATACGCACATCACACAAAAGAAAAAATCGCGGAATCTCGCTACACTTGCATTTTTCTCTGGAACACTTCTGAAGGCCGGGGAACACAAAAATAATTTGAGAAGGGCAGTGACCCAGAATTTACCCCGTGGCTACGGGCCTTTTCTGACAACTCTTTCTAGCAAAAGTAAACGCAAGTTTGCTTACAACTGGCAAAACATGTCCCAAAGCTTGTAAATCGACGGCCTGTCTGCTTTTTCAAATGTTGTTTACCAATTTGTGCCACATAGTTAAAAGTGTAATAACATATTACCGTACCGAGCGATGTCATTGGCAGTATATCAAATGGTGAAACTGCAGTGATATGTGAAGTAATCTGAGTGGGCTAAAAATGGTTTTAAAGAAACAATGGCTTTTCGAACAAACGACCAAGTTTTCATATTGGGTTTTTGTTTGCTTCGCTGTTTCCTGTCGAATGCAGTAGGCTAAAGAGCAAGTTGTATAACTACGTCTGTATCAGTCGTGTAAGTTGCGCAACCAGCAATCGAATCGTTTCGTCCTTACGATAATGGACAATTTATACTTAAAATATTGGACAATAAGCTTTTCCTTACAACAGTGGACAGTTTGAAAAGTGAAGAGCTGCAGAACTTGAAAGAGAAACTGGACGTCGAGTCGCACGTGAGGAAAAACGCTGAAACTTTTGCTGCCAAGATGTATGGAGAGAACAGATCGTGGATGGTACGATTTGACTGAAAATAAAAATTTTGAAAAATTGAAGGCAAGGTATAAAAAGCGTTCAAAGCACTTGTAATATTGCGCCTATTTTGTAGAAAGGAAGCAGATGGTGGTATTTTACATAACATATCCGTACGTCAGGTATATGCAAAAAAGCAAACCGTGGACCAACTACAGGAAAATATTGTTTTCAATGGGTTTAAAAATGAATTTAAAATAAGAGAAAACATCACTGTATTGAATTTTTCAACATCACTATATTGACCAGAGGATAAGTACTCGCTCAAACGATGAAGAAGAAATGTCAAGAAATAGTCTTGCCTGTGTTTACAAGGCATTTGTGAAATTTTCAAATGTCTAGCCTTGTACTGGTTGCTAGTACTTCAGTTTCCATGCAAGCCCTTGATTTTATTGAAACATGACTGCCAAAACGTTTTTCTCCAAGCGACAAAGCATGATCAGGAGCAAGACACGTGGCAGTACTGGAGACGAAGTTGACAAACTGGAGGAGGCGTTGAAAGAAATAAAAAGACTGAGCGAAGAAGTTGAGAAAATGAAGATCGAACACAGACAGAAGGTGAGGTTGACATCGGCTGTATATACTGTAAGCAGCTTTCTACGCGCTACATTTGATCTAAATTGCTGACAATGAAAGGGTTCTTTTGAAAACGTCCAAAATGATTTCGTGTAAACCAACGCATTTTGTGTTTTTGTATGTAAAATTCTTACCAATTTAGATAATGCTCTTTGCTCGAACATATTTCGAGACTTAAGCTCTTACTTGCTGTGGGTAATATTTTTGTTAAATCAATGGTTTTCAAACATTTTTCAAAATGGCCCAAATTGTTTTCAAAAATCTATATTTGGATAACCCGTGGCCCAACCCGCTGCAACTCATGGTGTTGTCACGCACCAACCTGCTCTAATAAGCGGCAAATTCATTATGGGGAAAATCGTTTTTCGTCTGTTTCAACCCATAAACTGCTTTAATAAACAGCTTCCACTACAACTAGTGTTTATTAGGAGGCTTTCGCTGTAATACAAAGACATTAGCAACTTGATATGTTTTTTACAAAGACTGTTGACCCCAAGAAGTGTCTGGCGACCCAAGTTGCGGGGTTGCGACCCACCACGTACGGAAGACTGATTGCATACCAGTGATGTAGTGCCAATAACGGAAGTGGAGAAATGCACTGCCAAAACGAAAAACGTGACTTGCCAAAACGAAAAACGTGACTTGCTATTAATAAACAGAGTTGGGGGTATTTTTGATGAGAAATTCAAAGAAAATGATAACAAAATCGCCGATACTTGGGTGCCATATGTTGAGGAAACACCGTTCCTCTTCAGAAGAGGTAAGCTGACATAGTTTTCTGCGTACTCCCGCAAATGATCTTCTGGCCTTCACGCATTTCTTGAAAAGGTGAAATGAACCAAAATTCTCCTCGTGGCCTCTATGTTAATGTTTCCAAACAGAAATAGAGGGTGGGCTTGAACCTTCTCGGTGCATAGAAGCCACACACACAAAAATCTATGAGCTTCGTTTCAACGGTTAACGTTTTACTGGAGAGCGGGAAGGCCCACTGTCTAGCTTTCTCCAACTACCGACTCAACTGGAGTACTTGTGAAATACCAGAAAAACTAAGCTTTTTGTACTTGTGTTGCTGGCGACGTGCTGTATGACATATACAGCAACAAATTACATCCGTTCGCGTGGTAGTCGGGAAGAGGGAGCGTGCCACCACTAGGGATGCATATAATGGGATATCGAATCCTATGGATTTGAATCCTTGAGTGTTCGGATCCATAAATCAGAGTTTTTTCGAATATTTAGATTCGAAATAAATTTGGATTAAATAAACGTGAAAAATTGCAAAGTTGGCAAAACAAATACTTTCAAAAATTTTTGCAGTGGCACTCTTTGCACTACTGAGCAAGAGAAAGAAATATACACTCAACAAGCTCACGGCACTGGGTAGTGACGTAACAAGCTAATTAGGTCATGTGATCGTTGATCGGCGTTCTAAACCTCTGTGCGATCAGCTCATTTTGCTCCTAACAAGTTATTCCGGAACAGGATTCGATATTCCGGATTCGAACTTAAGATTCCGGAATATTCCGGAACCTCTATATATTCCATAATGCACATCCCTAGCCACCGCTAGATGGTTTTAATGTACTGTATAGAGCAGTGGTTCTTAACCGGAGGCGCGCTCCTCCATGGGGGCGTCAATGTATTTCCAGGGGGGCGCGAGCCCTTAAGCGCTACACAGCATTTAAATTTTTTTTCAATAAATTTACCAAGTAATACATTTGCTTTTACAACTTACTCGTACCCATGCCCGTGACCAGCTTGGGGCACCAGGAATGGCGAAGAGTTTTCTTAGAGGGGCCCAAATTTTTCAAACTATAAATAATTTAAAATTATGTCCAACACATTTCTGCAGGGAGGCGAAAATTTTGCAAGGGGGCCTCGCCTCCCCTGGCTACGGGCCTGTTCATAGCCAGGGAGACTTGAAACAAAGGTCAAGTACATAGGGAAGCGTGGTAAAAGTGGTTAAGAACCAGTAGTATAGACATATCGAGCTGAAGCGAAAGAAATATTTTTTGTACAATGTCAGGTTGAAGAGTTAGAAAACGCTTTGGGAGAATCAGGCGACGGAGAGGAGATCAAGATCATGGAGGAAAAAGTGAGCGCCCTCGACGAGAGAGTGCGTCAACTAACCGATGAAAAAGAAGAACTTACCAAAAAGTGTAAAGACCTCGAGAAAGATTTGGAAGAAGCAAAGAACGCATATTCGCCTAAGCCTACGTCATCTGTTCCACCTCCACCACCTCCTCCACCTGTGCCACCGCCCCCGCCACTTCAACCGGTCGGAGAGAGTGGGGCATCGCAAGAAAACGATCCGCTCAGGCAAGCAGCAATCTTATCTGCCCCCGCTTGACGTCTATTCGGCTAAAAAGAAAACGTCAGCCACATTGTAAACACCGGTCAGAGCTCGGTTCGGGTTTTACCCCTGTTTTTAAGAATAAAGCGAAAACCTTCGTCACAGGCGTATCTTTTTAATGCGAAATTCTGCACGTGCCATTGCTCCCGAAGCGAATTTGTTTTCTGTCGCAAACAAAGGCGGTGGAGAAAAACTGGCAATAAAACAAACATAAAGCGAGGACCTTGTGAAATAAGTGTTTTTTTGGTTGTTGTATGCATTTCGGTGAACATGCAGTCTTTGGAACGTAGATAATGCGATAAACGAAATCGACAGAAATTCGTTTTATGAACACAGCTGAACTAAACGCTTTCAGGAAGAAAATGCAATAAATAAGTTGACAATTTGGTGAGAAAAAAGTGACGAGTAATCAACATTGGTGTTAGTTGCCTCAATGCGGTTGGCAGAACGAAAACTGTATCACACACTCCATATCAGATTGATCTGAACAATTCTTTGAAGTGCCTGCTTTACCTGGATGCAGCCAGGCGTATTCGTACGCACTTTTTTCTTGGTCGATCGGCTGTGCAGAACCTTCAAATTTGCCCTGGAAAACAGTCTAAACTGATGAAATATGAACTATCGTGTGTGTCGTAACAAACTAAAATCTTTCAGCTCATAGTGGTCATGCAACATATGATTTACCGGAACTATACCTGAAAGCCTGCGCTAAATAGGGCGTTCCTTTTCATGCTGCTGCCCACAACTTCAGAATGCCTTTTCTCGCGTTATGAAATGACACAGTGCAGGTTTTCTTTGAGAAAACATAATTCAAGTTTTCTTTTTCAGTGCTTTGAAGCAGCTTGTGAATGAAAGGAAGGCAGCACGCCTGTCGGAAAATCCCAGCGCAAAAGGGACCCAGTCTGGAAACAAGGCAATCAGCGGTGGAGGCAACATTGACAAGTACTCGAACGCGATGTCGGAAATGATGGAAAGAATAAAGAGCGGAAACGTTGGCCTGAGGAAACCAGCTCGACGGGTGTCGAGCGCTGATAGCGAGGTGACATCTGCCTTGCAAAAAAACTTCTTGTTTGATTTCAAATCGGCAACCTTGGGTAGAAGCAACAATATTGGTGAAAACAAATCAAACGACAAGGACATGTTCGACAGCTTCCGCAAAGATTTGACTCCTGTTGCCCGCCACCAAGCGACAAGAACTCGTCGCATTTCTGCCCCGGACGGTGGCGTCAACTTCAGGACAGGCCTCCGACCCGTAAAACTTGATGTAATCGACAGTGGTGAAGAAGTGGACAAAAGTAGTTCAGCAAACCGTTTCGTAAGTTCTCGCTTTCCTTACTTAAAATAGCGACGCTAAGGGTAACCAAACAAAGTAACGAATTGTTAATTCCTGTTTTTATGCGACACGAGCAAGAAACTAGCTACAAAAAATAGATATGGGAGCAGCGAATACAAGCTTTCTTCGGTGGTGGAAAATGTAGCAAAATGCTAAAGCATCTTTGACAAGCCCCATTCATTCGCTTTAAATCAGCGTTCGTCCCCGTTTCCCAAAGGACACTTGAAAACTCTTGAAAAGGGATTATTTTCTATCTTTTCTTGAGGGTTCTGCTTATTTTCGTTGCAACGTTATGATATGTTACCTTGATGACGTCACAGACAAACTTTTATAAGGCCAATCGCTTTTGCAAAACTCTTTTTAATGTATTGGGCTAACGACCATAATCTTTTAAGACTACCGTTCACCAAAGCGGCAATTTCTGTCATCATCAAAATTAATATTTTGTGAAAATTGCAGCAGATAGATTATTTGGATCAGTATCGCATTTTATTTCCGTTTTTAGGTCTATTTTACTAAAATTTAAATGCAGTTTGTCCCATCATTTTCAATTCACCTTACAGTTTATCTATGGTTAACAAACTAATAAGTCGCATGTACGGTCAACCAAAGACATTTGTGATTATCAAAGCTGATGTTGAAAAATCTCTTTGGGGCAGAGCCTGTGTTGATAAAGGCACGGCTGCTCTGATCTGGTGAATCATTCAAAATTATCACACCTTCCATTCGAAGTTATCTAAAATTTTCTCATGGTTTTCTCCTTATCAAAGTGGCAATATTTCTGGCATTTTGCCTAAAATAGGTTTTTGTTACTTCCCAAAATTCCGATCTTACAACATCGAACTTGTTCACAGCAAAAAACGTAGGTAGTGCGTTGGCACTTGACAAACAATTTTACGGTCTGTGGATAGCGATAGAGAACGAGGACCGATGCAAAAAAGTAGGTCTTCATTTGCAACATAATGGAGCAAAAATGGCCCACATGCACTGTTGGTTAGTGACTGCCATAAAACGTAATCTTAACGTGTTAGTCATAACTAATTTAGGTCAAGATATATGCAGAGAAATATGCCTACAAGAGTGTCTTCGAAGTTATCTTTTGTCATTGCTTACTGTACACTTAAAAAGCGCGTGTTCCGCTGTCAAGAATTTCGGCAGGAGTTTTCCACAAGGACCAATTACAGAATTTTGCTGTCGAGAGCTGAAATAAGCAAGAAATAACGCGAGCGCAAAATTTTGACATGTCTTATATCAATATTGAAAATCCAGGTAGACACCGGGCTGCCGCCACCTGCAGATGGTAACGCCTAAGAGATTGATTTCAATTCAACCTCTGAGAAGTTGGTGGATTTTTGTTAAACTGTGCTTACAGCTTTCCAAACGATGCCAAAAACGCAGTAGCATTTCAAGCAGTGTTAGAGACATTTTCTTTAAAGCAAGAAAATTACAAGTCTGTTTAAGCGCAAGAACAGGTGCAGGCCGTCTTGTTTCAAACACCCCTGTACTCACTACCCACATCTTCTTTATACTTTTTCATTTGACCACAACCGAAATCCTTTCCGAAAACATTTTAAGTTTTTTTGTCGATAGGGAGACATTTAGATTTTTGCGTTGGAAACGCAGGCTGTACCAACGCATCCGCATAACCGCGTCGTTTTTATTTATTCTTTGCAGGAGGGTCTGCGTCCTGTTCTGCGAAAGGCGCCCACCAATGCCGACCGATTCGCACAGCAAGGTAGTGTGCGGCATCCCAAGGAGGTTTCGCCAGAACTGCGGGCAATTCTGGACAGAAAACGCCGGGTGGCCAAAACCCTGCAAAATCCCAGCACTTAAGGACAAACGATATTCTTACGTCCGATGTTTCTTTGTTGCGCTGCGCAATGGCGATTTTGTGATCCACCACAGGCCCCAGACGTATCAACGGCTAGTAAAATCAAAAAATTGTCAATAAGCTCATAGGCGTAGCCAGGGGAGGCCAAAGGGGCCATGCCCCCCCAAATTTATAGAAAATATAGTCAATTTGCGCTTTGAGAAGCGTTTTTCCAAACAAGATAGTGTTATTCGCCTAAAATCAAACATTTTGGCCCCCCTAAAATTTATGGGCTGGCTGCGCCACTGAATAAGCTACTTCCTAAACGCCAAATTTTGTCGTCCAACCTGACTGCTGCGCAGAACCGTCGCCAGAAAGTCGTCAATAGGGGGGCTTGACGTTTGTGCAAGGGTAGCTTGACATTGAAATTTAACGATAATTCCACTGATTTATGTTTCATATTTTAATTTGGAGGGATTAGATTTATATTTGGAAGGGCTAAGCCCACAAAAGACCCCCCCCCGTGGCGACGGTACTGCTGCTACGCCTAAGCTCGTTTGTCAGAAGAATTTGAGGCAATGGTTGTCATGCAAAACGACGCGGGCTCTGTACGCAAACGTACCGACTGAATGTAGCGGCGATGAATCGATGTAAAAAGCACCGTTTTACAAAAAAAATGATTAAAAAAATTTTTTGCATGTCAGTAAATTACGCTTTAGTGTGCTGACAACTTAGGCATTTCGGCTTGTAGTTCAATAAAAGAAATGCAATGGCGTTAGGGTTTGTGCAAACGATTAGCATCAAGGACGTTCTTCACCGCTTTCTTCTGAAAAGCTACAAATATCATTACTGATCAGTTGCAGCTCCGTTGGGGAGCAATCTCCCCACATACGGCCATTGCGCCCCTCGAAGATACGCACTGTTCTGACTTTTGAGAGTGGGCCTATATCACAAAGGAGCAGTGTTTGTAAGTTTTTAAATAAAAGGAGAAAGGATCGGGGCAGACGGGTGAAACCGACTTTTTCGTAACATATTTCCTACTGATAGTACTGCCGTAGTGTTATGCTCCACAATACTGGTGCAGTACTCAAATCATGAAAAGTTTTCGTCGAAAGGCGTCGAGCAAGCAATCGCGTTTCTGCAGCAGCCTTAAAACAAACGTTCAAACTTGGCAGTGTATTTTGTCAAACCTTTTTTACAATTGCCCCTGATCCTCCAAAATGCAAGCCTGGTCCCACCGCTGTTACTGATGCCGTAAATAGTGTGAGGATCTCTCCATCGTTCACTATCGCCACCAAATAATCTTTTATGCTATTATCACTGTTTTCATGAACTGATTTGCACACTATTGACAATAGCAATTTTTAGTGAGATTAGTGATATCGCACCCTTGCAATAGTCCCTTTAGCATACAGAAAATAATTTCAACCTCATGTTGCTAGGAAAGAAATTTTGCTTATTGTGGATTAGCCCTCACTGCTTTTCCTATCTTTTATAACGTTGTTTGCCATCTACGTTTTATTATGCTTAGACATTGAGCTTTAAATACAGTAAACCTCTGTCAATCCGGATCTTCGCCAAAACCGTATAAAATTGGTGGTACTAATGATTTCTAACGTTTTTCTTTAAAAATCTTCGGTTGATCCGGATTTTTTAATCCGGATCTTCGCCAATGCCGGATAAAATCTGCTCTTTTCACATCTCATAATCCGGATTTTTCTGCACTTTCACGCTTTTGTGTTCTTAAGTGCACTGACCGGTCTCTAGGAAAGATTCGGCAGCTTGCAGACGCTACACTAGCGTGCTCACGATCACCAACGAACACTTAGAATTATGATAACAACGGCCGTAACCGCATGCAACATTCGGCTAATCGTAGAGACGATTAGTGCGTCACACACAGGCAGAGCCGTCGCCAGCAGGGGGCCAGTGGTGCCCGGCTCCCCCATTTGAAATCGGTGCCCCCCATTTCACGTTTGGCCCACCGGTTGCTGCATACATCCAATGCTGTATTTTAAAATGTGGCACCCCTTCTGGTTTTTGGCCCCCCTGCTGCTAAATCCTGGCGACGGGCCTGCACACAGGCATAGCATATCACGTTGAACATAACGCTGAAAGCACGCCGCCGCACCGCACCACGGTTTCAGTCTATTGATCAGTATTGGGTGTGCGTGTGTAGAGCACCATCCCTGTGTGTACTGCGCTGGGTAAGATGTCTGGAGAGCATTACAAATAGAGTGACTGCGTATGGACCAGTCGCGGAAACCTCTGCGTCAGTCCACAATTCCAGAATTCTTCCCAGCCACGTAATCTAAAAATTATGAACTTAACTTAAGATTTTATAACTGCCTGGATATGACGGTTACTAGTCTGATGTACCATTGTGAATACATCAACGAATTCGTTTTGCTTCTGCGAACGTCTGCTGTTGGGTCGCAATTGTGTTCAATTTAAGTGATTTTCACCGATATCTCAGTAGCCTACTTCGATGATGTCAGGCTAGAAACAGCCATCTTCGGTTGATCCGGATCTTCGCCTAAACCGGATGACATCGTCGGTCAAATCGAATCCGGATTAACCGAGGTTTACTGTAAATGCAGTACTAAGAAGGCAGTGTAAAAGATATTGGGCATGTTTCTTTTTGTGACAGGGGCCTTCCTACGGCTATGGGAATGGCAGTGAGATGAAGGATTCGTGTTTTCTCAGCTTCATGATAAGTATAACCAAGTAATTAACTGGTCCAGATCAAATCACACCTTTTGTTTGAAAGCAATCTCCAGCACTCTAAAACAAGTTCAAGAGACTATAACGGTGGCAAAACATCTTAAAAAACTTCAGAAGTTCTGCCTTACGGTGCGAACGAAGCATAAGCAAAACCTCAGGCATACTTCGGTTTTCTAAACCTGTTCCATAAAATTAATATTTTCGCCTTTGCTTCGAACAAGTGGCTTAGGAAGTTGCCGCTGCTTCATCAAAATTCCTTGATCACAATTTTGCGCGAGGGATACAGATCATAAATTCATAACATATGTCGTTGTACGAAGCACTTTGCTGCGACTCAATTCGTTCACTTAGACAGGTAGTCTGAAATTTCTGGATGTAATGTATTGCTTGCATCTTCCAGCCCACGCACCGGTGGAAACGTATTTTCTGATGCGTGCATGAGTGTTCCTACACGACATGAGTCAAAACATGGCTTGTTGTTATAAGGGAGACGCCGGGTATTGACAGTTGATTCATTGCTGTCCTTTCGTTACCAGTTTCACCCGCAATGCGAGGTTATGCGGTAGTCACTTTCGGATATTGTTCGACTCAGTTACGGCACAATTGTGATTTCATAATTATGTACTGACCACGTAACACGCACCGTAGGAACAAACAATCCCTACTCTTGGTGTCGCATAATCGCGGTCCACCTCCGGCTCTTGCGTTGTATTAACGCTGTGGAATTTGTTTGGTTTGCGCAGCAGCACAGGGAGCGGCTGAATTGTTTGTGGCGTTTTTGAAACGTTGTTTGTTCCGAACGTTTGCTCGAATTTTCAAGCACTTGTTTGGGGATGTTTCTACCGTTCTCCTTTGCCTCCCATTGATCCCTGGGTGAACCCATACCGCCTGAACCACCAAACGCATCATTCATGTGCACAAGCACGACTGCTCCACGCGCTATCACCACCGCCTGCATATCTTTAACCAGTATTTCGCGAAGTGTTCGGCAATTCTCCGGTTTGCCCTTTATTTACTCTCAACTTTCACACCAACACTTTTGTCCAGCGATAAAAATTAACGTCACACTCCTGCTTAAAATTCAACGCTGTTTATTCCGAGTGAAACGTCAGGAACTAAACGCGGAAGGACGTAGAAACATTCCCGAAGAAGTTTCGAAAATTCGAGCAAACGTTCGGAATTTACGTTTCAATTTTTTTGTCTACGTCACTGTACACTTTGTAGTTTGTTTTGCTTAGTTGTTCCTATCCAATATAAAGTGGGCTGCAATTTTTCAATTAGGTTCTGTGAATTGGTAACTGTGCTGTTTGTGGGTTTTATTTCTTGCTGTTTATACTTCATGCACTTCGCAGAGCTGATGATACCTACTTCGTAGGCTAAATATCTTCTGTAAGATATTAGTGCCTGATTCTTTGTTTAGAAAGGATTTCTTTCGATAGACAATATATTCCTATTTCTTTCCTGATTTCCCTGACGTTTCGCTATTTTCATGCTTCGGGGGGACGATAGGGGGGGTATTCACCATCGCTTGGCCTTTGTATGGTGAAAACCGCTGTCGAAATTTCAAGACTTTCGAACCGCGATTCGCTTCCGTTTCGTCAACAAGCAGCTCCACTCTGAGCTGAAAAGCCGCACTTCACTCTGTCCGACGTCTTTGCGCTCCTGTCTGTCTGTCGCGCTATTCACAATCAACAGCTGTGGCCAGTAAGAAAGACTTACTCGCGCATCGACGCATTTCCACGCATACTTTACTTCAAGAAAAAATAGGAAAACAACACGTCTTGGGTGAAGTCATAGACAGGGTCGTCGGTCTAAGCCAACCAGCGCTTATCTGCCTGCCAGTTACTCGGGCGAACTAGAAAAGAGGTGACGATCAACAACAGCAAATGGGCGACTTAACGAGGTCAAGAGTTAACGCGGAAGGACGTGGCGCGCGCATTCATGGAAATTTGACAGGTGCGGGGCGAAAAGGGCACGAACACTGCTGGAATTTATCAGAGTTTTTACGAGGGGGGCGTTTAAACAACATTTGTTCGTCGTTGTGTTGTTGAAGCGCTGGGATGAGAAAATAACTATTTTGATCAGAAAACGTGGAACAACGCTTTCTGGATGTCACAGAAATATTGGCTGTCGATGTTTTTTAAACGTTCCAAAAAAACTTTCCTTCGTTAAGGCCTTTAGTAGTGAGTGAGATCTCAGCAATGCCATGTTTCGCTAATGAGGACAACAACGCACCTTCATTGATGGTGCCGCCACTTCTTTCCGGCACAGTTTTTTTTTTGTTTAACTTTACACAGTAATGGGGAGGACGTCATCGCGCAATCGCCGCCACAGCGCACCGTCCAGCCAGCTGGAACGGTCGACACATCCACGCAGCGGCGGATTAGGTAAGAATGAAAAAAAGATGCTGAAAAATCACTGGCACAGTTCCCCGCGTAGTTCATTGCGATAAAGGGGGGGG
>JGI24159J19872_10004383_pt1 | contig 17952 bp, 10 predicted proteins | sample Ectturendosymbi4_FD_19872 | JGI IMG/M metagenome (IMG submission 19872) | reverse complement strand
GCTTGTACCCACATGCTGACAGCCCGGGTGTTGACAGCTGCAGGTCCGCCGCCTACCAAAGTTCCTAACGGGGCTTGAAAACCACATAAACCACTACTAATCAAGTATAGCATCCACATTCGAAAGCAGCTCTGTCCAATCGCGGCCCGCTGGCCGCTTCCAGCCCAGTCAAAGGTTTTACACGGCCCATTTCAGGTTTTCGCTGCAGTAGAGGTGCCCTTTACATGTTGACAACCTGTCCTTATTTTGATAATCTTAATTTTGACATTTCTGATTCAGGTGGTCCGCAGTGCCACTTTGTCACGTCTGCACTGCGTGCTGGGAGACTTCCAAATGTTCACTGACACCTTGGTGCAAAACGTTTTACTAGCATTTCTGATTTCTACCCTTATTGCATTTCCACTAACATTGCCCATATGAAATCACACTTGCGGTGTGTTTAAAGGTGTCAAACATTCGTTACCGTTGCAGCAAGGATTCGAACGCTTTCAGTACATTAGCTTAAACTAAATATAGTTTGCTAAGATCAAAGTAAGGCATTTAAGTGAGGTCATCATTAATCTATCATTCAATGTGCAGCATTCAATTATGTTGCAAAGTTATAGTGAGGCGAACAGTATATGCACACAACAATAGAAGATGGCATTATGAAAAAAGTACCCTGGTTCTTGCCACTGTTCCATTTTTGACACATAAGATGTATTAAAAAGTACTGAAATCATGCAACTGAACCACGATTAGGATTAGGCATGAAACATCAAGAAACGGAATGTAAAATGATTCATCAGATATGATGGCCAGAAAGTTTTCAGCGCCTAATTGGTTAAACCGGGGGTCTGTTCACATGTTTTACTGTAGGCGACCTGGCAGCTGTGTCAAACGGGAAATGAATTAATACTGATGATTTTTCTTTGCGAGCTTTTGGGTAGTTTCAAGTATTTCAGAGTGGTGTATAAACGCAATTTGATTTGTTCACTAGGTGGATCTAGTCCAGTTTTTCCTGCACGAGTTATGAAAAGATTTTCTTAAAAATTAAGCTGTGCTTCTTTGTAATTAGTAAGAATTGTGATCATAAAACTACATCTTATTTCTGGGTCCTTTTATAGCTCATCACTGAAGGTGGCTTCATTAAACACCCTTTTTTAATCAACAAACTTTGCTGATGGTTAGTCATCATCATTCCGGAAAATGTTACTCTGAAATTCCAAACTCCACACTATTGATGTTGAATGAATTTTTATGATTCTAGTGATTGAAAACTTACACTTTCCTGAAAGTATGTGCTGCATGAGATATCGTGTGCAAAAATATTACCGTTCAAACGTTTAGTTCCAAATATACCACAATCACTTCTCAAAGTAGAGTAATTTGTAATAGATAGTTCTCGAGACTGGTGTGCAACTAACAACATAGCACATATCCATTGGACAATGTTTAAGGCGTGATTTTCAAATGTTTGTTGATTTTTCACGTACGTTGCTTTATGCAAGAAATGATTGCATGACTGATGATGGCTTTGCTTTACTCAATTTATTTCAGGACATAAGTGCTAAGAATCAACGCATTGTTGTTTTTTCCTTCAGAACAATCCACTACCAGTTATTTCACTGTTACTTACATTCAATAAAGTCTAACAGAGTGGCCTTCTCTTTTCCAATCTCATCGGTTTTCCCAATGCTGTAGCAGTGCACATGAATCCAGAAACTGTCACTCACAGGTTTGGCTTGGACACTGGATTTGTGAGGACCACAAATTCTGTCAACGAAACTAATGGAATTGAATACCACGGTCTGGTCAAAATGATTTGCCTTCCAGCAAGTACCCTCCTACTGGTTGCGACGACATGGATGACGGTATCTTTCATCATTTATGGATTCAAAAGTGGAAGCAAACGACTTAAAGAAAAGACATTTCTTTCAGGAACATCTCGATGGTGGACACTCATACTGCTATTGTCGGTGCTGCCTCGCTTGGCCGTCACTCTGAGTCTAGCGTTTGTTGGCTACACAGAAACACCCGAGAGCAGTTTACTCTGCGAAGTGATTATAGATATTTCGATTGCTGCATACGGTTTGGGTGTTTTTCCAATATACTTGAATCTCTGGCTTCGCCAGCGAGCTTTATACTCTCAACCTTTACTTCAGGAAATGTACACTGCTGTTGTGAGATTTTTGTCGTGGGGTCTGTTCACATGTTTGACTGTAGGCGACGTGGTATTCATTATCATTTTTGTGTTACCTAGGGCGTACGCAAGTTCTAGATACGGCTGCATAAACATAGAAGAGACATGCTGCAGTTCACCACACTTTGTCGCCTTTAGCACACAGATCATAGGACAATTGCTCCTTTTCGCACTTTTTCTCTATCCCCTGTGGGAACGCAATAGAGTTCAGAAAACATTTCGCGCAGCTGAAAGAAAGCATGGAAATTGTGTTGTCGGCGCTTCACCAGACGTAGTTCTCCGTTCTATAATCAAGTGTTTGAGTTGCACGTTTACTTGCATTCTTTCTGACTTAACTGCCGTGATAACCGTGGCTTTTATTATTCCTACTGCTCTTCCTCGATTCTTGACAAACATTGTATTTGACTTTAACCTCACTAGATAGTTGTAGTAATTAGTTTTCAAAACTACAAACAAGTTTCAGCAACGGTGTTTTGTAGGTGTTCAAAGTAGGAAGGTAAATCATGCAAGCAAAAAAGAGTTTTTCAAAACATGTAGCTATTCAAACGTTGCTGTAAACCATTTTGTATAATTTTAGATTCATGTTTGGCCTGCGACACTGACTTGTTTGGGTTTATCTTTATACATTTAATCAGAATGTGAAAGTTGTGACGTAGTGTGTGCTTAACAGTGTACTTTTCTTTGCGCTGATGAAATGGAATGGTTGTAATCATACTCAACCTAAACAGCGCTAACTAATTTACGCAAACTTGTTTGTTTACGCACTTTCAGGAATTGACTGAAAAAGTTTTTAAAAGTTTGATTTCTTTAATAATTTTTTTACTGACAATTATTCCTCTTGATGGTAAACCTGGCATATTCAACGATGTCCATTAGACAATGTTTTTTACCCAACAAAACTTCTTACTTTTTATAAAGTGTAACACTCCTGGTATGTATTGGATCACAAGTGGACTTTGGTCCGGTCCAGATATTGCAATATTTCTATAAAGCTTTCAAACTGTTTCATTTTCGACGCTTTTTTATGATCTGATTATTTTTTTCCGTTTTTGGTGAGTGAAAGTGTAGCTTGTTTTGAACCATTGAGCCATCTCCTTTTTTTGAAGAAAAAAATTTAAGTGACGTAGTAATTAACCCAACAATATGCTTCTTTGATTGACAGCACAAAATTTTCCATCAGAATTACGTTTGTATAAACTTGCCGGTCTTACTGCATCATTTCTGCGTACAAAGTTGGTTTTGTTTGCTTTCAGAAAGCTAGATGAAAGTTGTGTCGGTCAACAACAACACGTTTAAGCTTTTGGCCCCAGGCGCGGCATTGCGCCCCCCGAAATTTCAAAACAGTGCGTAGCAATTTTGACATCTGCAGAAATTTTCAAAGTATACCAATGAAAATTTATATTTTGATTATGAAAATTCTATATTCTAATTCTGAAAAATTTCAGAAATGCAATGTGTGTGTGCGCTTTGATTTTGTTTCTTGCCTATTTTCTGAGAAAGAGAATTTGCATAGATTCTCGAAACGTCAACAGCAAATACTGCATAATTATAACACCAGTTGAGCAAAGTTTGTAAACAGGAGACTATGCCTGGTGACAGAAACAACATACCATGTTCACGTTAGCTTCATGTTTGCCATAGGGTTATTGCAGACTAATATGTGGGCTACTTTGCCTAGAGTTATTGTAGAGTTTTTGCATTTTATGTTTCGTGCCTAACCGTTGCTGGGATTTCATAGCCAAGCTTTAACGCTGCAAAGGATTTTTCGAATTTCACAAGGGCCTCACAGTTATAAGGTGCTGTTTAGGTAGTCCTGGTACAAGTAGCGAAGCATATCCACATGTGGTGGCGAACCTGACCCACCCAATAACCATTTGTAATAAAGTTTACGTTACATTCCCTGCTGCACTCCTTTCAAAAGTCTTTCAGTTGGCAGACGAAGTCTCGTATCTATGATTGAAACAATAGCATCAGTGATTAAATACGTCCTAACATTCGCACCAGTCTCTTGTATCTGACAACTTCACCACTCGCAATATCGTCTGCAGAAATTACCTCACAGCAAATATATTCAACTGATGTTTCAAAAACCTAGATAACTGATTTGATGAATTTGTTAAAACAAGACAAAAGATAGGCAGATTCACTGTAGCCAATATACATCTGCAACATAGGCGTAGCCGTGCCCCCCCCCAAATTTTCAAGATATCTAGTTATTTTGGGCTTTTGGAGGCGGTATCCCAAACAAAATACTGTTGTTTGCCTAATATCAAGCATTTCTCCCCAAATGTCTTGGCCGCCCCAAAATTTTGGTCTGGCTACGCCACTGTTCATTACCATATTTCCCATGAATTTGTTTCAGAAATTTCTCCTAGGAAAGCAAAACTTGCAGCTTGCTGGCAAAGCTTTATGTTGGTTAACTCTGGATTGATTTGGTGGTTTATCAAACCCTAGTCAAATGCGGTGACCACGTGATACCTACGTAAGCACGCGTCGGAGCGCTTTCCACGTTTCAGTAGCTTCATTTTTATGAGTGACATGTTAAAAGGTGCGCTTGCGGTCATCCTCGCTCTTTGATTTTGCAAAGGGAGTGAGTTCGGGTAACGCAGACCCGACGTAATGGTTAGTGTGAAGTGGCTTACGCACGCTGAACCCACGTTATGGTTAGTAGGGGATAAGCGCCAGGTGGCTGTAAAGAGCGGAAACTCACTCAGTGCATACTTCTACGGTCGTATTAGCAGTATACAACATAAGAATTTCTTCAGGCACAAAATTTTTTTGTTATGAGTAATTCAGTTCAGACATATATGAAATCTACACTACCCCGTTTTCATCAAAAATTGTATGATGTTAGAGTACAAACTAACTTTGTTAGTGTTCAAACTGCTCAATGATAGCTATATTTTCAGCGTAGTTTTTGTAATAAACATTCGTTGTAGGAAAGTAGATATATATATTTTTTTAAAACCGGGTTCATCACACCCGACGAAATTGTTAGTGTGACAAAAATTGAACGAAAGTATCCCAGGGTAAAACGCATTCCTTTTTCTCTGTAAAGAGCTCCGCGAAGCGCAGAAATCTGCTACCATAAAACTATCTATCGAAAGGAATCTTTTCACAGAGTAGAATCAGACAGTGGCGTAGCAACCCACTGGCTACTCTGGCTGTAGCCAGGGGCGGCACGTTCTAGGGGGAGGCAAAATCTAGTCGCCTATTGTAAGCAGAGATAATTGCAAAGAGGTGAAGAAATTATTAAGACTGATTAAAATTTGAGCTTTCTTAATTTCATCAGCTAAGTCCCACGCGCCATGAGAATCTTCTTTGGCAAATGAGAGCGACGCAATCGATAGTATTAGCGCCATGGTTACAGCCATGGTATGCTCACCACCGCTTTTTCGCTACCTATATCTCAATATTATTGCGTAACAATGGCCGCTATTTAGGGAATCTACTTGAAACGCGTCTACTCTATCAAGCTGCAGTATCGTTCGTTTGTGAAGGTCCAGCCACTACAGTTGCAACTGGTCTTTCAAAGCAATAAAGCAACTAGTTGCAGCCATTATTTGGAAAGCTCTACAGTAGATAAGCAATTGGTCTGTGCTTTATTGAGAGGAAAGGGAAGTTGCTCACTTGCTTTATGCTTTCGCTCATCCGGTGGAGAATGCTAATAGGTGACTAAAAGACTGTTTATCTTAGGGTGTTAATTTTCGAAGGTTTTGCTGAGAAAATATGAGCGCTGTGTTGCAACGCTGGGCACCCAGTAATGGAAAACATTGTGTACCAATTGTTCTTTGTGTTATGTCGTCCAAATGAGCTAAATTTGACTCAACTAATCGTAGTAACGTTTACAACAGTCAGGCCCGTCACCGGGATTTCGCAGCAAAGTGGGCACAAAAATCACAAGGGAGGGAACATTTTTTAAATGCAATGTTGAACGTATGCAGCAACCGCCACGAAAAGTCGCTTGCGACATGTAAACTATATTCACATTTACCTCGACCCAGAAAGTTATACAAATATGAACGCCGAACCGGCTGAGCATCGTCATTTGCTTTTTTGCAACTTGGGCAAGGGAAGACACACGAAATAGCATATTTTGCAAATCGTTAAAACTTTCTCTCCTTGTAGATTGTTCTCGCGTTTCACCTTTGCCCCCGGCTCCTCTTTCATGTTGCACAAGCTACAGCACATCAGGCGGTTCGCTATACAGCAGAAATAAAGCAAATAGATCAGTGGTTCTCAAACTTTCATGAACCGTGGCCTCCTTCGAAGGACTCTGGCGAATACTTAATACATCGTGACACTTGAGTTATGCAATATCAAGGCAAAGCTACCGAGTGAAAGCCTCTGCTCGTGGCCTCCATTGAATCGCTCCGTTGCCCCCAAGGGAGGCTGAGGCCCCGTTTGAGAAACACTGAGGCAGTTGAGACACAAAAGCAGAAAGAATGTCATCCCCAAAATCGCTCGGCTTGATGCGATAGTGACAGATCATAGATTGAGAGTTGAATTAGTCAAAGCAGGGCCAGAGAAGTATCAAAACGAAGGTCCTTTCGGCAGCACCACCAGATAGTGATAGCACGAAGAAATTGCAAAGAAGTCTTCTGAAGAAATGGTTCTACAAAACACTTAAGAATGGGAATAGAATGTTGAGATCTTGGTTATTACACTCAAAATTGTAGTGTGGGCTATATTGTTTTTGCTGTAAGTTGTTTCGATCGGGTAATGATCATTCTTTATTTCCTGCAAAAACTTCGATAACCTTTTTGAATTTGTTTGGCTTGGGACTGGCGTAGTATATTGGATTTCTTGTCTGTTAGCAAAAGCGCGAAAAGAATTTCTTTTCGCCAAGCGATTAGGGCTACAGTTGTGGTCAAGTATACCTGTCAGTTGTCTCAAGGTAGATTAAATATTGTTGGTGATTTTCTTCCTAGGGACTCTTGCTATTTGCATTTCCCCTTCGCTAATTTCTTCTTTTTTGTTTGCGTTTCGGTTTCCTGTCATTCATTTAAATTTTTTTGTTTGGCTGTTAATCGTTTCGGGAGTTGAATAATGGTGACTTCGGTCATACCAACTCCCCCCACTACAAATCTGTGTTTGTTCGAAAATACTAATTGTTGAGTAAATGCTGCAAAATCGTTGTTTGGTTTTCTGTTTATAATAGTTGTTACTTGTTCGAATACTCTAGAGATATCATTATGTTGTGGCAAGGGCGTAAGTAACGGGTGCGGTGGGGTTAACCCCCCACTTGAGTTGATATTTTACAAAACTTTTATTCACTGCGCAAAGGAGATTGATTGCTTTCGCATACGTTTTGCTTGTTAATTTGTCGACTTAATGCAAATACCCCGGAATTAATTTGCATGCAAATTTCAAGGGACATTATAAATAGGCCAAAAAGTAATAATTAAGTTTTGATGGGAATCTGAGTTGTCGTCTGCATCCAGGAACCAGCTCACCACGTTTTGCAGACCTTTCGTCCACCACGCATGTTGAAAATTAAGTTCCGCGGTTGTTCACTTGATCCTAAGCAATTGTTTTTATTTTATCTGGTATGGCTGATTAGCGCATGCGCTGACAGCATTTGCTACATTACCAATTTTTATTGCCTGACAGAACTGTTGCACGAACTCAAAAACAGCAGTTGTTAACACAGAAGCATTCACGCATTTGATAATGTTTCAGCAGGGAAAAAGGAATACTAAAAGTTTGTTGGACTTCTATGCATAACAAAAAAACGAACGTGTTCTTGCGTACTTTACGCATTCTCAAATCCTGTGTAGTTTAGCAAGATTCGATCTTGCAAACTGGGGTGTGCGCCAGCCATTTCAGCCGCACACTTTCTATACTCGACTCCTCGTATTCGAGACAGTGGCGCAGCCTGATTTTTCAGTTGTAAATTGTGAAACGTTGGTTTGTAAACATGAATATGATGTGAAATTGCGACGTCACAAACAGTGCACACCAAATACAGTTGACCACCATATGCCACTGAATGAACCCCTCCAATGAAAATTTTCTGCGTACGCCACTGTGTTGTAGCTATTACCAGCTGCAGCTGTGCGTTGGGCCTCGCGGCGTGGTGTTCGGGAAGGTTAAGCAGTCGACAATTTATGCCAAATTTGGCGAAAGTTCTTGCTAAAAGGCCTTAAAAAATCAGAAGAACCTACCATGGTTGACTGAGCACGATGACGTCATAAATATAACATCACTGCCCGCACCAGGTGGCGGCATTTTCTGATGGGGCCAGGGGCGGCAAATCGTTCTCCTACGCCACTGGAATCAGATACTAATATCTTACAGAGTATAGAACGTATTTTGCCTGCCAGGTAGGCATCATCAGCTGTTATTCAAATAGAATCAATGAAAACTTGTATTTGGCACATTCATGTAAAGTTCCGCGGCATGCTTGCCGAGAAAAACAACGGTGTGGTTATCAGTAAAGTGGCAGCAGTTTATTAAGCACATGCACGGTCTTGCACTGTATTTCAATAAGAGTGGCAATGCTTAGAGACAATCTGTTTTCTCAATACTGGTTGCAACAGATTTGTTGTTGCTGTTGTGGCGGCCTGGAGATGGCGCCACATGTAAATAAATGGTCACCGCTAGATGGTTCCCATAAGCAACAAGTCACTGTAACAGTCACCACAACCGAATTATCGTAATTCACTTATCCCTATATAATGATAGTGGAATCTAGTAGTAGTAGAGTGAACTCGCCGAGGGAGATCTATTGCTGGTGGTTGCTTTCCTGGTAGTCAATGCCCCGAACTACCATCTTTCGCTTGTGCTTGCCTCAGTAGTTCAAGGCGATGCAGTCAACTGCACCACTATCTGAATATGAGTTGCTACTAAACTTTCGACTGCAAAGTTAGCTGAAAAAGACACCACATACTACGACACACACGCGTATCAAGCAATTCTTAACGATCCTACCCTAAATACAAATGTATGTTAGAGGCGATTCTAATGTGATGTCTAAGCTATTACCCGCATTCAGTAAAGACTCCTTTCGATAGGGTGGGATAGACATGCAGTAAAATTGAACTAAAATCCAATGTTTGTCAATTAGCGTTTGTCCATTTCCATGCATTGACCTGTTTGTTTAAGGCCAAACCAAAAGAAGCAAGAAGAGATACCGTATTGCAGCTTGCAGATATAAAGCTGCAAATCCAATGCAGTCGATTTTAAGTTTGGGGAAGTTCGCCAATGCAAAATTTCGACACCAAAGCACTTTTATGGCAATTTAATGTCTGAGGCTGAAGTACATCGTCTTGAAAGTTTGTCTCATCTTTTTAAATGCATTCAGCAAGGGTGTCCAAGCCATTTTACACATCCCAAAACGTAACCTTCTCTACTTAACCAGCAAGAAAATCTGTGCAAAATCCCATCCAACCTCAAAGTAAGGTAATTTGTGCAACTCCCTTATCCAGGGTCCCATATACAAAATCTATTAAAAAACCCAACGAAAGGTGTTCTAAAAGAGTAATTGCTTACACTGCAGTAGTGGTTTCAACATGGGGGTCGTTTGCCTTTTTTCAAAGGGACGAGAAAGCTTCTGATAAATATATTCATAATTACTTCTAGATTTTATATTTTGCATCTTGAACTACTTTTTGTCATAGCCAAAATAATAAGATCACCTTCCAAAAACTATAGCCTACGTTTTCATTTAAAATTGTTTTAAGTGTGATTATTACCATTACAAGGTTTAGAGTGTGACTATGATCATTACACTACCGTTGCGTTCGGCAACGCACGAATAACTTTGTGACGTAAGAATGTGCTGTGTTTGTAAATTAGACATCTGGTTGCGGTAGCTAACTTGGGAGTTGCTCTATCTTTCATTGAGTTGTGCTGCGGAGTGATTTGCATCAGGGTTGCCAGATTGGCATTTTTGAAGCCAAATTCCAGAAATTTGGCCTTTTTCAAATTGGTTTGGCGTAAAAAATGGTGTTTGGTATGTAGGTCACAGTTTGCGTTTTTTGGCATTTTTTGGTGGTGTTGGCATGAGAAAACAATTTTTGGCATTTTTTAAAACCTCTGGCACAGTTACTGCTGTCGGCTTGGAATTAAAGAACTTTTTCTCAGAACAAAGGTCTCCTCTTTTCTACCACGGTCCCATCCTCGAAGATACAAGTGGCTTTGCCGTCTGAGTGACGTCACAGGGCAAAAGACGTAATACTTTTTGGGCAAGAATTCGAAAACTGCGGCTGCGGCATATTGTACAGTATCTTAACAGTGTAGACTGCGCTGTTTTCGGAAAATAAACATGAACATGAATGTGCAAATCAGCCTAACTGTTGTGTTGTACAGTATTTAAGTTTCGTTTAAGAACGAATCTAGTACTTTACAGTGTTTGTTGTTATTTCCAGATTATTGTTATTCTTCATGCATGTACGTACGTAAAAAGTGCATATCAGTGCAGCCATTGGCAATATTTCAATATAAGCACATAACAGTTCTGCCTGATTTTCGTATAAATATAAACCATGATAAAGCCAATTTAGCAGATTTCCCCGATTAAAAAGAGTTACGTCAATGTGAATGTAGCAGATTTTGATGTATGTTTATAACAGAACAGCCAGATTTGGTAGATTTACTTTTTGTAGTAGATATTTTGTGGAATTATGACATGTCTAATGCTTGGTTTCAAGAATCACATGATTTGAAATTATGGCATGATGGTGCATGTGTATTTTCATGAACTGTGATTTATTGTTTCCGGCATTCGTAGGTAGCCTGTTTTCGATTAAGCAATGTCAAGCAAAAGTAAGTGGTGACATATTTTGTTCTAGCGCTGGCTTCAGGGACAAAACCTTGTATATCAAAGGGCAAAAAATGATTAAGAGTGTTTCTGGTTTAATTCTGTTTGTTTTTCTAAAGTACAATTGTTGTTTTTTGCTTTGTATGCTATAGTTATCGTCTTGATCACGAACACCACTGTGTTTTTGCCAAATTACTTATCTGGTAATATCAAAACCATCAGCATTCAGCCTGTTTGAGCTTGTTTGGTATATTTTGAAGCAATTTGGCATTTTTTACAAGTAGTTTGGCATTTTTTGTCCACTTGAACCTACAGGTACAATACAGTGGCTGTTGTATGAAATTCTATTGAAACACTGGTGTTACACTTTAACACAGGATTTAAGGTTAAGCTGTATTGGCCATATCCTATTTCGAGAGTGGGACCGCACTGAGTTACTTTCTCATTAGAAACAGCTGTAGCGTCGCTAGGTTTTGCAAAAGTAACGCAAGCGGCAGCGAGCGTCTAATAAAAACAGCAAAACATCCTACAACAAACCAATGTTGCAGAAACGAAAATCGTATAAGCTACGAAAAAAGTGGAGTGTGGTGTTTCAAGCAACGAGCATGGTGGTTCCTGATTTATTTTTGCATTTAGTTTGTTTTGACAAGCAATGCTTGCAGGCAGTGCACTGAGATTGTTAAAGCTTTAGCATAAAAAAACACGCAAAGTAGTCGTTCCTATTGTGAACGCAGCGACATATACATAAAAATCGCTTCTGTGCCAAATTTCAAATTGTTACTACTGCAGAACCTTTGAGTATTTGGTCGTCTCTACAGCAAACAGCAATATTTTACATGAAAGTAATTCGACTTGAACGTGTTGAAGTTTATGTGAATTCCTCAAAGCTATGCTTAAAAAGTGTTGTATTGCAGTCAGACTACGTGGTCAAAAGGCGAGACGTGCAAAAATCAAGCAGGTATGAGCGTCGGAAGGATTTTTCTCAAAAGCATTTTCCGGGGGGGTCAACAGTGGTGAAATTTTATTTTATCAACTCAAAACTAACAGAGAAATGTTTTTCACTAAAACATTAGGATAATGGTGAAATAAAAAATTTCAAAATCTAGGGGTGACAAGGGTCCACTGCACCCCACCTTGCGACCCCATGAACGTAGACAACACGTTCTGCCACCCACGGCTTAAAGCAGCAATAAAGCTCATGCAGATTACTCCATTCACTTCTTGGTTGCCTTACTGTTATAGATGAGGTCGTGAAAGTTATTTCTTGAACATTGCGTGAAGTAAGAGATTCATCCCAAAGCTTTTCGTCTGACACTCTTCAAGGGACATCGTCAGAATGGAGTGGAGATACAACCGAACTGGTTTTATTAACAGAAAGGCAGAGTTCTCATTGGTTGAAACAGTAGCCAATAAGAAAGGGTTTAGGAGATCGGAAATGAAGAGTTCTCATTGTTTGAAACAAGTAGCCAATAGAAAGAGTTTAAGAGGTTTAGGAGATCTTCAAGGAGTAAACGAATTCTTTTTGTTTGCAGAGAAGGTGATTCAGAGATTTGATGAAAGTCACTTCTAGGGCGGAGAGATGAAATGAAGTGCCAGCTCGAGCGAGAACAGAGAACATTGTCCATAATTCCTAGCTTACCTTGTGGTTTTGTGCTTCGAGACGCGGTGTGCCAAATCCAATTACTATAGCTCTCTTAAGGTCAAAATGCTTAGCCCCCCAAAAAAATTGGGCTGACTACGCTACTGCAACGAATCGCATTTTTGTGGCTGTTGTCGTGACATGGTGCATTTTCTCTGTGGTGCAGAATAGTGGCTCAGCCAGAACTTTTGTTTGGGAGGGGGCAGCCACCTGATGTTCGACTGTTCCTTTCGTTAATTTTCGAACAGTTGAAATTTATATAAAGCACCAGAGAGAAATCTTAGCAAGCTTGTTTCGAGGGGCATGGTCCGTTCGACCTCATTCTGGCTGCACTACTGGTGCAGAAAGGATAAAGCGTTTTGTTTTCAGCAACCTGAAAAAGATAAGCAACATGTCGATATTGCCCCCCCTGGAAAAATTTCTGCACACGCCCATGGTTGCAGTCAAAGTAAAGTACCCAAAGTGGCTTGCTTTAAAATTTAATAACAATGTTTGTGTAGCATGATGATTGGATTTTAAGTACAAAGTGTAACAGACTTTTAGTTCGCATTTGTTCGCTATACCTATCGTGATCGCCACATATCCAGAGATTAACAATGTAAAGTTAAGGAAAAAGGGCTCCCCTGGCCAGCTAAGTCTTCACGAGGATATATCTTTGTAACGCCACAGGCAGTAAAAATTGCTCCTCTTTCATCTCGAAACCAAGAGAACTTGTTGGTAGTAGCCACATGTTTTGGTTGAATGGGCTGCTGCATGCTTCAAACTGTAGCGTTATTTCTGCACATAGTTCACAATCAACCTTTTCGAATAATGAAGATTTTACCTCTGATAATTCCAGTCAATGCACACAAAATCAAAGTGTACCGAAAAATCTGATTCAAATTTTTCTTAAAAGAATTTAATCAGTCTTTTCGGTGTTTCGTCACACGACGAATGGTTTGAATAGAAATATGTTTGGAAAGTCACCACGAACTGACTTCAGCGAAGACAAAGTTTCTGAAAACAGCAATAGCAATTTTTGTGTCTGTGAAGACACAGTCATTTATAGACCCTCTTTCCCTTTACCTCAGGACCCTGAAGCAATAAATTCACCCTTTGAATGCAGCATACCTTGTGCATTAAAGTTGCGCAAAAGTCAAATACTTGTGATCATTACATTTCGGTTGATACAGTAGTTCTCTGAAAAGTATATGGCAGAAGATCATGAAGTGAAGCAATAATGCCAGTACATCACATTCAAGTTTGGTAAGCAATGCACGGAGTCGCTTTAGATTCTTACTGCGAGCAATATAGCCACAAATATCGAAGGGATGTTTGTGGCTATACTATTCGCAGTAACATACTCAAGTTGCTTGTACTGTATTTTTCTCTTGACATTCAAACCAGGACGGAAAAACTCTTTGTTACCACTGCTCATTTATTGCACGTTACAGCCAGTGCCGGATTGAGGTAGCGCGGGGCCTTAAGTTAAAATACACATGAACAAGTGAACAACTGTTAAATCACAAATTCTGTGGACGTTTATGTGATTACCATTAAGCGTAGCTTACTGACTTTCGTTAAGTGCGAAAAACCTGGTTCTAAATTGCAACTCGTGGACATGGGCTACATATATTTTTTACCAAAAGGTAGCCTACATACGCATATTACTGTGCAACTCACAAATACAGCACAGAGGCAGTACTTCCAGACTCATCAACAAATTTGATCATTGGTATATTTAGACAGTGTAGTCACAGAGCATACGTTTCGAAGTCGATTGTCGAGAGCAGCAAAGCTTCTGCTGTATTTTCTAGATTTTTCCTTAGAAAATTTGTTAATGATACTGGTAGCATATGGTGTCTATAACACATAGACGTTCCTGCTCGATACTCTTTAGAATCATGCTGTTCAGCTTGTTTTGTTTAATGGTGCTACTTTGTTCATTCTACCATCTTAACTTTAGAAAATGACTGTTCTGTACTGCAGTTGGAAACCATGAGAGTTAAATAAATGCGCAAATCATTTCAGGCATTTGTAAAAGATGACTACAAGTACATTACCCAATGGCTAGTGAATAGATGCCAAATCCAAGGCTGCCAATGAGATTTTTCGGAAAATCTCATATAGACTCACCCAAAAACCCAGATTTGAACAGAAATTCCAGGTAGACACAAAATTAAGCGAGTCTTTCTATTAACTACCATACCTGGGCATCTGTAATCACAAAACGTGCTAGTGAATATATAGTGTAACGTTGCTTATGAAATTTTGTGTTTGTCCGAATGATTATCTCGCAGTAACATGGAGTTGTTTGCATTTCTGACGGTGATCCGGCAGCATTTACAATAATCAAATCTTCATTGCCAGTGTTCGTCTGCAGCTAAACTTTGAGCTCTGAATCTCTCAACCATTATACCTCAAAAATTGTGGGTATACCACTTAATTTTTTCTTAGGGCTTGATTCATTAGTATTTCTGCCACCTGAACTCATTGCATATAGCTAATATTTACAGCTTACATGGTGGCATTTGCTTGTTCATCACTTATGCTGAAGAGTGAGTTACCTTGATTAAGCAAGATGAAAAAAACGAGACAGGAAATAAGAACTGCAATAAGTCATACCCCATCTTAAATCACCGGTAAGCAATAAAATCCTAAAAAAAACAGATCTTCAGAAGAAAAACCTAGAAACCCAGCAAGGCATTGAAAACCCAGATTTAGGGACAAAACTCCAAATTTGGCGCCATTGGCCAAGCCATTTTGAAAGCATCAAAAAGGTAACACAACTTACAGAACAGGTGAATGTGATGTCATAATAGTTTTAAAAAATGCCATTTATAATAATACAGTGAAGCAATATCTGGAAATTGCTGCGAATTCGCCACATTGTTTGAGTGTTCCCATAGTATTGTAAATAACTGTAAAATGCTTTAATCTTCAAATCACAGTAGTCTAATATAAAAGCATTCAATTGAAAACTTTCTCCTAATTGCTTATGGTAAATTTAGCAAAATAGTGACTTCTTGGACTGAAAAATTCTATATATATAACAAGGTTTTCTAAGGTGTTTTAGGGATCCTATTCGGGTCCCTACAATTGAAAATCGGGTCCCTAGAATCAGAGACAATGATCATCGGGTACCTAGAATCAGAGAAAATCGCGTCGTTAGAATCAGAGAAATCGGGTCCCTACAGGTGCATACTGGTTACCTAACATTTTCCCTTATAAAAACCTGTATATAATTATGGGTTGGTTTTAGGTGAGGCGAAAGAGGGGGTTGATCTTAGGCCTCCCTTTTGAGAGTTTCGCACTGTTTTGGTAAAACACTTAACAATCACTCTAGCACATTCAAAAAGCTCTGAAGCAAGTCACATGTTCGTCAAATTAAAACAAAAGTTCTGTGCAAATATGCCAAAAGGTGACCTTCAACAAGACTAATGTGTAGGCAAAGTACAATTTAAAATCAACTGACTTCAAAAACTTTGCAGTGTGAAATTGACCTTCACGCAGAAGCAAATTCCCAGTCAACATAAAAAAAATTAAACTTGCTTGCACTAAATAAAATTTTTGTATAGCATGTGTAAAATATAAGCTCCTTTCTGAGAGTTTGTCCCGGCCACCCAAATTCCAATATCCACCCATGCATATAATAAAGACAAATTTAACACAAGGGACCGCGGGCCCCCCAAAAGCGCGGGCCCGTAACAATTGCTACATTTGCTACTATTGTTAATCCGGCACTGGTTACAGCAGTTATACATTCATTGTCTGTAGCACTGAAAATAACTGAAAACGGTATTTCTCGAAAAAATTAGCGAGCTGCTCAACACACAATTGCTGGAATGAAAAGCAACATGTTTTACCCTAGCAATTGACAACCTTGTACAAATATCTACACCCAGGGCCTACGAGAAGGGGTTAAAAATGTACATCGTACCCGGGCCGGTGAGGATGAATGTTCACACTTCTGCAATCAAGCACAAAATTACTAGTGTGAACCAGTTTTTATTTTGCTTTTTTACGTCACTTTATTTTTATGAAAGGGGTGTCGTCTTCGAAAAAAGTTGGGAACCTATGTCCTAAGCAGTTCCACAGTGACTGACTCGTAAGACAAAGTTAATCATCTTGCGAGGTTAACTGGAGAAGCACTTTCGCTCAAAAGGTTTCAGTAAAACGGACACGACCAGTAATGTATTCGACACCCCAATCTTAGAGGAAAGGTAACAGTCGAAGAGCTTTTGCTGCAGTCGCATCTGTAGTACGTGCGAGTTGCGCCATTGATGATCTGATCTCTCGTTGCCAGCTTTCCAGCAGATCCATCCGGGGCTGAGCAGGACACTCCTGTGATAGTGTAACCCTGCGGAGAAGATATAGTATAAGGAATGGTCAACCAAACTTACAGCAGTTACAATGGAGAGCAAGGATGGAGATAGACCTTCAACAGTTGCTGACTTTCTGGTGTTTCAATGTCGGAAATTTCTCTTGAAAAGAGTTTTCCACTGCGCTACGTTCACCATCCATCGAAAAGTGTCAAAGATTTTAAGCCGTTGTTACTTGATCAAAAGCTCAGCTCCCTGAAGATCTGAATTTCACGAAATGTTTTTTAGAAAGCCACGCAAAACTAACATAAACACGCAATTAAGAAAAGCGAAGAACAAGAAATTTTGAAAGTAAAAAAGCTTCAGCATGCAATTAGCAAATAACCAACATGCCTACGCTTTACGAAAACTATTAAGACTCCCTAAATAAGAATGTAAATGTTATTTCATTTTTTCAACGTCGAAAGAGCATTGAAAGAGTTTTTCCAGCAGGCCAACTTAAAGCGACCTTGGCAAGATCCTAGTCACCGGTTCAGAAGCCTTTGTTTGACTTAAACTTTGAAAAATACACGACAATACCACACTCGATCAAATTGTGCGAGTTTTAGGTACTACTGCTTTTACGTGCACAGTGTTTTTCAGACAATTACAGTCAACGGAGAGTGGAAGCATGCACAAATAGGCAGAAGCCGTCACCAGCCAACATATTTATTAGACAAGTTTTTTCTTAAGTACTAAAAATCTAATATCGATAAAGCCTCACCGGATCAGCAAAGTACTCCCCACTGTCAATGACGTCAGCCGAAGAAGAACTTTCAATTGTAAATGTTCGGTACAGACAGCGTGGAGAAGCGACGCCTAAAATGAGAAACATTCGCTCAGTAGAATTCAGTACGTCCTGCAAAAACACTGTTGATAGTGACGTTTCAAAGTAAGGTTTGTTTTACGTCAGAGACCGAGTTTATGGGGGGACGGGGGGACATGTCCCCCCCAACTTTTGGACAGGAGGGACATAATATCTTTTCCCCCCCAATATTTTGTGATAAAAAATATTGTAGTTGTGCGC
>JGI24159J19872_10004381_pt1 | contig 17954 bp, 12 predicted proteins | sample Ectturendosymbi4_FD_19872 | JGI IMG/M metagenome (IMG submission 19872) | reverse complement strand
AGTTATCTTTTTTGATTTATTCAAAAAGTTGAAAACGTTGAACTTTAAAGTTTCCATGGTGATTTAGTCTCATACCAGCCGTAGTACTAAAGTGAATGTTTCCTTGATAGGCAGCCGTTGTTACGAGTTACAGAGCAAGTTATGTTTTTGCTACCCAAAAGTAATTTATAAAATCGCGTTTAAATTTGGGTTTTGCCCACGTTAATCAACATCTTCTGTTCTAAGTTTTTGTGAGGTTGTAGTCAGGGCAGTGCTACATTATTTGATAATGCCAGATTTTAAATTCTTTTTAAGTTGAGTTGGTACTTCTCCATTTTATTTTTTGAATATGCATGCGGCGCATCTGACAAAAAAATATGGGGCACACTCAACACCTTGCCACTAGGTCAGTCTAAACAAGGTAAAGCTTNAGAGGTTATATTGGAATGCAATACGAAATAATTCTAATCTATGAGCATTTTTAGGTTTATTATGTGATCAGAGGCACATTGTATTTGTATGGTAAGGCATGAATTTCAACACACTGCATTGGTTTCATTGAATGTTTGGTAATTGTACAAGCTTGTTTTGCCATGCCGTGATAGTGGGTGATTAGAATGTGAAAAAAGTGGAGAGGCAGTTAGCAAGTGACTATTTTACATGGGATATCACGTGAACATTATGCAACGCATGCAACCAACTTTTTATTGACCGGCCAAGTGTACCCCATGCTCATGTCGAGTGTGCCCCATGCATGGGGCATATTCGACAGAAAAAGTACCCTTTTTAAACTGATTGTAAATTTTTTTCTGAAAGGCATTGTTTTCATGTTTCGGCATGATATTGTGAATATCAGTCCAGTGTTTATGGTTGTTTTATTGTGTGACAAATTTTGAGCTTGTTTGGACTTGAAATAAAGTAGCAGTGGTTTAAAATGCAAAAAAGTGTCGATTGTACCCCACCTTCCCCTACACTTCATCTCTCTTACAGAGTTGAACCCGTAATGAGGCTTGACTGCCAAATATTACCGAAATCGCTCGTCCCCTAACCTTACTGACTGGATCCGACCCTGATCCTAAGACGGTTTTCTAGTCGGTAGAGAATGATGAGAGCGTGGACTGGAACAGAAATACTTTTAAACCCAAGTCTAATTGTAGACTTGTGTGCCCTTGTGCTTTGTTTATTCTAATGTTCACGAACAACTGGTTTCCTTTTTACATGATGGCTCTTTGTATTCTTTCTGTTTATTAGTTGAATCATATGAAACAATAAATCAACAATTCGTAGTATTTTCTGCCGCCACAGCAAAAGTCCTGAGTGACATGATCTGGTAATAACAGAGTCTACTCTCAGCCAAAATATACGGAGTTCAAGCGATTTAGAGCGCCTTTTATTTTCAATTGCTGATAGGCGAAGGAAATTGAAGCATAGCGGGCCAAATAGGTCACAACACGAGGCCAGCACTTGGATGTGCCTTGGTATACGTTGGAAAAGAGAAATGTTGGTACACAACATGCACCTATGGAAAACTGAAGAGCAGGGAGCTATTTGTTTAACATGTATCGCTAAGGAAATCTGATGCACTGTGATAACGCTACTTTTTGCTTTATTACAAAATAGACACGTTGGTGAACGAACACCAAAAAGAACAAAGATATGCTGACAACACACATTAAAGTACAGGGCAGTGAGCGTGAGAAGAATAAGATAATTTAACGACATTGTAGTATTGCAATTACACATTCCCTGACCAGCTGCAAACTGCGCTAAAGTGGGTGCGGTCCACGAATACATGCAAAAATCCCTTACGAAGCAGCTAGGTTCTGTAACATGGTTGGACGAGTAAAAAATAGCAGCAAATTTACTTGGTCTGCTAGGCCATGCCACATATCCAGAATGAAGATTCCAAACGCCAATTCCCGTCACATGTAACCGACTCAATGTCCTACATTTTTTGAATTACTTGGAACCACTGGTTCATTCCTGATAGTTTCCTGGTGCTCCTGGTCGAAGCAACAATGGTTACTTCTAAATTTTTTCCAAAAATCTTCGGTTTAAGTCAATGAGAATTTACTGTTAACTTCATCGTTCGAAAAGTATAGCCCCTAAACAGCTGCCTTACTTTCTATCAAAAATTTTATAAGCATTCACTTCGTTTGTGGCGGCGCGAACAGCGTGCAGCGTAACAAGCACATAAAAAATACTGCCCATTTCTAACATTTATTTGCATCAAGACTACCCGTCTTAAACTATTCGGGATACATATATTTCGCTTATTAATACATATATTTCGCATTTTGGTTGATTTAACGGTTTGCTGGCATTTTAAGTAAAATTTGAAAGAGCCATAAATATAAAACTTTGGGACAGGAATCAGATGATCTTCTCAAATCGTAAATTAATTCCGTTATCGGGTCAGTCCAGTGTTTACGGTCGAGTAATAACTCAAAGCCGGAATGTTTTTATTACCCCACGTACTTTTCCGGTGTTGTCATGTCCGCAGAAACAGCAAATAACTTTAAAGTATATGCTACATTAAAAAAAGATTTATACAGCCAAGTAGTTTAAAGACATGTTTTAAGAAAGCTCGGCATGTTGAGAGAGAAAACTTCAACCATGAAGTATTTGCACCTCACTGCCCACAAACGTTGGTACCGTTGCAAAAGGTGAAACGCCAATTTAAAATCTAGCGAGACTCTGAGCGGGAGACTAAAGTGAAACATAGTCCAGACGTCTCTAAACATTGTTGTCCAAAGACCACATAAGCTGTTACCCAACAGTTCGAGGGCTGCACATGCACTCTCGGTACAAAATAAAAGAATGTCAAAACATGAATGTTTTTAATGATAAAATACACATTTAATTAAACGAAAGGTGAAATTGCTTCTCTGTTTTAGCATAGTGGGAAAAACTGGCGACAGGTGGGATGTACTTAATATTAACAAAGACCTCAGATTGCGACATCATATTAGTTAAGGTTAGGTCAGCCTGCAACGTAGTACACTTGGTCAATTGACATTCACGTGGCCGTTTTAACGCAATGTCATTTTTCGGGATATGCCACACACTACCAAATCAACAATTTTTTCGTAAATATATTATTTTTTCAGTATTGATGAAGTGTGTTTGTGGGCCTGATGAAATAGCTTCGAGGGCCCGATTTGCCCTCGGGCCAGTTTGCTGAGGGCCCGATTTGCCCTACCTTGTCGCTTGAAAAAGAGCAAAAAATGGTTCGAAAAAGCGCAAAGCGAGGGCAGCCATCGGAGCCATAACAAAATGTGAAAGTCAAGGTTTCCATGTCCTTCTATGAAATTACCTACGCTAATGTCGATCCAGCGCTGGATTGCATGAGAAAAGTCATAACGCAACAGAAACACGTAGTCGATTTGTCAACCAGGCCCGTAACCAGCTTGGGACACCAGAAGTGACGAAGAGTTTTCTGAGAGGGGCCAAATTTTTTGATCTTTGACCTATGCTCACCACATTTTCCAGAGGGGGGTGAAAAATTTTGTAGGGGGCTTCGCCCCCCTGGTTACGGGCCTGTTGTCAACTATTAGTTTCCCTCATGAACGACATGTAGCATTTGTGCGAGCCAATGTAACCGTAATAAGATTCTTTGTCTTGGGATCGTTGCATGCATGAAGGTAATTTGTTTTGTTTTCTGCGGAGCCTTTCAAACGTGGAAAAATGTTAATCGGTCATTTCTGTGCCGTTACAACAAATGTAAATGAGCAACGTTTAAATACCTGGCAGTTGTTGTGTTGCTGCGATATTACACACAAACCCCACGAAACCACACACCAACCACCACATAAAAGCACAGACGTGCCACACTCTTTCCAGCATACTCGTTTTTTCAAAGTATTTCCAAGAGGTAAAGTAACGAACTGGATGACTAGTTCCTAACAAATCAGTTTGCAGTTACAAAAGAATTTGTACATATTGCGCATTCGTTTTCTAAATACATTCCTGCAGCTCAACTGTTTCTATTTGAAAAACAAATTCTGTTCTCAATGCATTTCACATTGTTATAAAATATTGCCCCCCAGAGTTTTAGCATAAACTCTGCAGTCAATTTGGTTTCAAATGTCAAAATTGACTCCAATTGCGAGCGTGTATGATCTCACTCGTGTTAAATGGGGGTAACTCTAAAACTAATAACATGCTCATTCTTCAAGATTTCCCACAATTTTCCATGAAACAACAAACGAAGGGAAAACGGAGTGAAATTGAACAAGTTTATGCAGCGTTTGCGCTGCGTAGATGACATCTTGACCGCAAGCTAACTAACATTCACTCATTTATTTAGTTTTGGAATGTAGTGTTTCACGTTTTTGCGCAAATAACTCAAGTACGGCTTATACTGAAGACTTCTTTGACTTGGAGAGCTGCTTCTGAGGTTCTGTAATTACACTAAAGACAACTGCGCTGCATGATACAGTTCATCAAACTTGTCAATTGCTACTGCAAATTTTTCAAGTAAAAATGTTGCATGCTGCACCTATGCGACAAAATAAATAAATAGCATTTTGGCTAAATGCTGATTTTCTGCAAAATGATGCTGACGTGGAGGTATGAAAAAGCATCTTATAGCAAAAAATGAAACGCAAACATGAGACATAAATAGGAAAGATGTGGGAGTATACGTATACGCGACGAATAAATATAGTCATACCCAGAAACACATCAAAGAATCAACAAAAGGTTTAACAGATTTCACAGGCTTCTGAAGAAAACGATAAATCTTTTCGGGTGACAAGTACGGGAGATGCAGCTGTCCACACAGCCCTAGAACGGGCTCATGTTCACTTCACTGGGTTCCCAGTTCCTGCCAGTGAGCGCCAGCGCATTTGACAGTGCAAGAAACTGGGCCGGTGTCAAGCACATAAGCCTACTATCACGCGGCGCCACATTCACGAGAGATCTTTGAGGTACGTAGTCGTAAAAGATCCGCGGCAAAACAGAAAACTCAGCACATTTTCGGCAAAATTAATGGTTAATAAGGTGGTTTCGGATGCGCCGAGAAATCAACGTGGGCTCTAAACATTTTCTCTTCCATGGAAACTTAACGTAACCTTCATTTTACGCAAATGTGATTAGAATTATAGGCTTCAATCAAGCAGGACTCATGTCTGCATATTCCGGGCTACGAGTGGAAGCAACTGTGCTGGCGAAGCAACTCACCACCCAACAAGATTTATCTGACGGACAACACAGTACTGGTGGCGGTTGAACCGCTGGCATTTGCATATGAGCAGGTTTTTTTAAGGAAAATGTTAGGTACCCGGTGTGGACCTATAAGGACCCGATTTCTCTGATTCTAGGGATCCGATTTTCTATGTTTCTAGAGACCCGATGTTAATTTTCTCCGATTCTAGGGACCCGAATCGGGTCCCTAAAACACCTTAAAAAACCCTGTTATGAGTACCTCATTGATCACATATGTGTTTCGACATCATGTACAAAACTTGCATATCTTTTGTCTTTCTTAATGTTACTCATATCGATTGCCTTTCCTTTTCAATGTCGTTTGTAGTCCTTTTCTTACGTCATCCCAGAAAGTATCGCGCCATCCCGATATCAGGGATTATTTCCTTCCGGCTTCATCGCAGAACTGCTAGGATCAAGTGCATCATCGAAAGGTTTTCGCCCATTTCCTCTCCTGTTGTGTTACACAAATGTAAAATGAAAAAAATCCGCGTTCCTGCAGCATGCGATAAACCGCTAAAGCTACCCACGATGTAGTCCGCGAGTGACCGGTTAGCTATAGACTTTAACGCACATCGTTTCTGCTCGAAAGAAATTAACAGAACCGTTGTTAAAGAACATTTTCAAGCGTTGTTCGGGAAAAAAATTCCAAAACTCCTTAAGCAGTATTCCCTGTTATAATTTCCAGGAGTAAAAGATATTGTTTTATGAAATCATCTTCGCACAAGTTGTTGCTATAAATCTGAGTATCCAAAATGTGGTTGCTTAGGGAAGACACAAAAAGCACTGAAATTTGTGATGAACGCTGTTGGAAAAATATATCCAGTTGCAACTCACGACTTTGGTCATTAAAATACTAATAAGCATTATAACGTGCCAAGTAACTGACATTTGCCAGGATTATCTACATAGTGAATTTTCGATTGTGCTGCTGCCGAGGTGTGGCTAGTCAGCAGTGCAGCCATTGCAGGTCCAGAGCTGTGAACCGATGCCCAGACCTTCCGATCGGATTACCACTTCACATCCGCCACGCCATGCTACTTTCAACGCAGTTCTCAAGCGTTGGAGATGCATGTGGGTAACGCAACGGCGTTGGATGTGACTACAAATTCGGATAACTTTCTTTTTTGTTCAACCATTGGGAATAACTACTTTCAATTTTTATACCAAATTTTCTTTGACCCCACACACCTTACATAAAAAGCTTTAGGGTGCCTGCTAGTCCAGCAAACCAACGAACCTAGATTTGCGAACAGAACAAAAGGGCTATGCCGGATTTTTGCTGTTAATTGCGTCTTAGTGCGAGCGATTTTACCAACGCTTCATAATTTCATAATCCTGGCATTAGTTAGACATTCGGGTTGTTGTTCTTGCCTTATCCCCGAAATACCGTTCAAGGCGAAGGCTTCAGCAGGCATTCAGAAAAAAGTTGGCAGATGCAGAAAAATCACTCGCTGCCGGCAGCATAGTGCAGGCAGCAACGTGGTACATAGTTTCATTTCTTTTCACTCAGACATGAAAATATTCGATAGGTCATACAGCTAGCTTCCAAAGGTAGCGAACACTTTTTCACCATTTGCTGCTGAACGATAGAATTTTAGTACGAGAAAATAACTAGGTGGGAACTCAGTTAAAAGGGTTCGAGTAAAACGTCTGGGTCTGTGACCAGTGGCGTACCTGACAGGGGGGCAAGGGAGCAAGCCGACCCCCTGGCAAGCTAAATGCTAAAAATGGGCCCCCTTTAGTTGACATTTCGTCATTTAGTATTATTTAGGTTGTTGTTTTTTTTGCATTTTTCGGGGTGTTTTCAGTTTTTTTAGCTGGTATAGACATCCACGACATCCAGAGCTTCACTATTATTTCGTAACTTTTTTCAGAGTTTTGGCTTGTGGGCCCCCTACGGTGACCAGTGGGCCCCCATCAGCTAAACTTTGCCACCCTTGGCTCAAAGCTCTGGTTACGCCACTGTCTGTGACGTACAACTATTGTTTTGTGAGCTGCTCTGCATTAATTGTAAAATAAAGCTTTCAAACTGCAATCGTATCGGAAAAAGCGAAATCTTGAATTTTTGCACCTGGGAGAACCGACACGCTACACATAAGCACGTCCTTGAAATGTTTTCCACTTTAGGCTTAAAAATTTTGTATCTGTCTCCAGATTTTAAACCTATAGTGTACCTAAACAAACACGAACACATCACTGTACATTACTGAAATAGCGCGGACAACAAACGAACTGCTTGTCATAAATTCAAAGATAATTACATACTTGCCTCGCAGTCAGAATGTAAGCAGCTTCAATATTTTACTTGTCCTTGATTTAATGTTAGCAGAAACGAGGAAGTGTTCGCCTTCATCGTTGCTGAAGTATTCCCAATCAGAACAAGGACTTGCGGTGATTTTATGTACCGGAACAAAGTTCTCCACTCCTTGCCACCTGGCAATATACAGTACCAACTGCAAATTTTCGTAAAAATCTTCACTATTTCTCTCGAAGACACAGCGACAAATAATTTAATCAGACACCAAATGTTGAAAGCTAAGACTCAGATTCTTTCCTTCTGAGAGCAAAAAACAAATAGCAAGATTGAAAGAGCAGGTAAGTTTTTTCGGGCACATAAACTCTCTAAACGAAAAATACGTGCATCATTTTGGTAAAAAATTCCTGGAAAGCGTTTTCAAATCAGGTCGCATTTTGCGAAACTACAAGTTAAGAAATAAACAAAACTGTCAACAAGAACCTGCGTAGTCTGACAAGTCATGGTAAAAAGCAGATTGGGCAAATGATTGATTACAAATAAGCCTCTTTCAACACAATTTGAAGACAAGTATGGTGGAAGATTTTGCGGAAGTTAAAACCATGCAGTAGCTCTCGTTAGCGCGTATGTTACTAAAAAAACTGATTTCATTGGCAAAGCTACAGAAAGTGTTGTTTTGTATTATTACGAAAAACGTAGTGTGACTGAGACAATCAGTCTCCTGACCAAGTATAGAGTGGCCGAATGGAGTAACCAGTGAAGGTGACATTCAGTTGTTAGTAGAATTTAAATCATTTACTCATTGGCAGCGGACTTGTACTTCTCAAGTATAATTTACAAGAGAATATGTAGGTAACGGAGTTTTGCGTTTGATTCCACGTTATCTTTTTGTGTGCACGTCAGCTCCGAGTGTTGTGTCATTGAAATATACCTACCCTGTGCTGTCAGTGACAAATAGAACTGTTTTCGGAGGATTTAGCCTACTAGTGACTTCGAGAAGTTCTACATAGGGGTGGAGGTGCCGCGCGACGTTTTAAGCTTGCATCCCCAGTGGCTAATCCCTGGACGATTACCTTGCTGTCCGGAGTTCCTCTACCGAGTAAATCCAAGTGTGGCGTTAAAACAAGAGGTTCGGTATCAAGTGAAGCGGTAGGCAACATCACGTTGTCACGAGCTTAGTTACCATACGATACCGACCTGTACGGAACTTAAAACCAAAAAAGCATTTAATCAAACACTTGTTGATTTAGCAGTGCAACCTGATTCATATGCAGTGGCAGGAAAAAAATATAAAATTATTTGCCGAAAGCAGTTGTACGTATGCGTCCATAAAAGCCCTTCAAGTCCCGTGCGCGCCAAAATCTTGGCGCAAGATAGCGGTCAACATTTTCTGCCGTAACTCGCCAGGCGATTGTGCTAGAGAGTTGGTCAAACCCTCAAATGATCCGGTTAGACTTGTACTTTAAATTTTAAAAAATTGGGAGGTTTGGACTTGCTTTTTTGTGTGTGACGTCTTAAATTGGGGTGGGTTTTAGCTTTTTTGACTCAGGTTCCCCGACCCAGGATCTCAACCCCAGGGGTAATTCTTTGTTTGTTTTCTTTTAAATAAAACTAGGCTAACCTCTGCATTTTTTGAGACCTTGAGTGGCCTGCTAGCGTTTGTGATTAGCAAGTCATGCCAAAAATGTGATAATTAGTTAATTAATTCCATAGGGAATTAATTTTCTTTGTTGTTTTAAGATCATAACTCCATAACCACAAACGCTAGAAGGTCAATCAAGGCTCTAAAGATGCGGATTTTAGCGTAGTTTTATTTAAAAAAAGAAACAAAACATTGAGTCTCGAGGTTAGGGCCCAGAGCCCGATAAGAGGGGTCAAAAAGGCCTAAGCCTATCCCACTTTTGATGTCATCCACAAAAAACGAAGACCGAAACTATCCAATTTTTTATAAATCTAATCTACAGGACTTCCTGCATCTTCAGAGGGTTTGAACACCTCTCTAGCTCAATCGGCTGGCAAGCTGCGGTTGAACAAAGATTTGCCTTATTCAGGCAAATCATACTTTTTACATTTTTGTCAAAATTTAGTTTTTTTGGATATGACTTTTGGCCCAATAGTGCCAGATAGTCAATCAAGGGCTCTAAGGACTGAGATTCTAGCCTAGTTCCCAAAAACATTTTGATTCAAAAATTTGGCCTATTGGGTCGCGTCCCAGGGCCCGATAAGGTGGTACAAAAGACCTATAACTACCCTCTTTGTGACGTCACCAACACACAAAAAAATCCAAAACCTACCAATTTTTTTTGATCGAATCTACTACAATTGCTGTATCCGTAGAGGGTTTGAGCAGCTCTCTAGCGCAATCGCCTGACGAGTTATGACTTGCTGAACTTGGCCAAATCGAGGAACCTGAAGGGTTTTAATTCGTGTGTAGTGTTTTGCTTGCTAAAAATGAGGTTCTATGCCCTAAATTCAAAAGAGAAAGGATTTCGTGCGCAAAAAGCGCACAGAAAAATATAAAGTTTTTGTGTCAATTCAGCAGTTAAATTTTAATCTACACGATTTCCAAAACTACTTCCAAGTCTTAGCGGGGAGGAATTGTAGCTCAGTGTAACTTAATGCAGCTTTTTTAACTTCAGTGTCTGTAGCCTGATGTAAATGGCTGAAACAGGGAAAAGAAGATAAAAGGTAAAAATAGGCAAGGTGCATTTAAAGGAAATGTTGAACCCATGTTACATTCAGTTTACGAGCCCGTTCCTCCGCGTAATGGTATCCAAATAAACGGTATCTGTTTTATTAAATTGTGACATTGACTTGTACGCCTTCCAAATTTTAAAGTGAATTACATTTCTGTTTTTTACGCCCTAGTCCTAACCAGTCTGTTGAAAAGAAGTACAAACTTTTAGATTTGACTTGCTAATTTAAGCGAGCGTATTTATTTATTTGTTTTATCTGCATAATCCGCAAGTCAGGGTTGAGTTTTTCAGCAAAGTTATGGAAATTATGATAAAAACGGTCTGGTCCCATAATCATGAATTTGTATTGGTAGCACAAACAGTCTTCTACTGCTTATGTCTAACCTATAAATGTCTCAGAAAATGCAATGAACTGCTAAGAATCGTATTGGTAACAAGCTGAAATTATCAGAATGCTTAGCTAAAACTTTGATTACGTCAGTTATTTTGATTTTTAATGCAATACTGCACTTTTTCGGTAATGAAATAACAAAACAGAAAATACAGCGAAAGATGCCTGTGTAATGTATAAGTTGCCCACAACCTCCAAATATTTTCATGCTGTTGTGTCACAAAGATGCTACCATGTGAGTTCCGTCGTCGTTTACATTTCAAACTTCTGAGATGTAAGGTTAGAGACCAACAGTTTAGTTGTTTCAGAGTTGCTCGTTCAGTAAATTTCTATACGTACAGGCAGGACTTCGAAGGCTGTATTGTAGACCAGTGGTCCCAATCTTTTTGTAACCGTGGACCGGTCAACGCTTGACAATTTTATCGTGGTCCGGGAGCACATTATGATTTTTGTTATTTTTCAACAAGTGTTTGAAGTTACCAGTTTGAAACATCAGATAAGGCTGCTGCAGTAGAGTTTACAGCACCGCTCCACCTTCAACGCTCTCATTTTATGTTCCAGCGCTCTCACTCTATGCACGTAACAGTGCTTCCATGGGAAAAATCGGCCAATCACATGCCCAGATAACGAGTGGTGTCACCACCAGCATACATTTTATAATTTCGCGGCCCGGTACCAACTGAACCGCGGCCGGGTGCCGGCCCGCAGCCCGGGTTTGGGGATCACTCTTTTAGACTATAGCCTAGACGTCTGAGAAGCTAAGGCACAACAGCCAAACAGGATTTGCTTTTGAATCACTAAATTCTACAAAATAATCAATCTTGCTTTGTTTCGATTATCACCTGTAGATTGCCGTGACCAGATCGTTATTACCATCTGATGAACTTGCTGACATAAGATACGAATCTCGTCCCACAGTGAAGAACTCAATGTCCATAGCCCTGCAAATGGTGGTATGGAACGTGATAAACATCCTAAGTTATATTCCAGCTATGTAGCCTCGTGTATATCTTGCACAATTTTATGAAAATAGAAATGTGTTCATGCTTGTACAAGTATCCGTGTGGATGTATTATTAACTTAAGTCTTTGACACATTGCTTAGCAGTCTTGCAGACTTTCCACTTGGCCAATGGAGTTTGAAATGACAATGACACTGCTACCATTATTGAATCAATGCTTTGCGACCTAAGAGAACGCTTTCGTTTATATAAAACACCATACAGATTTTATCCCTTCAGCAATTTAAACACAAATACAGTGGAAACAAATACTATTTTGAAGACAAGGATGCTGATAAAATTCAAAGCTCGCAAGAACCTTCCCCATCTGAAACTTCAAACAAATGTGCGCACGATTGTTACAATTGTTGCGAAGCTGACGATAGCATGCAAGCTAAACTATTATAGTTTTTCTGATCTTATATTACACAGGACGCAGTTTCAGCTCAACACTGTTCTGGACTGAGTTTTGACAAGTATAGCAGAACAGCGTACTTTGCAGTTTATACAACTGACTGAGGCCGTTACGCCCCAGAATTTGCTTACTTTTAACAAACATCGGGCGTTATTTGAGACCAGGGTTTAGGTTTGTAAAAAACAACTTCACATCCTACGCTTTAAGGAAAATAAACCGCAACCTTGAAACATGTTAGCGCAATGAATCCTAACGCGCCAGAACGACATAATCTCCTAATGCGTACGTTGATAGCATGCGTTTACCCATGAGTTGGCAGGTTTTGCAGTTTGACAAACTGTCTGATGTCCTCCTGAAATTCGAAGACAAAAGAATCAACCAAATATGTGTACCGGTTTGGACTGTCATCGTAGTAGTTCGCTACAGCTAAGTAATGCCGACCGTCGATGATAAAATGCTCCCAGTCAATGGCACCGACAGTCTGAAAAAAGAGTAGTGGATCGCTGTATTGTTTTCTAACAGATGTCTGCAAACTGGAGTAGAAAAAATTGATCAACTTCAGTACAAAGTGATACCACACTGCCCACACTGTTAGTTTACTACCTTCTTCCTTGAGCAGAGCACACTCCTGAAAACGCACATTGAGATGCGTACGTCACTTTGGTATTAAACTCTGCGGTCTTAGTGGTAGCTCAAAACAACTGAGTCGCTAGCCCCACAAATCACCAAAGGCACCACAAGCAAGTTTTTTTATACAACAGAAATCACCATTAAAACAAGCTGAAATGCAACGAACATTCTGAACTGCATATATGCATTGCATTTCACGCATATTGCAGCAAGGGGGCGAACTGTTTCATGTAGCCTGTTCTTCAAAATCATTTTTTTCGGATTGTTTTGCTTACGAAACTGTGCACGACGTTTACTGATCTTACTGTCTCATGATAATAGCAAACGTCCATGGCCAACCACTATTTACTTCAATGTATTGGAACGGTACAAAACGTGACGATCTCCATTTGTAGATGACGCTGTCGAGATGGGTCATAACTCCATTGTAAGAGTTGGCAACGACGAGGTAGTGGTTGGAACCAATTTGAAAATGTTCGAAGTCGTAAGCGCCAATCGTGTCAATCGACTGAAACAAATATTACAGCGTCTACATTACGAGGCAGAGGTGTTGACATTATACTGCATGTTGACCTCGTCACAAACGCAGAATTGTTACAACTGCTGATTTTACATTTATTTTGACAAATGGCCGAAAGTGAACAAATCATTTTCCACACGTTACATGCAAATCTATTTGTTAAAGTCAGCACGTTACGTTTTCGATAAAACACATTAGCCATACCTGATATTTTACGAAACTTCGTTGGCTTGGTTCCCAAACCCATATCCAACTTTTTTCTGTGTGCCCAGTAACTACAAGCAAGTTTTAAGTTCACATTAAAAGTACAAGTTCACTGGTTCGATCCTGAAGAAGCACAATTTTTCACATCTCAAGACCAGTAAACGGCGAATTACAACGTAGGCGTAAGCTAGGCATGCACTGCGAAAAACGGACTTAAAACCATACAAAATGAGTCTAAAATGTAACGATAACAAAAAAACTACCTGTCAAACAATAAATGCAAACTGCAACAATAAAGAACACACTTGTAAATTACGAAGACCACATGCGGGCCCTGCAACAGTGTTAAATAAATACCAAACTCAATAAGATTTTGTTGATTTACTAAATTTTCATTTAAATTTCTTTTTTTGCATTTACGTGTACATGCAAATAAGAACGTCGCTGCTTACGTCCGGCGTAATTGGCACCGGCCAGGTAGTGTTTTCCTTCAATCGAAAAACTCGCCCAACTTCTCGCGGAAAATGTCTGGATGTACTGGTGCACAAGAAATTTCCGTCGCTTACGATCCCACCGGTAGATAGCGCTGCTTGCATCCGGCAAACTATCATTTGTTCCTTGGTTCGCGACGGCAAGAAAATGCTGAAAAGAAAAAGTTATTTTGAAAACTACTTTGTCTTCGAAAAATTTCCACAATGACATATTGAACAAAAGTTTTCCGTTTTTTTATTTTCTGTTGTTTCAGCACAAATCTTAAAACACAAAAGCGAGTTCTTTCAATCTGGATTTTGTAGGAATTTTTAAGTTGCCGGCAAACGCCTGCAACGACGCAGACGCAGTACAGCTTCACAGTAAAAAGCGTTTGGACGTACCCGAAATTTTCAGTTCACCGCTAAGGCAGCTCTCAACTACTTACTTCTCCCTCAATCGTAAAGTGTTCCCAGTCGCGTGCAGTGTCTGTTGTTACACTTTGGTGAGGAATAAAGTTGTTTTTTGTTGCATTCCAGACGTAGATTGTCGAATCCATGTTCCTGCTTCGACCTTGGTTGGCGCTTGCCAAGAAAAGTCCTTCGCCAGGTATTCGGAATATCTCAATGTCCAGAGTCTTGCTTTTTGTAATCAGATTGTTGAAATCAACCACATAGTCGAGTTTTTCTTGAGCTGAAAGACAAAGCATGTCTCTTACAGTTATAGAAACCACGTTTTCATATTGTCAGTTTTTTCAGCTTTTTTCATGAGATACAGGACCAAATCAAAAGTACGAAAAGTACAGAACGAATTCAATGCAGAATTTGATTTTGGAGGATATACCAAGCACAAAATCAAGGGAATCTACGGCATGGTTACACTTCACCTAAAGTTAATGCGAAGTTCGTGGTAAACAATCTACTTAAGTCCTGCATTTTAGTTTCACCGCTTTAAGTCCAATATTTTACTCGATGCTAGCTTTTTCCATTTATTTCCTTCGCACAACTTCAGATGTTGGTCAGTGTTGGTGTACTTGAGCAGTCCTTTGTTCGACTCGTCGCATGTCAAAGGTTGGCGTTCGCCATCGTCAACGTACACCGCTGAGGAAGACCACCCTGTTGCCATAAAAACGTTTGCCAGGCAAAGTCAAGATTTTCTGAACCGGTAAGTTTCGGTGAGAACTTAAAGTTATGGTGTAAACGAACAAGGCCGTTTGAAGCAAAAAAGAATGATCTGCTCTGCTGATTCAGAACAACTAAACCCTGGTAGACCTGTGACAAGCTTAAGTTCTTGCTTGTATTAACTTCTTTTTCAAAATTTAAAACTTTTGCACAAATATAGTGGTATTACAATGAGAAAAATAGAGTCTTTGGAACGTTTTCATCATTGTGCTATTTTATATTTTCCATTCGAATGAAAAACACCGTTTGATGTTACATTACAAGTGTACGGCATTGCACGATCACAATACAAATCTACCTCGACCATAAACTTACCTCCGCTTAGTGTCGCTCTTCCTCCAGGCCAAGAAGGAAATAAAGGCGTTTGAGGTTTGCTACAGAGCGGAATTGACGCGTCGGCTCCAGGGGACAGTTGAACTTGTCTGATTAGACCCTGTCAGATGTTGCACAGAACTAAATTCTGATAGCATAGTTTTTTTGCTATTTATTGCTACACAGTTTTGTGCGCGGGAAAACGCGTTTCTTCCACAGCCAGATATTAGCTATCAAGATTGCAGTTCACGTTTGTATAGCGGTGCGAAGGCGGCAACAGGAAAATATTATCGATTCCCGCGCTGTAGATAAAACGACAGCCACTTCACTGCATCATCGTTTCACAGCGTGAGCTGAATGCCACGCGTCCCGCGGACAAGCGAAAAAGTTCATTCGTCTTTTAAATTAAACATTTGTAAAGGTAGGAGAAGCAGTTCATCTTTCATGACCTGCCACTTAACTGGATCAAGACAGGTGATTAAATCTTCCTCGGGTGGATATTTATGGTTCCGTCAACATAAAAATAGCAAGTGAGCAATGCCCTATTGCGTGTGCTTAATGTTTCGAAGGTCATGTTCACAAAAACAAATCATAGCAGGGAAACAGAAGAAACGTACATTGTCAATAAATTCCCTATACACAAGTAAAGATATGGTTGATTCTTTCGCAGAAAGCTGTTGCATCAGAGTGCTCGACGCATATCAGCAGAGCTTTTCACACATTTTTTCTTGCCATTATTCATTCAAACAACGGTTTTAATAGATGCGGTAACAGCTAAAGATGCTTGGTCTCACGTGTGTTGTGAAGGTTTTTTTGAAAAATGACACATGATTCTTGCTCTGATTGCAGGCAGTGGCGTGACTAGAGGTTTGAGCCAGGGAGGCAAACTTTGCTGATATGCGTCGAGCAATGGCCACCGTTTGGGAAATGCAATAATTAGTTCCCAAAAATTCACATACATTACATATATATGGGCATGGGCGTCGGAAGAGGGTCCAAGGCCCTCCGTGGATTTTCAAAATTTCAGCAACAAAACGTTGTTTTCTTAGTTTCGAGTGCGAAAAATCAAATTTGACCACTTTTGTAAAAATAAAATTTCACTTTGCTGGCAGCAAGGGTTTTTTTTTCACATCGTACAAAACTACGTGACACATTGCAATCAGCAGTCATTGTCGCGTTGCATTACCTGCCACAGATGTCTTCAGCAATCACATGCGGCTAAACGCTTACCACCGCAACTTGAAGTGAACCTTTGTTGCCATGTTACTGTTACGCAATGAAGGCCAATTTTAGAACTATCCGTACCCAAGTTTCGCAACCCGCCTCTGCAGGCAATGTAGCGGACATGAGTGAACTGCAAGCTCAAAATTGCATGACACCACAACAGTGAACCCGGCTCTTGCGCAGTGTGAATGTCATATCGGAAAATAACACTGTCACTGCAAGAATTAAGTCAATTAAGCTGCTGACTTCAGGTTTTCTAGAAATTTTTGGTTCTTAGTCCCAATTTCCAAGTGGTGGCAAATTCCCATTTTTTCCCCCCTGCGGACACCCATGAACACAGGGGGATGCCAAAATGCCAAACACTGAAACAGCGCACCAGCTATAACTACGTACTTTCACTTATCATAGAATAGTAATCCGGCAGTGGCAGGAAATGAAGACGTTTTAACATCAAGTTCTGAATTAAGTAAATGGTTACAAATGTCGGATGGGAATGCTCAGTGGTGTACAGAAATATGTAAATTGTTTTGAACGAGGTATCAAATGTTTTTGCGAGATATATTTAGCATGACGCGGACAACCGTTTGTATTCAGTTAATTTAAAGCACGATTTCACGGTTGGCATTAATCATAAAATCAATTTAACTACGTGTTTTGCTTGCGCATATCCTCAACATGGCGGGGGTGAAAGAGTAATCATAAGAATTAATGCATCTAAATACTGACTACTTTTTCAAGATATTAATTGAAACTGTGCAACTGCGCTGAGAATACTAGTCATAAAAGTGAACTTTTCCATTACTGCTACATTTGTTTTTTATTTGAGTTGACCCATAAACTGAACATCTCCGTGGACATCTAATTGTCGAAATTCAGATGACAAAATTGCTGAACTTGAACATCTCCGCAGCGTTTATGGCGTTAGATATTTCCTAGATTAATTCATGTGGCCTTTTAAATTATATCATTTTTTGACGAAATCTTCAATAAATTTGCAGCAGCAAAGGCAAGAAAACTTTGCCTTTGAAGTTGGATAATTACTAGTAAAGCATTACAGAATTTTTCAGCTAAATTGTTGTTAGTAGGGGTGATGGAAGCAGCAAAAATTCCGTCGGCTCTCTGGACTTTGCAGCAGAACTTTGAAATTGCTGTTGTGCGTTCTCTTTACGTTTTTGAGCACCAGATTTCATATTTACTCCTACTTCGTATATTTATGTTGCACTGTTGCACATATTCGTATTTCGTTGTCAAAACTCTAATCTGTACTGCATAATCAACATTACAAAGAACACTAAGTAAAGAGATGGGATACACACTAAAATTTTTGATTGATAACGTTAGTGCCAAACTGCCATGTAGAGCGTTCGTAATACTCAGAAAAAGTTGAGAAATGATAATGAATCCGGATGTGGGTGTTTATCAGACGACTCCTGACAATAATTGCATATTGCTTAATTAACCAGCGGTTC
>JGI24159J19872_10004375_pt1 | contig 17963 bp, 7 predicted proteins | sample Ectturendosymbi4_FD_19872 | JGI IMG/M metagenome (IMG submission 19872) | reverse complement strand
TCACCTATCACGTCCTGCAACAGAAAAGACATTCGTTAAAAAATGGGTTTTTTATCGAACAAAATATGGGTACGCATCTTTTTGGGTCACCCTGTACTTGGCATTAACCAATAAATATTTTGTGTAAATTGTGCAAATGTAAGTGTACACTTGTCAAGAGCCACCTCTTTAGAAAACTGTCTTCTTGCATTCTTCATTGCTGTTGCAAAAAAGTATGTGAATAGGTGTTTTTCTTCATATGCAAAACCTTTTGGACATTAAGATGTAATTATTAAGTTTATCAAAGATGTGATTATCGATTTTATCAAAGATGTGACAATATTAACCAAAGCAACTTGTATGGAAAGGCAGCAAAATGCTTCTAAACAGCCATCTCTGAATTTTCCAATATTTACTTGAAGAATGTTTTAGTTAGCTTGCCACAATGCCTATGTTACAAAAAGCAGTGGTTGGAGACATATAGTTGTTTTGTTACCTGTAGTCGTAGGCTGTTTCAAATGTTAAGAATATTGAGCTTTGTTGAAATAACTTCTTTCATTTCAGAATTCATCCATTACTTTTTTTGAGAGTTAATTAAAATTCACATTATGTTTCTACAGTTTGCTTTATTGTAGTAAGATTCCTTTTATTAATGTCATAGAGATTTTAAGATCATTTTTTGTTGAAAATTTGGCCAACAAAAAGTGGAAGTTGGTACCATTTTCTTTCCAGTGGCAGCATAATGTCAGAATCATCTTTTGACACAAGTGCCGCCAATACAGCTGCTTCCATCAGCAGCATGCTATCGCTTGGACAGTGTATTAAGCAAACCGCTGAAGAGGTAGGTTCTTGTTTTGAAGTGGTTGAAAGTACCTTTTAACTCCCAAATAATCAATACATGTTCCTCTTATGTCTGCACATCCTCTTTCGGAGCGTTTAAGCCTTTGCTTTTGTGCGAAAACTTCTTTTAAAGTTGCTTTATCATGTGCAGCTGGATCTTAGTAGCTTTAACTTGTGTTAAGCCGATCGCATGCGTCTGTGAATAAATCAGTTCTACCAATTTCTGTGCCTGGTGTAGTTACGTCAGTAATTTCACATTTTGTGTAGTCTCAAGCCACTGAATGGTTTGTACTTCAACCAACAATTGAGAAAGAATGGTGCACTTTGCAAGGAGAGCAGTCATCCCAGGTAATCATTGATATTTGTATTGTATGTAGGATTTTTTTAAGGCGTTTTAGGGACCCGATTCAGGTCCGTAGAATTGAAAATCGGGTCCCTAGAATCAGAGAATATTGGATCCCTGCAGGTCCATACCAGGTACCTAACATTTTCCTTAAAAAAACCCTGTTGTATGCATAGTATTGTGTCAGTATACTAGCAACATAAGCTCTGTCATACAAGTTTGACTATGTTTGACACAGGCAACTTTCCTGGAAGAAATGAGTGAGTATCCCTTGCAGGAGTCACCTGCTGCTTCAAATTCTGAAAAGGTTGCGGCTCCTGGTATGTGTTTTGATAAGTTTTGTTTAATACCATATTTATTCGATTGTACGAGTCACAACTTGGTATGTTATATTTCATCATTTTGAGTGGCGTACAATCAAAGATCACTTACATTTTGTGTCTTTACCTTATTGAAAGGTCTTGATCGGAGTTTCTCAAACTTTTTTATTCCATTGCCCCCTTTTCACTCATGACATGTCATCTTCAACCCTAAGCCTGATAAACCAAACACAATGTAGTAAATCTAAAGAATTTTATTTGAAGAAAGTATTCTCTACAGAAAAAGCTAAGGATATGCAAATCTGTGACAGAAGCACCTTTCTGCTAAAAATAGTTATTTTTTAGATTAAATTTTGGTATTAACAACTATGCAGATTAATGCTGTGTTTTGTAGCAAACATATTTTTTGCATTCAAGTACTTAGCACAAATAAAATTAATAGGACAGCACCTGTCATGGTAACTTTTTTTCAAGGGACGTTATTTGTTTCTTTTCACAGGATCAGCCACTCCAGTCACTCAACAATCACTGTATCAAGATAGATTTGAAAAACCAATAAGCAGAAAACAAGATTCACAGTCTGTTAGAGCTTTGCCTAGCGCCACCACAGACAGACTTTCCAGGCACTTAGAAAAAAACCTGAAAGACAGGGGTTCCCTTGGCCCCAAAGACCTGTCTTCTCCCGGTAGCAATTGTAATCGTGATCCAACTGTCAGGAAGACACATCACAATGATATTCGCGTTGAATCGCGGACGAGCAGAAGACCGGCAACGTCAGCGTTGTTGAATGAAGATCCTCTAGCTGAAGGCAACTTGTCAAGTCTTCTGGAAAAAGACGATTCATTGGCAGAAAGGGTGAGATCACTCTTAGAGGAAGATTCGGAAGAAAAGTCTGATGGACCAAAGCAATTACTGCGAAGTAGCGACAAAACTGGTCAAAGCGGGTCATCTGACCCTGCAGTCACCAGATCGCGACTGACGCCAGATTTTTCTCCCCTGCCTGGAGGGGTTCGTGACGATCGTGGCGATTCGACATTTCCGGGCACTGCTGAGGTGAGCAGCGACGACGCGGCAAAGAACCGCTTTGTCGGAACCAGGAGGCGCAGTTTCGATTTCGAAGACATTGTCAGTTCGTTGCCGCGACCAAGCGACCCGTTCGGCAGCCTGAACACTTCCAAAAGCACCGAGTATGGCGACTTGCCGGACGCGGTTGACATTCCGGCAGACTTGGTCAAGCGTTTGAACAACATGAGAATGCTCGACAGGGGTCACGTGACAAAGGAGGCATGGGTTGAACGTTCGTCCGGTGAAATGGATGAAAGGTTTTCAAGTAATTTATGGTCTGCAACGCCAACAACAGTGAACGTGTCTATTGAAGCTCAGCCAGTGGATGCTCCGATTGTTTCGCAGTCTGTTGCAGCAGCGGCTTCATTGAGCGGTGGCCTTCCAATAGCTGGTGACGTAAAATATCACGTCGGCTCAAATCCTGTCACTCCCCAGTTTCCTGTTGAAGAAGAGAGTTTGAGACAGCTCCAGACGTACATAGAAAGCAAAACGGGGCTACCAGCTATATCTCCCCTGGTGGAAGGTCTGGAAGTGGCAGATAATGGTGAGAACACTGTAAGGCCGCCGTGTTCTGCCAATGTGCAACTTACGGTAGTTGCAAGTGCAGGTTTGCCCAAATCAGCTGCAAGGAAATGTTACTATTCTTCAAACAGAACTGAACCGAAAATAACCGAAACTCTACCTGAAGTTCCAAGAACAGCTCCCTCTCTAGTTTTGTCGCACAAAACACCTGATTTCTCAGCAGGTTCTTTGGAAGAGGTTTCTCATGTCCCGGATGTAGGTTATGACATGAGAAGGGAACCAGAGGGTATGAGCCCTCCTATCCTCACCGCAGCTGCACCCTCGCGCAGTCAGGCGTTGCATCAGCTGACCGCCAGTGGTGGATCCGCATCCAAGCAGAAAAACGGCAGCGAACACTCACCGCAGATACCCAATGCTGTTAACGATTCCGATCGGAAAGAAGACTCGTCCTCGAACAATCATGGCAGCAGAAGCCAGGCAACGGCCGAAAACGCTGATTCCGTACTTGATCAGAGTCTGGCTGACGAGTCGATATTGGCCAGAATTAAATCAGTCCTGACAGAATCGATGTCCAGGCAAAAGTTCGGATCGTCATTTTGCAACGCGTCGACCACTGAAGCCGGCGGCGAGCAATCCGATCTAAGCCTGGCGAGCAGCGTCGACTCGCTCGCTGTTCACGTCAGAGCGCTTTTGGAAGACGAAATGCGCGGTGCAGCCGAGCATGACGACGACGATCCGCTGCAAGTGTCGAATCTGAGTGAAGCAATTGAAAATTTCGAAAATACCGACTTGTGGAAGTTCGTTCGACAGTTTCTCCCATCGGCAGCGGCTGACCCCGCTCCTGACCCTTCCCCGGGCCCGGTCAGTGCCGCAGATGGCCTCGATACGTCGATCGCGGCGTCAGAGTCATCCCTGGCCAACTCCCTGCTGCAGAGAATCAGAGCCGAGTTCAAGAAAGAGCAGGAGCAATCGACCAACCAACTGGCAAGGCTGGAACGCGCGGAGGATGCTGCTGATAAGGTTGTAAGCGCTGACGTCACTCCCGCCGCTGCGCAACAGAGTTGCCCACCTGATGAACAACCATCGCTCGCTGTTAAAACTCCGTCCTTGGTCCCGGACTCCGCAGCGGAAAATAATCCGATCGCGAAGGCGACCGCCGCGAAGAGGGAGGATGCGCAACGAAGATCAACACCCCTCTCAAACGTTGCTGCTTCTGCAACGCAGACCAGTCGTGAGGGTCGCGCGGTGGAGCGATCACTCGATCCCATTCCCGGGATTCCAGAGTTTGCGCGGAGCGTTTATTCTCCGTCTGACGCTGTTGCCATGCCAACGCAGTCCGAACAAACTCGAGCGGTGAGTTTAAATAATGCTTTGTACTGGATATTTTGCATGAACTATGGGCTGCAAACGTGTGCTGCATTTACGACGTATTTATTCGCTGCGGGTGAGGCTTGTGCAGCGAGCTGTGCGTAATCTAGCGCTATGTCGACTCAAGGCAAACAGTAATTTCATTAAAAATTGTTTACCAGGTCCGTACTGTGGCCGCATGTTATTTATCAAAAGTGTCAAAACTGCTTACACTTAATAACAACCAATTTCTTCCGTAGGACGTGCTGATTGAACACGGGGTGATATAATAATTTTTGGTGCAAAAAACTAAACAAAATTACTGCTTACACTGCACAGTGACTGCTTTTGTTTTAACTGCTGGGCACTCTTCCTCTGGTCATAGAGAAGTTGTGCTGTTATATCAGCCAAATATTTTCAAGTTTCAAATGCATCTTGTACTTCCACTGCTTGTAAAATGCATTAAAAGACAGCTGTTAAAAAATCTCAGGTCTGTAGAATTTTATTACAATTTGCGAAAATCTGTGACGCAAACCAACCATTTTCACTGACTCGTTCTTCGTTTTCTCTCGTGACAGAGACTTGATCGAATCGACGCCTTCTCCAGGTGCAAGTCTAACGCCAGAAACATGATTGAAACACAGATGGACCGGGCTGCCATGAGGAATTTCGACAAGAGCCTCACCCCTGCGACGCATCGAAGATGTGAGAACTTCGTCGTATGCGGCGCGTATCGCAGGGTTCCCGCGCGATATTCAAAGTATTGAAAAATACGGGATTGTAAAATAGGTTTTTAAGACCTTGAAAGAGTATTGAATTTGGTCTAAATGTACATCAAATAATTGGAAAATTTTGAAATTGTAATTTCAGCCATTTGTATATTCAGATTTTGTTCTTTACCGCTGATGACAGTTCTGCAGGTGTTTTTTGCATTGTGTTCCAAGCATAAAATTTTCAAAAAATGAGACTAATTGAAGGCATTTTTTGAATTCGCGTTTAATTTACTTACTTAATTTAGTATTGAAAATTTTTTTGGTATTGAAAAATTACGGAAAATGTTTTTTTGAAAATGTGTGAGAACCCTAGTATTGATATCCGTTGTGACGTGACAATCGTCGTTCACCTTTTTGATATGTAAAAGCTCTCGAATATTTTTGTCTGCATCTCCCGTTTTATCCTTGCCAAAGGATTTCCCAACAACGATTTCCCAATCTCTCGCCACAAATAATGCCATGATGCCAAGATAGCGGATGCTTTTGAAAGTTATGTTTCTACAAGTGTCGCAAAAGTTCGCTTGGAAAGATTTAATACCATGACGACGCTGGCATTGAAAGCTGAATTTGTAGAAAACTGACTGTCGCTTTAGTCCAGGGCTCATGTCAAAGTCGTGGCAGCAAAGACCCTGCACGTTGTTGCACTGGTTGGTTTTCTCATCGTGCAACAACACTATGGCGTTGTTGATAGATTGTGGATGACAGTAGAGTGCACTCCCATCTGTTTAATGTCCGATTGATCTCTTAAATAATAAGCCAGCATCGCCTTCGAACGACATTTCGCCAGTTCCTCGCGAAAACCTGACAAAGCGTATTATCGGACTTGTTAACATTTTCTCGTTATACGGCCGTGTTAGCTTTCCATCTACACCTCATCCCACCTGCAGTTGTTCTGTGCAGTTTGTTCCGGTCTTGTCAAGACTGAAGCTACCACAGTTTTACACGCGGTTGATACTTGTGCAGTTGTGGTTTCACCGAGCGCAGTGCCACTTCACCAACTATTTACTGTTTTTCAGTGTTCCCAGGTAGAGACAGCTACAACGAGAAGGTAAGGGAGTGCTTTTTGTCTGTGACATTTCTGTGTATGGCGTCACATTTCGATAGCCAGCGTGGATGTCATTGGCAAGTGGAAAACGCAGGTTTCGCACAGTGGTGGCGATAATTCTGGAAAATTTGGTTGTCATTTAAACTTGTTGAAAAAAGTTTTAATTTGACTCTTGAAATTTCGTTGGCAAGATAAAAACACCTTTAAAAATTGTGGAAGAAACAACATTGAAAGTAACTGTGCTTAATCGGTGTGGTTATATGTGAATTTGATATGGAACATGAAGTTCTCTGGTGTATGAAGTTGTTCTTTCAGTGAGTAGAGAGGCTACTGCAGTTTTTTGTTCCATCAATTTGTGATGAGTGCTGCACTACTGTTAGTACAAATAAATATTTTACTAAGCAATGAAGTTTCTTGAAAATTGCAAAGAAAATATTTCATGAATCGAAAAAATGTCCCACAATGTAACATATCCTGACTAAAGTAAAAAATCACCACAAAAGTGTTTGAAAACAATGCAGAAAATCGAGGAACATTCTTAATTTTGTCATTAAGTGAATTTGAATATTGCGGTTTTGTAGGAATCCTGGAATCCTTTCGGTCGCACTTTTTTTGCTATTTTGTATGTTTTTGCCCTTTCGAAGTGCCGGTTCTTCTGCGCGTATTTTTGGCCAAAGTTTTGTCTTGTAGCGAATCGGGATGGACTGTGGCGAAACCAACACTTCTAGATGAAATAAGGTCAAAAGAAGTTTCTCAGGTCACTTCGATACAGTGTTTCTCAAAACTTTTTCATTACGTTGTTCAGATAAGCTTCGGTAGCAACTGCCCTGCCCACCACCTTGTTAACAGAGATTGCGCTTTTCTACGCATGAACCAACACGCATTATTCGAAAGTAGCGATTTATTCCAATGTGCAATCTAGTGAGACATTTACTGCTGAACGCAAACAATCACTTTAACACTGTAGTTGTTGGATTTTTCACCCAAATCTGTGGCACACTCGAAAACTTCACTGTGGTCCACTGATTGAGAAGCACTGCTTTGAAACATTGGTCCCCAACTTGTTGCTGGTTTCGAGCAACCCCAAATGGACTTTAAGCTTGCGTAACACCGACCTGGCAATTTCAAATTTAAAGGTAAACAACAGTACGTCTCAAAGACATCAACAGTTACGCAACACAAATGACTTCCAGAAAACTATAGTAACTGCACATTAAAAAGGCCTTACTTAATACGTATAATGAGAAGGAGGTAAAAACAAGCTGAATAACTGAATAAAACATCTACAAAACCTTATTTAACTTCAGCACGAAATGTTACATCCGTGATTAGAGCCATTAAAGAAGATATTCAGGGACTCTCTGAAACCTTCCCACGTGTCCCACATGGGTGAGTGGACCCAGGTTGGGAACCACTGTTTAAAACTCCAACCATTATTTGCCTGAAAACAATTTAATGCAAGTACGAGAAAATGAAACTACTGTTTTTTTATTTCTTTTAGATGGGCTTTGTTGTAGCTGACAATGTGTGCCACGTTCTTTCGGACGTAGTAGAAGTATATAGAAGCCGGTCCACGTAGCAATCAGAGATGAGCGGACTGTGAAATCTTTCTGTCCGAGTCCAGTCCCGATCCGATAAAATTGAATCCGATCCAGTCCTGATCCGCAAAGTTTTTGAAAATCACCAGTCCGATCCAGTCCTGATCCGCCCATGAAAAATAGTGCATTTTTATTTTGTCTCATGAGGCAAAAGCATCACTGAAGCTATTTTGCCTTCAGCCAAATATGATTGGTTGAAGGCAGAATAATTGTAGGAGTGCTTTTGCTTCATGAGGCAAAATAGACATAGCCTTTTAGCATTTCCAAAGTTTAACAAGGCAGTGTCTATTTTGCCTCATGAAGTAAAAGCACTGCTGTAGTTATTTTGCCAAAATGAGAATCCGATTGTTTGGATTGGTCAAATGACAAGGACGATACGGGATACACTTGGATTAGCACAAAGTCCTTGTAACATGACCTAAAACCCCAAAGCTGAAACCAAACCCAAAACCTAAACTCAGATTAACCTNCACTCAAAACCTAAACCCAACACGCAAAACNTAAGCCCAACACCCGAACCCTAAACCTGAAACTTAATCCGTAAACANAACCCCTAAATGTAAGTCCAAAACCAGTGGTTTTTCAACATTTTTCAAGAAGCGACCCATTTTGCAACTCAATGCAACCTATCGGCCCCTTCCGAAATTTTCCAGTCAGACAGGAAATGCAGTTTCTAAAAAATAACGTACGATATCACTCTGTTTAACAAAAATCATTTATGAAATTGACGCACATGGCAGCATCAGTAAGGGAGACCCGTACCGTTACAAATAACTCCCCAGCACGACTCATTCAAAACTAGAATAACTCCCAAGTTAGCTACAGCAATCAGATATCTAATTTACAAACGCAACACATTCTTTCAACGCAGCACAAGTTAATCGTGTGTTGCCGAACGCAACAGTACTGTAATGGTTGTAATCACACTTAAAACAATTTTGAATGAAAAGGTAGGCTATCAGTTTTGCGGGTAACAGTAGCGCAGCCAGAATGAGACCGAAGAGGCCATGGCCTCCCCCGAAACAAACTTGCTCAGATCTTTGCTGGCACTTTGTATCAATTTTGAGCTGTTAGAAAATAAACGGAAGGGACAGTCGGACTCATGACGACGTCAGTGACTGATGACGTCATTGACTGGTCCATCCCGAACAAAATTATTTCACTGCGTGAATAATCATTCACTCCCCAACCAACGCACCGTCATAGCCGTCTGTAGATTCTCTGCCCTCGCTCATGTAACGCTGCTGGCAAGGTGCGGGTGGTTTTGGGCGGTCCTGGCAACCTCGCCGTGCGTTCGCGATTCACAAGATCTTTTACGAATTCCTGTTTTCCCGAAGGTTGACGACATAAAAGTTTCTTCGTACAGCTCTGGAGACTCAGTGGACGATACAAATGGCAGCGTTGCCAGGTACTCTATCAGTGGATACGTTTCAACTCTGTGCTCTTGCTTTGATGTAACGTAGTGTTTGTAATAGCAGTGCGACTGCAAGTGGATTAACCGTAGTAATTGAGAAAACAAACGTGAAATGTAGAAATTGTTGAAAGTTAGCTCTTCATGCGTCCTTTCATCGGTTATTGCGTCACTATACCTCCGATTTGCCATATTTGAAGCCAAGCAATTGCTGAGTTGTTTTTGATGTCGATGCTTCCGTCTTTATTGTAGGCGTCCTTCTAGCGACTCCTCCCACTCATCTGACAGTAAAACAGATATTACAGACGGTATCAAAGTGAGAACGCCGCCTGACTCCTCCAGGATGAAATTGTCAGCTGGGGAAGACGGTTCGTGCTTTTTTGTAATTTTCTTTTTTATTCTCGCATCAACTGCACCTTATTTAGTGCTTGGCAGTTTTCACGCATTTTCCAAGATAGCGAAGCCATGAAACAATTTACGCAAGGCACCACAAACCAATCTTTCAATAACAGATATAAGAGCCCTTCTCTTTCAGAGTTGAAGCAAACCGCGAAGAAATCCTCGTCGCCATCCCCGAAACCATCCGCCACCACTGCATTCAAAAGGACCAGCGGGAGGTCGTCACGAGGTAAATGCAACCTGAAGTCAGCAGCAGGACGGCTTTGGTGTATCAGTACTTCGTGAAATAGCGTTGCAGTGATAATCGTAACAGCAAGTATGCTACCAAGACGTGGGTAAAAATTTGCAATCTTACCGTCAGGGTTGTTTGTGCTGAGGGTGGATGTTGTGTGTGGCGATTCCGCCACAATGCTGTCAATGTCAAAGCGGCAAACAGCAGTCAGCGTAACTCTTCGTCTGTGTGTTGTTGTTGCAGAAATTCCTTCGCCTTCCAGTGGCATTCCAAGGTCGAGTTATTTCAACAAGAAAACGCGTCCATCGCCGCAGACCTCGTCGTACACAGGTCTGAGCAGGGCGTGTTCATTTCTCTGTGCTAGGGATCGGCAACCTTTTGCTAACTGCGCGCCGACTTAAAGGTTTCAAATCGTTCAGTGTGTCAACAGGCAACAACATACGTATAGCAAAATTGATACGTATAAAACGTGGAGCTTCTGCGTGCCATTAGAAATTGCTTGGCGTGCCAAGTGTGGCAGGCGTGTCTAAGGTTGCCGACCCCAGCTGTATGCCATTTGAAAGTTGTAGCCATATTTATATCTTGTTCATTTCTGGAAACGAGCGCGTGTGTTAAACATGTACTTCACCAAAATCCCCTTAGAACCGTATTTTCGACCGAAGGTCATCAAGAAGTAGCTGCTGTTCAGCAAGCACGCAGTGTTAAGAGTCGCGAAAAGCTCTTAATTCGTCAATGTATTCAGATGAGCTAGTCCAACCGAATTGCTTTACCGGGCCAAAAATTATGTCATTCTTCGTCACGGCCGCACAGCTAAAGTTAAATGACAAACTGAAGCCTAGTTTGAAGCTACTGACAGCGTTTAAAGCCGACAGGGTTAACAGACTAGAAAGCTTAACCCCCTACGGGTGTAGTGCTTAACAAACTGTGTTGCGTTTTGCGCAGGGACTGTCGCGTACTGTTGAGCCGGTTTAACATTACTTCACATTGACCTTCATTTTTTTCCACTGGTAGTTTGGCTACTTTTTTGGAATTATGGCTTTTTGCATTTTATCTGCTTATTGGCTGAGTAATGTGCAACAGAAAATCTCTCTCAATCATGAATTTCTGTGTGCAATAAAAGCTTTCAGTATAGTTCTGGTGAAGAGAACAAAATTCTTGCTGGTTGATTATATCTAATCTGATTTGAAATATTCACCGTCATTTTGAGCAAAACACAAAAACCCAACTACGGCTATTTACTTGGCCAACTGCTGCCAGCGATCGTAGCAGCAGACAATTCGATAACCGGTGCAACCACCACCTTGGCCTACCTACTGAAAAGCAACGCTGCCGATCTTGTACTTTTTCCCGCCATGCGGCGCACGCGACCTAGTGTTGTTGATGGTGTGCTGCACGTTTGCTTGATGGTGTGCTACGCATTTGTTTGATGGTGCGCTGCTCTCGTTGTGAAGCGTGCTGTTCTCTCGCAGACATGTCGTTCCGCGGGGACGCACCTACGCGGGAAGAACCGGCCAAGAGAATGACGTACCCGCCGCCGCGATCTCCGTACTTCGCATCGTGTCGGCGCAAAAGCCCCCGCCGGAAGTCTCCGTTGCGTGACAGGGTCACTGTGAGCGAGTGGCTCGCCTCGCCGGAACGAGGACGCTCGCAGGAGAACCAGCGCCACCTGCCGACTTTCGAGGAACTCATGCGTCGGGATGGGGAGGCGAAGAAAACGGAAGTGACGCACGTGCGGAGTGATCTCGACTTCATTCCGACTTCCGAAAAAAGCAGTTCTTTGCGCGATGTTGACTTGACCTCTAAACCCTCCCCGTCTGCGAATCGCCCCCCCATTGCCACCCAGGTGAGCGATGTGACCAAATCGGACGCCCCGTCACCAGCACAGAGGCCAACGCCGTTGGACCCCGATCAAAGCCGCTCGGGCCCGCCAGGAAACCATCCATCGTCCCTGCTGGCCCAAGTGGGCAGCAACGACTCGTACCAAAACACCCTCATGTCCGCTGACCAACCCCTCCAGGCCCCTTCCGATGCCTCCGCCCAGCGGACAATTGCTAGCGACCTTGAACTCCATCGACGCGCCATGAACCCCCCAGAACCCAGTGATGACCGGGATCCCTTGGCCAGTAAATCGGGCTCTACCACGGCCACGTCCCTGACCGAGTTTCAATTGCTTGACGAAGCGGCGCAGCGCCAGCTGGTGATGAATATGTTGCAGTTCTTCCGACAAAAATCGAACTCGCAGTCGACCAGCAGCAACAGCAGCAGCCGAACCAAGCCGTCGAAACCGCCCAAGAAAGCCCAGCCGGCGTCTTCCAGGGCCAGGAGCGACCTGAGCACCCTCCACGAGACGTCGTGCGTCAGCAACGAGGCGGTATGCGACAGCGACAGTACGGAGTACTGCGACCTCCCGTCGTCGCGTCACGTGTCGAGCATTGCGATCCCGACCGACGACAGCTCGTCACGGCTTTTGCTCGGTGTGGACGAGAACAAAGCAGAGGTCATCATGAAGAGGCTGCTGAAGAAGATTGAAAGTCAGAAAGCGGAAGAACGTCGCAAGAAGCAAATGCTGAAGAGGTAACTGTGCCAACGCGTCGTTGTGTGACATTATATAGAACAGTTAACAGCTCTAGGTGTGCTGTAAGCTTTCGAGGAATCAGCCGACTGCACTCTGCTTTCTTTTCACGATGATTCAAACTTCAAGTAACTAGTTTTTAAGGCGGTTAGAAACATTCGTAGTTTTCCGACAGGAAAGTTGCATTTTTTTGTTTTGGTTTTATTTAGCGAAAATTACTTTTGAAGGTCGCATGCACCCCTGGCTTCTGACATATGCTTCTGACATAACATAAATTAAACTTAACGTGGCTTCGAGCGGTTATTCTTTCATACAAAAGAACGATACATAGGAAGAGAGCTTACAGCTGCTTATTTGCTCATCAGACCTCAAAGCTTTTCTTTGCTCATCTCAAAGCATGCGCGCACTGTTGAAAAGCTCTCGAGTGAACAGTTGCATGAGATGTGCTTTCCACATAATACAGTTTTCAATAAGACTCCGCCTGAAACTTTGTTGAAGGCTGGTTCCGTCGTAACTTTATGACGTCAAACCCTGTGCCTGCGTCCCTGGGTTTTTGAAGGATGCCATTGTTCGGTAAATGAGACTTGGACCATATTTTTCGCAGAACTACGGCGTCGTCCAGCACCCCTGAAAAGTCCCGTCCCCCTCTGATTGTGCCCGAGGCGAGCTCCATAGCAACAACAGACACTGACGCGGCCCAAACATTGCAGCTGGTCAGAGTTCGGGAAAAGCGGCACACAGCTCACAAAAAGAAAAAGGTGTTTTTTAAAATTATTCTACACTTTCTTACTTGTGCTTTAATATTAGTCGATCGACGGAAACTTGTGCAGAATCACTGGATTGCGCTTCAGTTTTACATTACATGATAAGACACTGTCTATTGAAAGAAATCCTTTCCCAGCAAACAATCAGACACTAAAGATCTTGCAGAGTATATGTTTCGCCTACGAAGTAGGCATCATCGGTTCTTGTTCAAACAGACTGCACTGCTGAAGTGTAGCTACCACAGTACTGCATTCTTCTCAGTACGAGAGGAACCGCAGATTCAGACATTTGGATCGTGTGCATGGCGCGAAGCTACCATCTGATATGTTATGACAACGCCTCGAAGTAAACGTCACTCCGGAAGGTGACGATGTACTCGTTCGAACTGTAAAACAATCGTTGGTTGAAAAGCTAAGAAGCACGGTGAAGATTTTCCAGTCGTTCGCCTATCAATGCAGCTTAGCATCTTCCTGCATTTGCGGGCGCTACGCGTGTGATCAAGCATAAATACAGGGCGATCTTCTGGCAAGCAAAGAGCCGAAGCGAACCGAATACCAAAACCGGTCACCGGTTGCTTTTCGATGAACCTTATCCTGTTGCTATGGGGCCGATACCTGAGCTTACGCGACCGCGGAAGGGCGTCTTCCCAGTTGGTGCATCCCCCTGTTCGAAAGGCGTGATGCTATATCATTCGCAAACTGTTAGATACATCCTGTCTCAAGATTTCAGTGGGCGCCACAGACCAAGTAATTTCAGGGTGAATTAGGTTTTCAGGTAAGCGCAAACGTACCTTGACAAACAGAGAGCACCTTCTCGTTAGTCAACCAAGCAACTTACTGGGCGAACAGACGCATCAACTAACGCAGGAGAGAGGCGAAACACAAGTATAGGGCAAAACAATCGACGTGAATCCAGAGACGAAAAGATCGCGGCACTCACAAACTCTCCATCGCGCCACAGTCAAACGAATGTGCACGTCGCAAACAAATAATTATGTCAATCATTACACCAGCTCAAACAAACCAATTAAATATCAGGTTGTCGTAATCACCAGACAAGTCTTTTCACTGCGATCTATTGGGAGTAAACTTCGAGATCTATCGATTCGTTCGCCCGGAACGCGGGCGCAGAATGCGGGGTGCGCAGGTGACGATCGGACCTTTGACCGTTGGTAACATTGTAACCAAAAATTTTCCCGATAACATCCAGGCCTGCTAACTTTTCAAGAAATCAGCAGTTGTTCTCGAACTCATCTCACTCTCTAAAAAATTAATTAGTTAAATGTCGAAGGATTTTGTTATTTCAAAAACAAGCACAAGGTCCCATAGAAAAATGGGTGATATTCAAATAGTGAAAAAAAGAAAGGCACGAAAAATTCAGGAATTCCGCCAGTAGCCCTTATTGGCGTTAGGTCGATGTTCCATGTATTTTGTTCGAGGTTTGCGGTTCTACATTGCAAAACAAGTAAATTAGGCTGAGAGATGAAACTTTGCAAATTTCAGTCCAATTTCAGTCCATAAAATGGTCAAATACTTCACGACACTCCCAGTTCGACGGCGGTACACTATCAATCAGAGACAAGTTGAAACAAAGTGGCGTGATGCACATAGCGGTGGTAGCGCTTGTTCTAAATTAGGCACGTGTTACTTTCAGGGCACAGCAGGGTTTATTTTGACAGACGAATCTGCTTCTGACGTTGATGTCTCGCATGCGACACTCGACAAAGCCCTTGGACACACAGCGTTTGGAGAAAATCGTATTTTACACCCGAGGTTCGCACTCGGTGCGTCGCTTTTTAAATTACAAGGGCGTCGCAAACCCATCTTCACTGCCGGTGCCAAAATCTTAACAAAACAATTTTGTGTTGTATTCTGGAAGGAAATAGGCTTGCAATGCGAACTGTACGAAAGTCGAATATAATTTCAACCGGTGATCAAGCGTAGAATGTACTGAACGCACAAATTAAAGAACAATATATAACTGTTTTTTTTGGAACAATCACAATGTCTGGGCTTGCTGCAAGCTTCCGCGGCATCGTCCGATTGGGCCCTGCTTTTTTTGCAATGATTCCAGCCTGCACATATCTGTGTTCAAGTAACTTGTCTCCACAAAGGAGACTGGTTTGGATTCATCAGCAACTTTTCTTAATAGCAGATCGGTTTCACGTCACACTGCGCATCCGCAGTCCTAAACCTGCAAGCAGTGTTTTCGGATGAAACAATGAAAGACTGAAACAAGAGCAGAATAAGCAAACAAATCAAGACTAAAATGAATAATTTACACCCAGTGGTGTGTTTTTTAGCAAAGCACTTACCTCGAACCCTTGATTAGGGATCCCAACAAGGTGCTTTGCGTGTGAATTTTTTTCATTTTTTGTGAAGAGTTATTATCCACTCATGTAATATATTCCGGAGTACTCTGCTTTCAAAAGGCTCTCAACAACAACTCTAATGTGCAGGTACTCTGCTTCAAAAATGCCCTCAAGAGCAACTCTTAATGTATAATTACTTTGCTATCGATCGAACCCCCAATAGCTACGGTAATGCAACAGCAACCCCAATGTGTAGGTACTTTGTTTTTTAAAGTGCCGTGAACAGCACTCTGCTTCCAAAGGGGCCTCCAGTAGTATAGCAACTGTCATGTGTAAGTACTCAGCTTCCACAACTGTAATGTGTAAGCGCCTTTCTTTCAAAGGAGCCTCCAATAGCAGCGGTAAAATTAGAAAAGTGGGGAAGCGCTGTTTCACACAAGGACAACGTTCACGTGCGCCATACAGCAAAATCCACACAACATGTAAACGCTCACCTCTCAGCAGTCTTTGCAGAAGACCCGCAAGTGGTCGATGCAGACAGGTGCTCCACGCTTTCCGCAAACGAACCTCGTTTTCTTTCGGTGCGATGGACGACAGGTTTTGCAGCGCTGCTGTGTTGGCAGCAACGGTTGACTCGTTTCCCCCTCTGCTGCTGACATCATTTCAGGAAATGGACTGAAGATGATGAATCGGATTCCGGATGGCAACCTCGGATTGGAAAGTCGCTTTTGCGCCAAAGGCTTCATCAGATTAAGTGCCGAGTTCTTTTGAAGTACTCGGCGTTTCAAAGTATTTTGCGGTTTATGCTCTTTGTACAGAATATATGCATTTAAAACAGCTGCATTCAACAGACCATAAAATACGGCCAGAGGCCACCTTTTGGTCATGCGGCTACATGACGGAAAAGAGCACATCTGGTCAAATGCGTCTACACCACCTTTTGTGGATTTGTAAAACATAATAATTTCTGGCTTGCCATTGTCAGAGATCACTGGACGGTCGTGCATTGAAGACACAAGATGAACTAGCTTTTTCTTGGCCTTGCTTGTGCCACTTGCAAATGTGGCCAGTGTCATGTCCGCACTGAAAGCAACAGCACTTTGACCCGAGGAAAAGTTTCTCTTGTCAAGCATTTCGTGAGGAATTTCCCGTTTGCTTTTACGTAAAGTTCCCACGTACGCCAGGCCGTAAGTTTCACGCAAACTTTTCACCAGAGGAACCGACGTGAACCAGTTGCCAGCAGTGACATTCCTACCGCTGCCCCTGTATTTTTCGACCAATTTTTCGGTGACATATTGCGCTAAGGGCTTTGCTTCAACAAAAGCAGACGCAGCATCAACATTCCCTGGATGCTGACGAACATCATCAGCATCTGCAACTTTTATGGTATATTTGCCCAGATACGGAATGGCATTCAGCATGAACTTAGATCGAGCATCGCAAGCCATCATGATCTTGATGCCGTACTTAATAGGTTTGTTTGGTACGTACATTTTAAAGCCACACCTGCCTTTGAACCCGATGATTTGTTCATCCACCCTGATGTGCTCACCAGGGCAATACACTTCTTCGCAATTTTTAATAAAAGGGTCCTAAATTTCCCGGACTTTGGCAAATTTGTCCTCAGCCTCCCGCTTTGCTCTGGTTTGTCGATCATGGAAACGTAGGCAACGCAGCAAAAGGCAAAACCTCTTTTCACTCATCACCGCTCTGTAAGGAGGAGCACCAAGCTCAGTGTCGAAAATTTCCGCTGAAGCCAAATTATTTTCATGCCTTACACCCTGCAGCAAAAGCACCGCTATCAAACCTTGCATTTCAAGAACGTCTGTGTTTTGTAAAGTTAAATTGCGCTTACTTTTTACATTCTCCCGCAAAAGCGTCAGCACAGTGTTAGTGTGCTGCACAATTGTTTCGAGAATTTCTTCACTCACCAAAAGTTTAAAATAATTTTCCGGTGACGCAGTGAAGTTCACTGGCAAAGTTGGTCCTGTTGCTCTCACAGTGTTTCGCACTGACCTTCGCCCAGAATCTCGAACAACAGGGTTGACCGACCACAAATATCTATTCCTGCCTTTCATGCTTCTTTGAGCGAGTCGAACAACAAGCGTTGCGGCGCTGTCAGTCGTACTCGATGCGGCGCTGTCAGTCGTTCTCGATGCGGTGCCGTCAGTCGTACTCGATGCGGCGCCGTCAGTCGTACTCGATGCGGTGCCGTCAGTTGTACTCGATGCGGTGCCGTCAGTTGTACTCGATGCGGTGCCATCAGTCGTACTCGATGCGGTGCCGTCAGTCGTACTCGATGCGGTGCCGTCAGTCGTACTCGATGCGGCGCCATCGATCGCACTCGATGCGGTGCCGTCAGTCGTACTCGATGCGGTGCCGTCAGTCGTACTCGATGCGGCACCGTCAGTCGTACTCGATGCGGCGCGGTCAGTCGTACT
>JGI24159J19872_10004374_pt1 | contig 17966 bp, 21 predicted proteins | sample Ectturendosymbi4_FD_19872 | JGI IMG/M metagenome (IMG submission 19872) | reverse complement strand
CCGCAGCACCACTGTCGCCCCGCAGCACCACTGTCGCCCCGCAGCACCACTGTCGCCCCGCAGCACCACTGTCGCCCCGCAGCACCACTGTCACGTCACATGCACTTGTGATACTTTCTGCAACCTTACAGTTTCTTTGCTTTAGTTACTGTGTACACTTGATGCAATGCAATGCTAAAAAAGTAACTAAATTAAAGTTTGGATAATTTTTTATAGAAACGTAAAAAATTGTCTATTGCCTTTCAGCCCATGTTCAAGCATCTCACCCTGGAACGTTGGGTTGGTCTTTTACAACTTTTATTGAGTTATGAAAGATTTGAACGAAAATTAACGAAGTTCCAGTCATAACAAACCAAAGGTATGTAAGTGCAGGCACTGTGGCAGAGGCATTGTTTTACGTGTTACAACGCAAAGGCTTCACAAAAAAATATAAGCAGCCAAGTCGCGTTTTGGTATTCGAACTCCCAACTTCCATGTTACTTGACCCAAAGCTAAGAAATCATTTCTTAAACGATAAAAGGCACCACGTCTTCTCTTACCTCAACGCCCATCTTATTCACAGTTGCAGAGAAAACCGCTGTTTCGTCGACGAATATACTGACATCTTGTGGGGGGGCAGTAAAGGCAAGAGGTTCTATCTTAAGCCGAGCACGGCGTGAATGGACATCAGTCCCACAGACAGCATGAACATATCCAGCATTGGCAGGGTCTGCAGCGCTGATGCACAAGATGTGAGTGAGGCCGTTGTCAGTAGCGGAGAGTTTTACTCTTTCGGAAGCTTTTTTGAAATTTTCATCGATTGGTCGATCATTTAGAAACCAAACAAGACCATGTTCAGCTTTGCTTATAGAACATTGGAACAAAGCTTCGTCCCCTTCAAAGCATTGGACGTCGTCCGGGTCCTTGACGAAAGCAGGAGCTATTTCTGAAACATTTTGTGTCATACTTTACAAGTTCTTTTGGGTGTTCAGCTATTGTCAAACTTCACGGCAAGTACTCCAAAATTTGATCGATTAAATACCTGCGACAGTCAGCTGCGCGCTGCTCTTCGCTTTCTGTCCAGTGATGCGTACAGAGTACTGACCAGCGTCACTGAGCTGGGCAGGATCGATCACTATGCGGCGCTGCTGCCCCTCGCTGCGGAGTTTGATTCGTTCACTTTCCTGCACCGGAGTATTTCCGAAAAACCATTCAACCTAAAAAATACAACATGGACGCTCCNCACACTTCAGNGTTGACACTCACATCAATCAATTTACCTTGACGTCATCCCGTGAGACGTCACAAAACATGGTCACGCTCTGTTCCTCTCCGCAAGAAGCTGGAGCAAGTTCGGTGACAAAACGATCAAGTTCTGTTTGGTGTTCGATTCGAGATCTCGACTTTTTCTTCTTCAGTTTGGACTTGGTTGGGGCTGAACAAGTAATTAAAATAAAAATTATACAGCAGTTGTTCCTGTGAATTGAATTAAAGTGGCTTCCAGCACAATATCAACCGAAAAAGCTTCTCTTATGATTCTGCAGTAAAATTACAACAAAATGTTTGAAGAATAGTAGGTAAAATCTTGGTACGCCAAGCATGCTAACAAAAATTGGGAAAAGTTTATGAAATGCTGACACACAAGACCAGAAACGGAGGATATACACGGCCCAACACTTAATGTATTAGGAGAAAATAGTGAGAAAGGATCGTAAATAACTCAAAAAATATACCAGACGCAGTTGTTTAACAAACGCAAAGGCGAGCTTTGCCAAACAAAAAACACGATTTCTTTGAAGTCGTACTGAGTATAAGTTACAAGCATGTTTAACAGCATATTGAAACCAACAACGCCAACATAAAACGTCTGTGAAATAATAGAAAGTGCAGCAGAAACAGTCATCTTTATAAAAAATAATTTTGCCTTCACTCCAGCAACTGGTCTCCACAAAGGCGACGCAGTGGAATCAATCATTAAATTTTTTTATAGGATTCAATCGATTTCACGCAACACTACGCATCCTCCTTGAAACAGAATATATTTATTCGAGTAACGAAGCAGAGCCCACTCGGTCGATTTCTCGAAAGCTTGCAACAAACCCAGGGCTTCTAATTGTAACTATTGTCTTGCTTTGTTTTTGCACATTTGAAACTCGTGTAAAGTACTTTTGTTACAAGTAAAACGTGAAGTTTACCACAAGCCAACTATAACTTTTCGATCTACTGGACATGGGACCGGAAACTGACGGACAAAAGTGGATGAGCCAAAGTTAACAACATTTGTAACTGATAATATTTGTAATGCTTATATTCACAATCGCAAACTTTAAACCGCTTAATTAACAAACTTTCTAAGCGCCTATAATTAACTAAATTAATTCAATAATTTTACGTCACACTGAGTTTTTTAATGTCACGAACCCCTTTCGTTTTGATATGCATTCTTTGCGTGCATGTTGCTTCGTTCTGATTGAAAATGAAAATGATTACGATTGATTTGCGTAATATTTTTTCAATATTGACAAAGTTAGAAGAAGCAGCATATTTGCGCCACATAAAAAGATCAGATTAAGGTTTGTTTGGAAACCTTCTTTGAACCACGTGGGGAGCTTTTCCGAATGCGGCCGATTTGATTCCGGGATCCGAACCTGCTCTGAATCAGGGCGAAGAAGTCATTGCAGTGCACGGCTACATTCAAGTCGGCACGTTTCTACGTGCTTCATCTGTGACAACCAAAACACAGGCTGCTACCCCGGTTTTTGAATGTCGCACGGAGCAACAGATACACTTCTGATATGGTTCGAAGTTTTGCATTTAATTTGAAATTAGTTTGCGGCAACCGCAAGCCACTGAAAGATGCATTTGAGTGAAGCTCTGCGACTGCAAATAAGTTCTACTTTTGATCACCTTTGATGCTTAATTTTGCTTCTGACTTGATTGGTCCAACTTCCACGCTGTAATTCGCGCAGTCATCAGGTTGAACGTGCGCCAATGATAGAGTATGCTTTGTTTTATCCGCTGAAGCAGTCACGTGATCGCTCGGGTCAATAGGAAGGCCATTTTTGCACCACGTGACTTGGACGTTTGGCTCGGATAATTCGCATGCCAACAGAACTGAATCGTTCCCAGAAACTTCCATATCAACTAGTTTCTTCGTAAATCGTACCGCAGCTGCCGGGCATAAACAACGGAAACGTTTCAAATACTGTACTACATATTTGCGAAATAATCTAACGATTGTCCTTGAACAAGGAATGTTATAGCAATGAAACTTACTTTTTACGACCATATCAGCCGTGATTTGGGAATCACCACAAGTACAAGTGTATTGACCCTTGTCAGCTTTTTCGATGTTTTTGATAATCAAAGACCTGCGCGTTCCTGAACTTTCTTCCAAGTATTTTCCGGTTTGAGTGAAGTCGATGGGTCGGTTGTTTTTGAGCCAAACAATTGATCCAGTTTCACTGATGTTTGTTAAAAAATGCGTTGTGCATTAGGTAGCCAGTAAATGGCAATAATTTGTTTATGCATGTTTGTGGCTCAAATCATGAAATAACACAAATGCAACAAGAGGAAAAAGAACATCAAAGAGCATAAATCAGTTGCATGCTGATGAGAATATAAAACAGTAAATACTTCAGATTTAGCAAATTGGTGTGTTCTAGCCTATATGAATCGCAAAGAGTTGTGAAATATGGGTCAACTGCTCAGTCAGCTCTGTTGCTAACACAAATCAATTTTTAAGTAAGCTGTTTCACAGGTAATAAAAGAAAAGTAACAAAATGCATCAAAACAACGTCAGATAAAATAAGTAGACACAACAACAACAAAACCAGAGGGTCAAAAGTATGCCTATGTACATGGGGGGTGGGTAAGTAACTGTTTAGGTAAAAGATACAAGGGAAAAGAGTGGCACTAAAAACAATATTACAGAAAAGTGACAAGCATATGAAACCAAAACTAATAGGAATTTTGGCAAGATAGCAGGACGTTTTTGTAATGTCTTCCAATTGAATAAGGCGAGAGAGATTCCAAATTTTCAGGAATTTCAGACCAAATTTTGTGACTAATATACTAAAAGAAACTGACCCAGGGACTTAATATTTCATTAAACAACCACCTTACTTTGACAACGTGCAAGAGAATGCAACTTTCTGTTGATGAACAACTGCAGTTATATCGACCATTTCTCCAACAATCTTGCAAGGCTTTATTTTTTGCTGATCAGGCATCTCTGCAAAATAACCACGATTCAAACGAACCACACCGCAACAACCGAAAACACGTTAGCTTCCAGCAGTTGTTACTTAGAGTCCTGTTTCAATGATATCTCTTTCACAATCTCCTGGTGCTGCAACCCACCTAGATACGCCAAACTAATCACCCTATCAACTACCAATGCGTTACTCGGGGATACCTGCAACCAACGGATGCCGAAATGCAAATTCACGAACAGCTTTTTCTCGTGATGTACTTACTCATAACCTTTAGCTTGCATGTTGACTCAGCAGTTTTTGACACAAATTTAATCTCTCCGGCATCGTCCAGTCTACAATTGAACAGCTTCAGGAAATGTGTTTTTTCATCATCTGATATTTCCACACGTTTGCTTTGCACAAGTTTCACACCATCTGTCAAAATCAAGTTATGAAGATTTAGCTCTATTATAACAAACCAGCGACTAAGCAAGTTAACAGATAAACAAAACAACACTAACCCACCTTTGTACCACGAGTGAGGGACGTTTTCGTAGTTGGTAGTTGCTGCTAATATTACTGCGTCATTTTCATTTACAGATTCATCTTCCAGGTGATTTTCAATTTCTATAGTAATTTCTGAAATAAGAGTTCAGGGTTTAAGCTGGTTTTAACAGCAAACGTATAAAGGGGGTTTTGAATCAAGTCTGGCATGTTATACATGCATCTTACCATCCACTATCAATCTGGTGTATGTATACTCTCCTTCAGCATGAACCATTACTTCAACACCATAATCTTCCATTGTAACTTCACGCAAAACCATTCGGTGGGAAGATCCATCACATGTGATTTCTACGTTTTTAGTCCTCGCCATTTTTGCTCCATTCTTGTACCAAACAATGTCGACATCTTTGTGTGAGAGTTCAACCTCAAACATGACTTCCCCCCTCTCAGTGACGTGGGTAACATCAGGAAGGGGCCGAACAAACCGAATGGAGCGAGCTGCAAGAAATGTCAATATCGGAACTTAATGCATCAAGAATAAATTTTTGCAAGCAGCTCAGTAAATTGGCAAAACATAAGGACGGAAAAGGAATCAATAAGGCCAATGAGGCAATAGCTGACAACAGCAAGTCGTTTTATACAGCGAAACAGTGGCACAATCTGCCACTGCAAATGGCCATAGGCGGTACAAAACAATTCATTTCTCAAATATTTTTACGTCCTAACCACAACCAGTTGTGGTGCAAACGCGCTGGTCCGACATGGATCAATGCACATAACCAACTCACGCTGCACAGTTAATCTTGCACTTGTCCTGCTGTCTTCTGCATCGCAAGTATATTTCTTTTCATCATCGAAGGTGCACTGTTTGATAATTAATTTGCGTTTAGAACCTTCGGCTATAATTTCATATTTCTCGCAGTTCCGAAGGATGGCTCGACCTTTATACCATTTCACTTCTGCATTAGCACGAGACACCTGCAAAAAGTCGCTCACATCAAGAACGGAAGCACGACTTACGGTTCATACAAACAGCAATCCTTAAACCTGGCAAAAGTTTCCGAGGATTATTTATAATTATAAACGATGAAATTAATTTTCATCAACATCACTTAGCTAACCTCGCATTCAAACGTAGCTTCTGACTTTTCCTCAATGATCAGATCCTTGATTTGCGAAACAAATTGAACCAAAGGCTCCAAAACAATCAGTTTGGCTTCAGTCTCAGCATTTGATGCAACAAACTTTACTGTCCCACAGTGATTTGCATTTACTTGGTTTATCGTCAACCTGTGCTTCTTCCCAACCACTTCCAAGCTAAAACATAGACCGTTTGAAAACATCTAGTACATTCTATGCAAACTTCCATGGACTTCTGCTCTTACTGCATATATTCAGAGGCTCTGATGATTTCCCCATTGAGATACCATCTGCTTTTAACCTCATCGTGAGATATGTCGCATTCGAACGTTACGGTTCTTCCTTCAGTTATTTCCATGTCTTGAAGGTCGCGGCGGATTTTAATGTTGCGACCTGGAAAGAAATAATAGTTGTGCCTTTACCTTTTTTTGTAGACAGGCCTACACCAAAGGTTTACGTAACAAATTCTTTCATCAGACAACATTTGTAGTCCACCTTCTGCAGCAAAGTATTCTTTGCTATACAGAGACGCATGCTTCGCGATAAAGAGTTGTCATTACTCGTCTAACAATTATGGACCATCGCACGTTGGCGAATGTTCAAACAAGAGTACCTCCTACAGTAAGTGCTGCTGTTGTTTGGTCGCCTTCACATTTGCAAGTGTACTCAGCCTCGTCACTATACGTCGCTCGCACGACCACCAAACGACGCCAGTTGCTTTCGCTCACGAATTCTATGCGATCGCTTTCCACCAATCGCTCGTCGCCTTTCCACCACGTGACCTGCCCACCAAACGCACCGTGTTTCCAAACAATGCCATGAAAGACGATGCAACTAAAGGTCGATGAAAGTTGTGTATAGGAAAGAAGTGCAGCAATAAAACAAAAAGCACTTCAAGGAGAAACTGCATAGCAACCGGTCGTGTTTGCCACATCCAGTCGTTGAAAGCGCAGTCCATTCACTGAAGACCAGCGCGCGTAGTTGTGCGCAAGATCTACAGTACGTTTGTTTAAAAAATGACAATGCGTGCAGTTTTTCTCCGTAGACAAATGTCAAAATCAGCACACTATATTTGTACAAACAACATCTCATTTCGATGGGAATTACAATCACAATCGTCTTACTAAATTGGCGAAGCCTTGTGTTATTGGCGATTCGTTTGCGCAACTTAGTTTGTGCGCTGTTGCAATCGTAAGACTTCGCTTCATATTTATTAAGCTAATAGAATCAATAAGATGCTTATCCACTACCGGCTGTTGTCATACCTCGCCGCATCCCCTGCTGACTTGGCATGAAAGTTCAGCAACATCCATTTCAGTGACAGTAACAGGTTGGAGCTTTTTGACAAACATTACAGGCCGTTCTGTGCAAAAAGCAGTGAAAGCATGAACAATACATGGTTTCCTCAGTGAGTTGCGAACAGGTGATTCCATGCAACAAAACCTGTACCTTTCACAAACAAATTCGCAATGGATTGACATCCCTCTGCCACAAATGTAACTTCAGCTGACTCGTCTACAGACAAACTCTTCATCATCAACACATGCTCCGTCTGATCGACTCTTATGAGCAAGTCCTCTGATCGAACAAGCTTCACTCCATCTTTAAACCACGATCCTATAAACCAGCAGATTAATGTTATATGACATAAACACCAAAAATGGCCACGGATCCGGAGTGCCGGAGTCGATTCCGGCAGGATTCTGTTTTTTTCGGACCCGGATCCCACTGTCAAAAAGTTTTGAAAAACCGGACCAGGATCCGAAGTCACTTTTTATTTCCGGCAATAGCAGGAGTCTGCATGTCTAAACAAAAAAAGGAAATAGGTTTTGGCAAGATGTGATTTTTGTTTAGATGGTTTTCGGAGTTTGAACACGAGTCGGATTCTCAAATTTGAAAAAACTTCGGTGCCGGATCAGGATCCGGATTCGAAAATTTTAGAAATGTCACTCCGACCACCTTTGACAAACATTGGCAGCGAAAGCAAGACGAACCAGAGAATGAGTAACCTTCAATATTGTACCTTTAACGTTTGCTTTGTTCAACTTGCATTTGAACGTGGCNCCTTCTCCTTCAAATGCAGAGATATCTTCCAGAGGTTTTACGATTGCAAGTTCGACAGTTGTTACAAGCAAGTTCGCAGAAGCCTGAAAAATTACGAAATGTTGAATAATATACATCACTACGCTGGGAGGGCTGCTGAACAGTCAGTTAAATAACTGTAGAATATATCTGGCTTACTTCAGATACCAAATTCACACTTCTCCCTTCGTATGTTTCATGAAATTCATAAACATTTCTTCTTAGTTTTTTTTCAAGAACAAAGTTCCACTTACGTTCACAACACTGGATTTTTATACATGACCTTAGCAATAATGAAAACTACCTGCAGGTTTTCTGCGACAATTGATATTGATCCGACATCTTCAACTTTCGCTCCTGTCAGCGTCAGTTTATGGAAAGCACCCCTGGCATCAATCATCACTGAGCGACTTTTTCGCAATTGTGCCCCGTGTTTATACCACGTCACTGCAACGTCGTCATAATTCAGCACGCATGTGAAAGATACGTCACTTCCTTCAATCACAGTTTGGTCCAACAAAGGTTCGACGAAACTAATGTCTCGTTCTGAAAAGCAACCGCATGGTATTTGTTGTGGGTAAAAAAACTAGCAAGGTGAAGTCATAAAACACTGGCTATTTTGAAATCGTAAAATGCACTGGCTATTGTGAGCGGCAAAAGGCGTTCCTTATACTTTCTGTTTTATTCGTCTCTTACGTCGGCGCCTACGAAGATGTTTGTCAATAAGCGATTATGACAAGACTAACTGCCACTAAAAGCACAATGCTCCAAAATGTAACAATAAACAGACAATTTTTCATTTTTCAACTTTTACTTGGATTTGAGCGTATTCGTTTGTAAAGCTCTGCAACATTTCCAGCTTTTTTGTTTTAGGAAGCACATGAAATTACGATTTGCTACAAACACACGTAAATGAAGAATGGAGTTGTCGATTCAAGCAAACATTCACAAAAGTAACCTTGAACTGTCAGTTTAGCAGTTGTTTCGCAGTCGCCAGCGCTGCAGGTAAACTCTGCCTCATCTTTGTAGTTCGCTTTGTGGATAACCAGTACGCGCCGGTCTCCTTCAGCTTTCATCTCATACTTAGCGCCAGCCTCAACCAAGAGTCTTAGATTTCTGTAAAACACAACTTCAAGCTTCAGGCACCGATTCTCTGCCCATCCGACAAAATGTTCGCAGAGCAGCGTGACGTCAAGCGTCCACGGACCGGTAGTATGCAAATATTCTGGTCGGTGGGTCATCCTTTAGACCAGGGGTCACCAACATTGTGCCCGTGGGCACCAGGTCGCTGCAAGAACATGTGGGTCTCTCGCGGGCTTTTTCTAAAAATAGCACTGACATGACCAGTGTCTTCATATAAATGAATATCATTAATATTAATAATACCACGATAGGTAAACTGAGTAGCTTTTTTTATTTCAGAAGTGTGTATCAAACTGGCAGCCCTTCGCATTAATTGGTACCCATGAAGTAACTCTCAGTTTTAAAAAGTTTGGTGACCCATGGTTTAGACTGTTGAGCGAGTTGCACTGAAAACAATATAGCTCGTGCCTCTATTCGCTTTGGTTCACAAATTTATCCTTTTTGCAATGACTGTCAAGCATGCACAAACCTTCGTTGTCTTCTGAGCTCACATAAATCCTTAGCAAACTTATTACATGCTACAGAGAAATTCCGCTCATCCAGAACCTCAAACCATAGGTGTAGGTGCAGGCAAACTTTTGGGGGTGCAAAGGCTTTTGCCCGAATTTCCCCAAACTTGCCCGAAAAATTTTAGCCACTTTTTGTGCAAATATATTCTCATGAAAATCTTTTTTTGGGATGATCTCCAAAAAAAGGTCTTCATGTGATTCTTCCAACGTTGGGCACAGTTTCTTTCAAATCAAACCATGTTGGGCCCCATTTTTGCCCGTATTTTCAGGGAATTTACCCAGATTTTCAGGGATTTTGCCAAGGTTTTCACAGATTTTGCCCTGATTTCTACAGATTTTGCCCGGATTTTCAGGAATTTTTCTCGGATTTTCACCAAATCAAAACTGTTGGGGGTGTTCTTGCACCCCCGCCTCCTAGACCACTGCCTCAAACAAATATTGGGAACGGCACTTCTAGCTCTGGATGTTTCCCAATGCTGAAAGAAATCTGTTATTCTCACGTCTTTTTGTCCCAACCTTTCTGTTCACGTACAATTGCCTCTAATTGTTGCATGATCTGCCATTTGTAACCGGGCAACGCATGATCACAGCGCAACGTTATGGGTTTACACAGAGTCAGGCGCTGTGTGCAAAGAGCGTAAAACGCATTTGGGTGAACCTGAATTAGTGAACCCTTTTGTTTTCTTTTATTGCTTCTTTATGGGCTCAGAAATGCTATAGAACATAAACTGCCAATGCAAGCAATTAACCTTACTTGCAGATAATTCAACTCTACTTTACTCAAGTGTTACAAAATGCGTAGTCAACCCGGCTGGGCACGGGTAGCTATAAAGCAACTGCATTTTTTATTTGGAATGACTTCAAAGTGGCGGCAAGCTAACGATGATGCTTTGTTTTACGGAAGGAAAGCTTTTTGTGCATATGACTAAAACAAATTGACATTTTTAACATAATGCAATGCCGACGTAACCAACCTCAGCCACTTGACGTTAACGTCAGGACGATTGACTCTACATGTAAAAATTGCGTCGCTTTTTTCTTGAACAGTCTGGTCTTCAAGAGGCTCAATGAAAGATACAAGTGAATCCACAACTTTCACCTTTACACTTGTTTTCAAGTAATCAGTCACCATGGTTACCTGCAAAGAAACACGGCGCAGTTCCAAACATTATAAATTTGACGCAGTGTTTAAAAATTAACTCAATTTTAAGTATTCTACAGTATTGAAGACATCTTTTGAATGCAAATACTGTTACCTCTCCCGCAAAAGACCAGTCCACTCTTTCAATACTCAGTGCTCTTCGTCTTCCTTCTTCAATCAGCTGGACATTGTCATTAGGTTCTAAAATGTTACCATTGAGCAGCCAATCGCAATGGACCTATAACAAAGGGTGGCAACAGTTGCATTGTGGTCACTAAACAGATCGTTCATAGGATGCTGCGCTGCTGTGGCTCAACCACACTTCCAGGATTACTGATGCTGCTCCGCTGAGCTGAGCTGAAGGGCGTACAGGAACTTAACGATGCTTCGCAACAAAAATCGTTGACAAAATTTCGCCACCATTTAAACGAGTCTTCAGTGCCTTGAACACCCAGTTCCCAGTCCAGGCCTGTGACGACGAAATCAGGACTCAATGTTTTTTTGTATTCTATCACAAATGCGAGCACTTTGACAGGCAATAAACCTTGTAACATTAACAATCATGGAACAAGCATCCAAAAACGTTCACCTGAATTTTGTCATGTATGTAACGGTTGTAGGACCCTGCAAGTTTAATATACCAGTTTATGCATGCAATGGATCGTTGCGTTCAAAACACTTCTCCGATTTTTTTCAGTTTTCATACTTCGGTAAGTTTAACGTTTTCTTAAGCCATGAAAATTATCATAAATATTACAGATCGTTTTTTTCAATTCAACTGACCTTTTCATCCGATACTTCCATATCTATAGTAACTTTTTCTCCTTCTCGAGCAACAACATCCGGTGCTTTTTTCAGTATTTTCAAGTCACCTTTTTTAATCGAAAGACGTGTTTGCGTCACAGCGTGTCCCGCTTTCACTTTGCAAGTGTAAAGGCCTTGATCGGAAGATGACAAGTTCTTGATGAACAACTTCCGCTTTGTTCCTTCAGCTTGCACGGAGTATTTTTCTGAAAGATAAAATTTTTGATTAGCTTGGCACCAAAAGCCAAAGTTTTTCACATGTAATGCTGTTGACAGCGCAACAATACCTTGATTGCCAGTTATCGGCTCGCCATCAAATGCCCATTCGACATCCGCTTCTTCGTCACCAACTTCACATTCTAATGCAGTAAAGGAATCCCGCTCGCTCGGATGGCTATCAACGAGCTCTCTGACAAACGACACTATAAAAGCGGGACAGCGTGAGTGACAGCGATTTCCTATCAAAAGCTACGTCAACAAGATATTTACCCTCTTTGCTTTTGGAAGGTTTTTCAATTGAAGATGATCTGTGTGAATTAGTAAAGCGGTTGTTGGATTTGCAGTCAGTCATGTTAAGAACAATTTGTCAAAACAAACTAACCTTTGACCCCCTTCGTTTGCCGCATTTCCTTCCATGACTTTTTCCGGCGCAACTTTAATGTCTTGTAACAAAATGTCTAGTGATGTGACAATGGCGGTGTTGTGTGATAAGTCAAGCATGACAATGAATAGGATGTATAATGACAAACCACGCAAATTTGACGTAATTAAAGAAGAAACGCGATGTTGAGCACTGCAACCAACCAAACAACTTACCTGAACCCAAACGAGTTTGCTTCATAGGCTGGGTTGAAGAAACTGCAAGAAAGTGAACAACAAAATCAAAAGCTGAACAATATAATAATCATTCGTCCTATGCACAAACAAGTGAATGGAAAATCAGGCTGCATACCGGTGCAAACAGTGGTCACGCCAGGATTGGACACAGCTTGGCATTTGAACTTTGCACTGTCCAGTTTGCCAATAGATTCAATCTGAAGCCTGTGCGCATAGCCGTCCATCACTATCTGATGCGTGTTGCTCGGATAAATCCGTTCGTTGTTTTTGAACCAAAACACCGCAACGTCCGGGTGCGTCAATTCGCATTCGAGGGTCACTGGCGATCCGTCCTGTTTATGACGATTTATGCAAAAATGCGTATTTAAGACAGATTTATCGCAAATTTACTATATTGTCAAACATCTTACTCCAATTTTAAGGTCTTCAAGAACTTTTGTAAACGCCAATCCGTCTATCGGCTTCAGCTGCACTGTTTCTGTTTCTACAGGACCTTCAGCATCAATGTGTCTGATCTTCTTTTCCAGCACATGCGCTTCTTCTGCTTTCTTCGCGGCTGCTCGGAAATATAAAAAATATATTGTTTCCCAAGAAGATGAAACATGAACAATTTGAAAAGTGTCACTTTTTCTTGTTTGGTATAAACAAAGTGTTTTATCCACTTACGTTGAACGGCTAAAGTTCCTTCCGTTACTTTATCGCCGAAGCGGCAGGTGTACATTGTTTCGTCATCATCCAAAGCGCAGTCCATAACAATCAATCGCCTCAGGTTTTTCATCGACAAGATCTTGTATCGTTTATCCTTTAACCATACAAAGCTTCATGAAATTAATTGATCCAACTTACTCGTTTTAGTAAAAACCACATAAAGACAAATCTTCTAGCTTGTGCTTCGCTGATGCAGAAAAAAGCAAGAACACTAAGCAAGTTACCTGACTTGTGATGGGGTTTTCCCCAGCGTACCACGTGACCTTGCCATCTTCTCGGCTCAGCACGCATTCAAAAGTCGCTTTTTTGCCCTCCACAGCAACTTGACCTTGCATTGGTTTTATGAAGTCGTCACCTTAGTTACAACCACTTATATGTTGATGACTGTTTTTCACTTATTTGACATATATCATGCAAATTGCACAAGCGGCGAAAAAATATACAATATTTCACAGCATCTTAAGCAGCAATCTCAAACTCATTGGTCGGAGGGTCAGATGAAGACTTCGAAGTAACCCGAGGGGCGCATAATGAGATCTTTTAGTACTTGACAAAAAATCAACAAAAAAGAGATAATTTTAATAAGAATACCGTGCTTTACTAAAGTTATTTTATCCATTATCAAAGGCACTTTAAACCAGGGCTGCGGAGTCGGAGTGTTATGGGTGGAGTCGGTTTCCTAACAACACTGGGAGTCGGATTTTTGTCCGACTCCGAATGTCCACTTGGATCATTTTTTGCATCACACTCCTATATTGGGAATTCCTGTTGAAACGGTTGAATTTCTTTTGAAACTTTTGTTGAAACACATTTCTTGCTGTGTACCACGATTTCCGTTGATTGTAACAGACAAATTTCATTCCCTTTATATTAAGGAGTCGGAGTCGGAAGTTTTGTAAAGGTCGGAGTTGGAGTCGGATATTTTACCTCCGACTCCGCAACCCTGCTTTAAACAGCAGCGAATAAAATAAACAGCTTACATCTTAAATATTTGAAAATTTCAAAAAGCATCGCGGACCGCACAAAATGCCCTCACCCTCTTATCGCGGGCCAAATGCGGGCCACGTTTTTGAGAACCCTGAGCTAAAGCATATCAAACAACGGAAGCGTGAGGCAAAATGCAGCCATTTTCACAAGCTGAACAATGAGTTGAATTTATAAACATGGCTGTTGCTCAAGGTTTACGAATAATCTTATTTTTAATTGCTTTGCTGTGTGTAGACCTACTGTGCAAAATATACCTCTCGAACACGTCGAGTGAGTTCATGCAAGCTTTGTTGGTGATCGCATGCGTGGCAGATGCAATGCAAAGATAAAAGCAGGATGAGCTCAGTGCAAATACTTAAGATCAGCTCCTTTCGTGAATACACTGTGGATTGATTTAGAGATGACATCATTATTTGAAAACGAAAGCAGCATGGCAGTAAAAACAAGTGATCATGATCGTGCATGTGTGGCTTGTCGTGCCGTCGCTTTCTTGACATACTTATAATTGTAATTCGTATTTCTGTTGACGTCTCAGTGAGTTCGCGGTTGTCAAGGATACGACAGGAAAAGATCGACCCCTCATCAACTTCGCGCGTGACGTCATTGATTGTTAAGCGACGTAGAAATCCGGAAACCGAGGTCTTGTATTTAGGCCCGGGCTTCAACTTGACACCATTTCGGAACCACTGAACGCGAGCGCGTTCTCTTGACACAGCGCAACTAAGAATCACGCTCTGGCCTTCGTCCACGGCCACCGTTGCTTCGAGGGGAGTTGTAAACAAAACGGCTGCAACATGACGTGAATATGACGGGTATCGACATAACAGATGTGTGAGAACGTGGCTGTACTTTACAATGCGGTACTGCTACGAAAAGGCTTGAATATAGATTGAGACATTAATGGATTTATGGGGCTCTGCTCTCAGACGCAAAACTGGGAAAAATTTTAACGAAACGCGTTATTAGGTCATTTGAACGGTCGCTTCATTGTAACTTTATTCACAACCATATACGTGTCAAAAATGGCAGCATAAAGATTAAATTAAACTTAGTTAGTAAAACTATTATAACCATAAGGTTTCACTTGCGTACTTGTGTCTACGGAAACTGTAGATGATGAGCGCCTGACAGGGTTATGTTTAAGTGCACATGAGTACACCGCTTCGTCACTTTTGATTGGATGGTGAATGGTCAACTGATGCGAGGAACCCTGACGATTAATCGTAAATTTTCCACCAGGATAAACCTGCTTGCCGTCTTTTAACCAAATCACGTCTTGTTGAGGGTTGAACAGCTCGCAATCTAGTGTAGTGGAGTCGCCCTCAGTAACGTGCTTGTCGCTCAGAGGTTTTGCGAATGCTTCGGTGATGGCAATGCCAGGGAAGTTTAATGACAATGTAAGGTTGGGGAGGAGGCGATCAGGAAAGTAATATGATGAAGATGTAAAGAAACAAGAAACAAAAGATTACAATGAAATGCAAGATTTAACTTCATCTTCAAAATGTCGCATTTTAAAATGAAAGACTTAGATGTTAAATTTAATAAAACTTTCAACAACGCTATGGTATGGACTGCTCAAAGAAGTTGTAAAAATGTAACGGAAGTTTGTCGGTGGTTTGTAAATAAAAATTTACCTTCCTGAGAATACTCCAAATCAGCTGATGTGGAATCTTCACCATGCTCCTTCAGTTGCGCAGTGGCCGTGATTCTCCCTTCATCTGACGGACGTACCTCGTGTATGATCAGGGTGTGCCGAGCACCGTTGTTGTCGCCGATCACCTCCTTTCGCATTTCGTATTTTTTTGATGGTTTAAGCTGATTGTTATTTTTATACCATACTACAGCAGCTTCAGGAGAATTCACGATGCAGTGAAAGACTGCATCACATCCATCTTTCGCACGATTATCTCCAAGCTTTTCCGTAAATTCCACTGCAAATAATAAAATATATCAGTGAGCTACATACGACAACTAATTGTTGAAAAAGACTAAAGTTGGTGGCGATATGAGACTGCATATCTAATCACGATATGCATGATCAGTGAAGAGTGACGGCGATGATCCACTCACACTCGGGCCGCTGCTGACCATCTTCTCTGAGAGTTTCCTTCTCCCGAGCAGCGTCCAACTGCCGTTTGACAGTTCCTTGTCGTTCCCCAAGTGGTTGAGGTTCAGGCTTAGCTATCTCTGCTACAGTAGGTTCAACAGTTGTTTCGAGTTTGGACTTTGAGATGATTTCAGTATCAGCTTTCTCTCTTCCGTCTTTTTTCGGCTCAACGACTTGCTTCATTTTATCTTTTCTTGCTTCTTTTCTTCCAACAAACAAATCAGAGTTCACTGCATCATTTTTCACTTCAGCAATTTCAAGACTTCGTCCAGTTTTGGTTTCATCTTTCTTTTTTGGCTGAACTGCAGCCTTACTTTCTGGTAAAGAGGCTTGCCCTTTAGCAGCTGTAGCAATTGTTTCAGATTTGGGTTTAACTTCTTCACCAACCAACATAGAAGTGATCTCTGCTCTTCTTGTGGCTGGTTTATCTTTCTCTGAAACTTTGGTTTGTCGAACAACCGCTGCAGATTCAGCCACTGACCCCCTTGATTTCGCCGCTGCAGCTGTGCAAATAGTTGCTTTCTGTTCCAAAACCGGTTTAGGTTCGGAATCCAGTTTCTTTGCCTCCGCCGATTCAATTGTGTGTTTCAATTTCTGCTGATCAACAAACACGTCAGGCTCCGATTCTGGTTTCTTCGCGTTGGAGGTTTCAGCAATCAACTCAATTTCTTTCTGATCAACAACCACTTCATTTTTTATCTCTGGTTTCTTGGTTTTTGCTGGCTCTAACATAGGTTTTACTTCTTTCTTATCAACAACCACTTTAGACACAGGTTCTAGTTTCTTTGCTTCGGCTGGTTCAATAAAATATTTAACTTCTTCCTTTTCAGCAACCACTTTAGGTTGCAGCTCTGGCTTCTTGCCTTTGGCTGGTTCGACAACAGGTTTAAGTTCTGTTTGATCAACAACCACTTTAAGTTCCCGTTCTGGTTTCTTTGTTTTGGCCAGTTCACCGCTACCTTTGACTTCTTTCTGCTCAACAACACCTTCAGATTCTGGTTTCTCTTCTTTGTCCAATACAACAGATGTAACTTCCTTCCGTTCAGCAGCCACTTTAGATTCTGGTTCAGGTTTCTTTGCACTGGCTGGTTCAACAAAAGATGCAACTTCTTTTTGTTCAAGAACCGGTTTAGTTTGCAGCTCTGGTTTCATGACTTTAGCAGGTTCAACAATAGATTTAGATTCTTTCTGATCAACAACCACTTCAGGTTCCGGTTCTGCTTTCTTTACCTTGGTTTGTCCAACAATGGGTGCAAGCTCTTCGTACTCAACATCCGGTACAGGTTTTGTGTCTGGTTTACTGATTTCGGCTGTTTCAGTGACTGTTTTAACTTGTTGCTGTTCAGCAACCAGTTTGGACTCCGGTTCTGGCTTTCTTGCTTTAGCTGGTTCAACAATAGGTTCCATTTTTTTCTGTTCAAAAATTACAATAGGCTCCACTTCTTGTTTCTTTGCTTTGACAATTTCAGCAGAACTTTTACCTTCCTTCTGTTCAGGAACCACTTTGAGTTTTAGATCTGGCTTCTTTTCTTTTTCTGGTTCGACAGCCGATTGAACTTCTTTTTCTTTAACAACCACTTCGGATTCAAGTTCAAATTTTTTTTCTTTGGCTGGCACAGTAATAGATTCAACTTCTTTCTCTTTAACAACCACTTCGGATTGAGGTTCACGTTTTCTTTCTTTGGTTGACACAGTAATAGATTTAACTTCTTTCTCTGCAAGAAACACTTCGGATTCTGGTTCAGATTTTCTTTCTTTGGCTGGCACAGTAACAGATTTAACTTCTTTCTCTTCAAGAACCACTTCGGATTCTGGTTCAGATTTTC
>JGI24159J19872_10004372_pt1 | contig 17967 bp, 16 predicted proteins | sample Ectturendosymbi4_FD_19872 | JGI IMG/M metagenome (IMG submission 19872) | reverse complement strand
TGTCGGCCAATGCCCCCCAATCCGCGCCCTCTTGCTCCACGTTGAGGAGCTTGCACAGTTTCGTCTTCAAGAGGGGATCCAATGAGTGGAGTTCTGCGCCAGATTTCAAAACAAACATGAACTTTGCGACACACCGCGAAAAGTTTGGTGTCAGACAACTTTTCAGAAACCGCGAAAAAGTTCGGTGTCAAACCGCTGTGCAGAACGACTGATTGAGACAGAACGTCCAATACGAAGTCTACCGACGGGCGTAAGCGGTTGGCCAACACTTGACGGACATATCGAAATAGGACGTTACCAGCATATGGCGTTGTCACATAACACATGACTTTATCGCGTCACACATGGCTTTATCGCGTCAAAACAAGGAGCATCACGTGCTTCAACAACACACTGAGTGGAGCAACCTACCGTTTTCTTCTTTCGAACAGATGTAATGTTCTGAGCTGATGAAATCTGTCATTCGCTTGCCTTGCAATATGTCACACATCTGCGTAGAGGGTCAAGCAAACTGGTTGTTACCTGAGTGACGATACGATCAAGGAAATGACGCAAAATCACAGGGATGATGCAATGTCCTTATCCCAAAGAAGCACGCCCGGAAAATTCTGCCAAACAACTACGAACCTTGTCATTTGTCGCCAGATCAACCGGTTTCTCCCCCTCTTCGGCCGAGTCAGGGGGCGTGGTGCTGAGCTCCGGGTCGGCGCCACACGCTAGCAGCAGGGTGGCGATCTCGCAGCACCCCCCAGCCGCGGCCAGATGCAGAGCTGTGTACCCCTGGTACGTCGCTGCGTTGATACTCGCGTCACACTGCATGCACAGTTGGCGTCAGTCAGAGATGGCAGTTTTGAATATAGTGCTTGCTGAGAGTTTAATGGCACGGACATGCACATGCTACAACTTTACACCGGCAAACATGACGATATTAGAGCGGCGCCGCGCTTTGACAATGCTGTAGAAACTGGCTGCAAAAGTGCTATAAAATCCGAACTTATTTTCGAATCAGTTTTAGGTGCTGGGTTGTATCAGTTTTCCCGACGCCTGATACAAACTTCGGACCAGTATCCGCAGCAACTACGATACAATCTGCAGGAAAACGTGGAAACCCTCTTACTTCCTCTGTCGGGTCAACGTGAGTTTGTTTCACACCCAGGTACCCCCTGACCCCCGAAACTGTGAACTAAACATTTTTCTGAGGCAGAAAAGAGTTAAATTTGCATCAAAACAAACAAGCAACGGATTCCTCAACAGCATCCTGACCTCAGTGATCAGACAACCGACAGCGATCAGGTTCCTCTCCTCAGCAGCGACGTGCAAAGCTGTCCGTCCGCTTCTCCCATCCGGCAGGTTTGGCTTGAACTTGTGCTTGCGCAGCAATTGCAGGCACTGTCGGGCGAAACGGGGCGCTCTGGCGGCCAAGTGGAAGCATCCGAAGCCTGCGGTAAACGAATGAGCGAGCGTTGAGAACTTGGGAAGGCGAAACAGAAAGATCGTTGGCACTTCGGGCTGTTGCTGAGGGAGCTCGGGCGGAGAGCAAGTGATTAAAAGGAAAAATAAATAGATCGTGGCGTTCTACGAACTTGGTCGGCGCAAATAACAAGTTGCAGTGCAAGTGGTGGGGGGTGGTCAGGCCCTGTGATCGCTTTGCAATTTATTGTCGCGATCAATCATTTACGGCCGAGTTGATCAAACAATCAGGGGAGGGGGCAAGTACACAAAACCACGCAAACACAGTCGGAATAAAACAGGCGCTTGTTAACTTTGAAGGCCGAGACAGACCAGCAGTTCAAACTTCAGTTTTTTCAAACAATTTCACCTTTTCGCTACCGCATTGTTGCAGGCGGTGAGCGATACACTTACTGAGCGACGGCGTTTCACTCACCTTTGTAGTTCAAGACGTCATAAGTAACCGGATCGCTACGCTGGACCACTTTGCTGTTCAAGGCGCGCGACAAGATGTCGGCGTTGCCACGGCGACTGGCGATGTGCAGAACAGTGTTGCCATACTTGTCAGCGAGCAGCGGGTTCGCCCCACACTTCAATAGTTCCTGCGCGCAACAAAGGGGGGGAAACGGTTATCGCGCGCGTCTGACACGACAGCGCAAATGACTCGGTGCCGAGAGAAGCATGCGGACATTGTTTTCATTTGACGTGAAGGAGGTGGTTCCCATTCGTCGCAGTACTCGCAAAATCTACCTACACGATGGTATCTCTCAAGAACAGAAGGAACGAGTCGTTGACGCTTGATCTTCGACGGCGGTGCAAAAAGGCGCTTGTCAAAACAATACGCTTTCGCTCTGTTTCCAAGCAACAAACTTCACGAAAATTCCGGACAGCTCTGCAGCAGGGAAATTACTTCGGGAAGGCTACCATGCTTCTGAATCATCCTTTTCTGTCTGCTCGATTGCGATTGGGCGCAGATCCGTTTATATTTAGATGCAAAAATTTACAAACGACGCGCAGCATCTGATTGGAGATCTGATCTGATTGGAGCAGACAACGCAAAACCACCGTTGCGTCACGTCGTCTCATGCGAACAAAAAAACACAGAAACGAGAAATTTCCATTTTTTCCCCGCGTTTTCAGAGCTTGATTGATCGGGTTTTCTTCAAGGCAACGAGAAACCACCCGCGTGGGACGCACAGTAAGCTTTTGCCACATTTTCACGAATGAAAAATCTTACAAAGATTTTTGAATACTTGAACTGTGGTTTTCCGTATTTGCATTGATCAAAAACAAGGTCGCTTTAACGCACGAGTTCTTAATCTGGGGTCTGTGAACCCCGAAGGGACATTGTAGGTTATTTAAAGGGTTATTAGGCTTTGATCTGATATTTCAAAAGGGTTAATAGGCTTTGCAGACATTTCGATTGCTACTACGCTGATTAAGATCAAACCTCCAATATTCATTGCAACCTTCCTTGTTAAGGGCTCCGTGACCAACAAATATCAAAAAACACTGTTTCAACGGAACAAAAACTTGTTTACATAACACGAACTGTTTCTTTTCAGCAACACTGTCTCGCGCAGGCTGAGAAACCTGGTCGTGGCACTGCCTCAGCCCGCGCCGCCATTTTGCAGTTCAGTCAAACTGTCAGCAAGACCAAGGAAGGAAACTTACAATCACTGCGTCGACGTTGTCAGTCAAGGCGGCGAGATGCAGCGCAGTTTGCTGCTGCTTGTTCCTGATGTCCAGGATCGCGCGTCTCTCTTCCATCGTGCTGATGACGTCAAGCAGGTACGAGAGCGCTTCCACCTGGTCGTGCACCACCGAGAGGTGGAGGACTCTGCGTGCGAAAAAAAACGCGTCTTTTAAACTCGGCATCAATGACGAAAGGTGATGTTTGACATGCTGGTGAGAAAACTGCCCGCGAGCTGGTGAGATGGAAAACGGATGTCATGTCACGTTTCATGATTTGCTTCACGCTCACCAACCTTACCGCTGCGCTGAGTAAATCATTGTGACGCAGTGCTTTCGTATTTAACACGTTTTTGCTGTGAAAGAAGAGATCAAACAGCAAACATTCGGCCTGTTGCTGAACTCCGGGCCTTTGTGAAGCCCAAGCAATAATCGCGCTGAACAAGTCGCTTCTTTCTGAAGGTTCGCATGAGATCGCGCACAAAAACATTCAGGGATGACGCAACAAACGAACGCCACGCCTCTGATCGAAACGAAACTTTCGACTATTTTGAAGCCGAATACACAAAACGCGACAACGCTTTGTGTTGCACGAAGCTCAAGCCAGACAAGCAGCGCTGCGCTGACGTAAGGCTATGTTTGAACGCGAAGGAATGCCCTGGCGGCAAAACAGCCTTTTTTCCCTGAGGCGCTTTCTGTTCAGGAGTGATTCTCCCAAATGCGAATGAATTGACAAAAACGCGAAACGTTGCTTTGGGCGCTACATCTTCCATACAATGAGCGNGCTGGTGATNGAGATTGCTGGACGTTTGCAACGAAGCCAGTTACTTGTTGTTGCTATGCAGGCAATTTGAAAAATAACAAAACGAATTGAGCAGCTTTCCTGTGTCGTATGCGAATGTGTTAAACTTATTAGCGGGTAACGACGATAGCGTCCCCTGTCGCGCTCTACAAACCAAGCACTATCGCCGGTTGCCAGGTAACCAGCAGCGCCAGGCAAGGATCGCGATGCCGGATAGCGGCAATCGCACTCACGACAACTTAATCCAGGACGCGACATCTGAAAGTTTCAAAGTACTTACGAGTTGCCTCGCTTGTCGCAGTACGCCGTCAGATGACGTTGCATGACGAGCAGCATGCGGACGTCACCAGACACCGAGTAATCTTGCATCGCCGAGATCATCTTTTCGAACATGGCGTTGGTCGTTTTGTATTGCTTGTTCAAGTTTTCTGTGAACAAAAAAAAAACTTTTGTTTTCATTCGGTTCGTATAAATCCATTTTTTTCAAACATTTGATAAATCCATTATACTGNATATACATTTTCGCGAATTAAAAGCTTTAGGATTGCTTTTGAGCCTTTGGAGAATTTTATATATTCATGTACTTGTTGGTTGTTGTGTATATTTTATATTTTTATCACCTTATTTTGCATGTTTCACATTTTTATCAACTTATTTTGCATGTTTCACATTTTTATCCACTAATTTTGCATATTTTATATTTTCATCAACTTATATTACATATTTCATATTTTCATCCACTTATTTTGCATATTTTACATTTTTATCAACTTATATTATAGGATCGCACAGACCCGATCGACCGGACCAGTGGGTTTCAGGAGCTCGTCCACAAACCCTCAACGTTACTTGCATCTGGAAGTCACACAAACAAACCACGAAAAGGAAAGCTCACCTGGACCTGCAGACGCTGCGTTCGCCGCACGATGCCCGGGTATCTGCGAAAGAGCAACAGCGTTACACGCACAGGCAGGAAACCTCCCATGTTGTGTGACGCACGATGATGCTGAGTTGTGGTTCAGTGCGTTTCGCAAGAACAGCCGTGAGGCATATATGGTCGGCGAAGTCTTGCAACACATTATTGCATTTTTTGTTAAGCCTGTTGTTTCGAGATCAGAATCAGTCCCTTCGCTCCGCGCCGACATCGCGTCTCCTGAAGGGTTTTTCCGCCTTTTTAATGTTTTTCCCACTTTTTTTGTTGTTGTTCAAAAAATTTATTTAGCAAGCTTCGACATCCCAATCCAAACAAGGCAGATTGCGGGAAAAAACTCAGTTGCGAGAAAAGCATTTTTAACACGAATCTTAACGAGCACCCTCCAAACTGCAGCTTCTCCAGTGCAATGAGCAGAGGACCTACACCTCCCTTGCTCGCCATACACAAAACCGAAAAAAACGACTGGAAAATAATGTCCGGTTTTAGCCTCGTCTGTGAAAACGTATATTAACTACCTGGTCAGGAGCAGGGACTTGACCGGTCTTCGACACTGGTCTACTGCGTTGATGCTGAGCTGGTTGTTTCACCTTTGCATTGTGGGTCGAGGGTTCTAGGAGGGACAAGTTCCTGACCGACTGGGTGATGCCCACTGCGGCGTCTGATTCCACGGTTCCGAAGCCGGAATCTGGCGGAAAAAGGCCAAGATAAAAAATAACTACAGGTAGTCGTTACAAAAGCGGTTGACCTGCCGGTAATGACAAAACCAGTTAAACGTTTGCAAAAAATACACTGAGCAATGTTTGATTGTACGACTTGCTTTAGGAGTTGCAAAAAGCATTTACAGACTTGTTAATTTAGTTCAAACCCAAATGAACTCACGCAGGCCGCACAGGACATGGACGCCAATTAGACGCACTGTGGCCTGATCGATGCAAAGCAATGTCAAGTCGTTTGATCTCACCAGATCAACAACAAGTGGCAAAGCATTAATCACAACGCACATCTCACAAACACGCGCCTTCATTTCTTTGCCCCACAGAAAGCGAAACTACAATCATGGAACCGCCACCTGTTGCTGCTGTTGTTGACAATGATAAAGACAAGTTGCGTGGTTTGAAATGACATTCGTGCATTACTCACCTGATTGAACTAATAGCGATGCTGACGCACTCGTCGTAGGAGTCTGCAACCAAAACACAACAGTGAAAGTTCTAGAGGCGTCTGAAAATGCAAATCCACAGAAAAAAAAATTTGAACTGAACACCCAGCTATCACGTACAAGCACTGGTATGCACCGAAGTTTCGCATGCCTTATGTTTAAAAGGAGATCAAATAATTAAGAAAAAACGCGGGGTACGATACAATCAACAACAAACAGAAACTGACGTGTTCGTCAGAATCAGCCTCAGGGTTCGAATCCTCGTCCGAAAGATAGTCCGCCAATGATCCGCCGTCCGATTTCATCACTGAAGCCATGTCGCTGCTTTCGTCACGTTTGGCTGGTTGCTTCTGATGAAAAACAACAGCACGATAAAATAATTAGAGGCGCGCGCGGCGTAACTGCAATTCGCAAATGCAAACAAAGGTACTCAAAGAAAACGCCACGAACAGCCGTGATGTCACAAGAGCTTGTTTCTTTTTGTGGGGGAAGGAGAACAATGCAGCAGCTCAGCCCCTCCCCAAAATTGAAATATGAAACGCCATAAATTCGTGGAGTTTTTGTCAAATTTTCAGAACGTCACAAACGTAAAGGCGCCCTATTGAAGACTTTCCGGCGACGGTTTTGCAGCTGCTGATGAAATATGGTCAACAATCAATAAAAACTCTCCAATGTTCGTTCGACCTTTAGAAGTTTTAGAGAATCAGGACGTCGATTTCAGGAGTTAAAAATACGAAAGTTCTCTTTCGACAGCACCCAACACAAATCGAAAGCGACTTTTTGAAAAAAACAAAACACAACAGCGAGACAATTATAATAACAGTAGCGGAGCCCTCACCGTTTCTCTGCCGGCGTCCGACTCGACATTGCACAGTTCATCGAACCATGCTTGTTGCGACAACACAGGCATGCCGCCAGCCATGAACATCTCGGGTGGGATGGCGTTGTGGACGGTCAGGTCGTTCAGCGAGTTGAACATGTCAAAGCTGCCGCTTCCTGAGGGAAAAGAAAACAAAGAAAGACGTAAAGAATTGTGGGCAACGTTTGCAGCAAAGTGCGGTCCTGTGTTTCACGATCACGTGGGTCGAGTTTTTACGCGTCCATCGCAGGAACTGCGTCAGTATTGCGCAGTGAATACGTCGGACGCAAACACAGTCACGGTTGACTCACCAGCGTTGGCGTTGGCTTGGTTGAACGCCTGGTTCATGATGTCGCTGGCCTGGATCGGGTCCTGGACATGCAAACAAAAACAAAACTAGCGCATGAGGATTGTCGTCAAGTCGACGCTGCATACCATCACACGGCGCCATCAGGTCATTGATGAAAGGAAGCAATGCTTGTATCGAAGCGACAAACGTCCAGGAAAATTTTTCGGTGGTTTTCATTCGCCAAAGTACGTGACCGTTTTGTGTCAAAGTACGTGAGGCCAGGTTCACAAGACATTGACTCAAAGCAAACAGATCGACAACGATCGCAAACAAGCGTGCGCTCCGTCACCAAACTAACGTTTACTCGTCTATGCGCGTTGGATCGCAAGTGAGTCAACTGATAACTTGACGCAGCCGTTGTGGGCTTAGACTCTTGCTAGAATGAGAATGGAACTCGCCGTTAAAAAAGGTGGAACCGGGTGGAATTATGTTCAAGCTTTTCAAGTTTCTAAATCAGCGATTAGGGGAACACTGGCCTGTTCTTATCAGTTGCATGCGGTCAACTTCTTTCAAGCCAAGTTTTTTTCGGCTATAGACCGAATTCTTTTTTTTATGAACAAAAAATTAAGTCAAGTCGGTCACAGCGTCTGAAAATATAGACTAATGAACACTGTTACGGGTTTCAATATTACTATGGGGCATGATACCGAAATGTGTCAGGGAAAAACGCAGCTTTTACGCGATTATTCACTCAGACTGCCGTTGCTGTAATTCCAAAACAAACCATGAAGAATTTGAAAAAAACAATCCTCGTCTGAGGTCGCTTCTATCCACATTACGAGAAGAGGCCTCGATCGCCACTCACCGCGTTCCCCCCCAGACCGACCGGGTTCTGGTTGTCGTCGAAGTTCGCCTGGTTGCTCGTGGAAACGGAGAGGAACTGGTCGACGTCGAGCGTCACGTCGACGAACATCTGCGGCGATGGCGCGTGGGGGGACGCGGTGCGCTGGGAGTGCGGCGACGACACGGAGCTTTGCATGGAGGGGGACACGACGCTCATCGCCTGCGGCGGCGACAGGACGTTGAAGTTCTGCGGGGAGTAGACGCCCTGCTCGGAGCTCGGCGACAAGCCGTGGTAGGAAGAATACTCGGGCGACGAGTACGAGTTGGGCGAGTCGCTGTACTGGGAGGATATGACCTGCATGACGTCCTCCTCGATCGTCACCGAGGGGGTGATCTCTTCCAGGGCAACGCCCTGCATGCCGGTCAGTTGCGGTATGATGGTCGGTTGCTGGGGGAGGGAGGGACGAGGCTGGAACTCGATCTGCACGAAATTCGGACGAAACGCAGTGAATATTTGCAAAGCCGAGTCTTGTCAGTTTTATGCTTGCGCTTCGTTGTATCGTCACTTTTTATTGTATTGTTTACTTACGGCATAAACACCCCAGGTGCGAAACAATAAAAACAAGCGCTGTCCGTAAAAAATTGCATTTTACGTACAAGTTATTTAAGGATTCTGTCATACCAACCCTGTCTCCACGCAAAAACACAATCAGAATAAGAAAAACAAATCACTATTTAGAACTAAGTCGTCTTGAAAACCGACACCTGCCATTTTATTTTGTCGCCTTGCCAGCAAATTGCACGAAACATTTTTGTACATTTGCTCATATACGTTGCTCGCAGGGCAGTGGTGATCGAAAACTAAGTGTCAGCGCAAAAGTGAACAAAAGCAGACAATCACCTTCGGAATGCTCGGAGCCTTTCTCACATGCCTGGGCACGGGTATCTGGGTGCCCTCGATGAACTGCACTTCGTTCTAAGCACGACACAATAAGGGTTAATCTTGCGCGCTCAAGCGTCACGATCGCCACGGCGTTGTTTGCCCAATCGACAAAACGAACGCAGTAGACCTCACCTGACTGACGTAGAGAGAAGCGGCACGCGAAAGCCAGTGTGCCGGGCGTTTTTCGAATTTACGTAAGTGATGATTTTTTATCCATACCTTTCACACTGCAATCAGTAAGCGCTACAGTGCGTTAAATGTCAAATATCTCTGCATTTCAATGGGAAAGATGAAATGCTATAATACCACGCCAGCAAAATGCACTTTACAAATGCTGGAAGCCACGTCAAGGCTACGAGTCAGTGTAGTCATGGAAACCGCTCGCGTCCAATCGAAACAATAAAAAAGACGCACACAATGTGCTGTTGTCTCCCCGCTGTTTCTCCCCGACAAGCAAATCGATTGTCGCAGCTAAGACTTAGCGAAGGCGAAGCAAGAAGCAGACGTTTCAAAAAACCGACTTAAGAACAAATGAACTGAAGCGAACGAAAGCAAGAGCGGCTTTGGCTTCGTCCGTCCCAGCAATAGTTCGCTTTTGTTTTGTTACGACCAGCTCCGCTCACCGTGGATCTGTTCGACGAAGGAGATCCGCGTCCGTTCATCGGTGAGAATGGAGAGGGAGCCTGAAAATTGTCAGAAAATAACTGGCAAGCGGCATCAACACTCCAAAATGCTAGATAACTGGAAAGACAAGGAGTTGGTTGGAAAAGACGGGTGCACACGATGCTTTAGGGAAGATATTCAGAACTGCTTTGACAGTTTGCGAGCAAGGTATAGCAGCAGGTGCTCAGTTAACTTACTTTTGAAGTGCGGAGAGCAGAAAACATGTCGGACGCCGATGGAACGCTCTGCAATGAAAAGAAACATACTGCCTTTCAGGTACATCTTCATGCACTCACATTATCAAAATTCTAAGTTGGAAAGGTTGCCATCATTTACTCAGCTTTCCGGACTTGCTTATAACCCAAAACCAAACAATGCACACTGTGCGGACAAAATCCTCAAGCCGAAATGCACAACTCACCGGCTCTTTCTTAACTCGACAGAGCAGACCTAGCATTGACGGATCCACTGGGCCCTTCTGAGGGTTCTCTTGTTTCGCTGGCGGGGGTCTGGCTTCCTTGATTTTGCCGCCTCCACTGGCGGGGCCTCCCCCTCCTCCTCCGCCACTGTTGTTAGTTTGAAAGTTGAACGTGGACGGGATGCCGCTTCCGGAAAAAACGTATCCTGCGCAAGAACAGCAAAATTCAAAAGATGCAAATTCATTACGGCGTTGCACGTTGAATGCCATGAACTTAGTTGGTTTGGTGGCCACTTTATTGACAGTTTTGCTGAAAACAGCTTCACGATTCTGCTTGGCGCTTATTTACCGGTGCCTTATTTCTCACGTCTGCTTGGTACCAGCAGAGACTGGTCAACTTCCTTTCACAAACGTTTTAAGTTAATTTCGACAGGTTTAACATTGACCGTTGTTAGAGGTGGAAGGCGCTTACCGCCAGGTTTAATGGCCATACCAAGTAATGTCTGCAATCTGCCGAATTTGTTGGTAGAAAACGTACTGTGTCGCAGTAATTAAAAGTTGGTGCGAAACGAACTTGGTGGGGGGGGCGATAGCTCAGTGGTAGCCTCTCAACTGGATGGTTGGGTGTTTGAATGCGCTAACGGTTAGACTCGTGCGTGAAGCACATCTTTCATCGTCGCAACGAACTTGCATGTGGTACTTCAACACTTTCACTCATTATCCCTTTAGCTGGCTTAAGTAATTTAAGGTTTACTTGATGATCTTAACGGTATACGCCGGACATAATCATCTCACCTTGGCCACCACCGCCAGGTCCGAGGTGATCGAGGAAGTCGGGCATCTGTTTTCTTCGCTTTCTATCGATCATTTCGTAGTCTGCGAAAGAAAAATCAGGCCATTCTGTTGCAGTGCTGCTCTCCAGAGGCCACACGCATCCAGGCTGGTTGCGCTCTAGCGATCAACAGCTCGTGCGTGGGTGCGAAGGCAGAAATATGCTCGTTGCTGGTAGCAACAAAAAGGCAGTCGACGTCACACCGTAAGCAACGCCTGGAGGGATAAAAGATTACGTATTCGTATCGTATGCTTTTATATACAGGCATGTGTCGCGAAATCGGGACAGGCAGCGAGATTAAGAAGATTCGTCGATTCCGAGTGATCTGCATTTGTTTCAAAGTATTTTAAGTCGTCGAATGAAGTCAATTACGGCTCAACAGAAGTCCACTTCCTGTTGATACAGAAACTTAAAGCGTCTAGAACTCTAGATACTAATAGCCGGTCTATATGGAAAGCAAGGCTACGGCAAGCACCTAAATCAAATGATTCACATGGAGCGACTGCAGCACTTCACTCTAGGTTTGCTGCGCTTGTACTTTTCACATCACTTTCTGTTGATACAGGAACAAGCATGCGTTTCGATACTGAACAGCTGGCATACATGAAAAGCAATCCCACAGCCGGCACTAAATCTAATTAACCGAATTATATGAAGCGACTGCAGCACCCAGCTTTTCACGCTGCATTTGTGCTTTTCACATAATGAACAATCGAGAAACACAATGAAAACAGTGTGGGGTCGAACAGGTTCGCTGAGTTAACAAAACCTTGCCACTGCAGCAGGTAACTGCCTGCAACGCTCTGCACACGTCGCAGCACGACGGCCACATACCGTTCTTGTTTGGCAAGTAGGTGAATCCGCGCGGTTCGGAAACCTCCTGATCGGAACGACGCCTGAGCTGAACCTGCAACGTAAGCAACAGGTTTAGAAGCGCAAATTCCCCGAACGGTGATGAAAGGACGAAGCGGTGGCGCGAGACAGCGCGGGGAATTTTCCACCGGACAAAAACCTTTCTTCCGCGCACCGCGCGGTGCTAGCCTGAGCAGCAGCAGGACGTGGCGAAATTGCTTGAACGAGGGCAACGTCATAATAAGCGCTGCTGTGCTGCGCGCGCGCGTGCAGTGAACACGGTCGCGGGGGACGGTGGTGGAAAAAGAAACGAATCGAAACCGCTGCGTTGTCTTTCCGTGATAAGCGTTTAAGTGTTGTTGCGTGGCGCGGCGTGACGTCAATCGAGGTACCTGTACGTGCACTGGGGAGGTGATGTTGGGATCTTTGTACTGGGGCGTTCTGAAGACAATGGCGAATTGCCGGTGGACGTCCGTTGGACAAAAACTGCCCATGCCCTCCCAGACCTCGTTGCCTTGCATGTCCTCCTCGAAAAAGCGAACTTGGATGTCGTCTGAGCAAAAAACAAAAGCGCGGAAGTTAAGCGACATTTCTTGTGAGTGAACCGCGTCGTCTTAACTCTGTCCTGAACACAGTTAACGATTAACCAAGACTGCTGGCTGAATGACGCAGCACGAATTTGACCAACAGGCCCTGGATGGCAACACAAAGCGCGAACAAAGCCACAGCGCAACTATCAAACGATACTGCGTGGGTGTTGTGCAGAGAAGCGATCATTACGCAATAGTGATTCGGTTCATTCGCGCGCGTCGCGAATATCCGTTACTAGGAAGAAGGCAGCAGACGTCGGACCAAGTCGCGAATGTCGCGATTCCTTTACAACGGCTTGTTTTAAAAACAAACAAGCAGATGACAGCGCCAGTGAAGCTTCATACTGTGTGATAAAAAGTCGTTGTCGTAATTCACTTAATCAGCGGCGAAAACCTACCACCTTGCCCGTGACGGTCGTGCGTGCGGGCGGTTCGAGCTGGAAGCATCGAGTATTTTGCATAAACGTGAGGGATTTTGCGCTGGCCGCATAACTCTACCGATCTATCCTTGAAAAAAAAACTTGAAACGCAAGATTCCAACTTCGAACACAGTTGACTAAGTCGGAATTCCTGCGGTTTGACGTCAGGTTTAAGACTCGTTTGAGAGCAATTCAGGCGTGAAGTTTCGACCTGCGTGCGCACCATGGTGCTGTTCGTTTTTTCTATCATGTTTTGCTTCAATGAAAGCATTAAGACCAGTCCAATGTACAACCGGGTCGGAAACAGCAGCGTATCGTAACTTGCGACTGAAGTACCTTTTAAGCTCAGGTTGTGTTATTGACGGTCATAAATGTTCAAGTGGTACTTGAACACTCAGGATAAGCGCGTATACCGACCAGTAAATATCCAAAAAGCCATTTCGCGTGAAAATCTTATTCTCGAGGTCACAAAATGACCTAACTTTTGAAAAAGCACGTTGTTTTGCAGCACGTCGGTCAGATAAAAACGGAACACGCAGCAGCCGGGTTTGTGAACGTCACCCACCTTTCTGAACTTTGTCGCAGAGCAAGTAGACCTCGTCGCCGCCGCTGGCATTTCCCGCGTTGCAGTCCATCCGGCAAATTTTCAGCGTGGCCGCATTGGGGGCTTCTGCAAATGGCGACCAGGCGCGGTTAGTTGTACAAAGCAGAGCCCGTTACGCTCCATCGCGTCCGTTAAGTGCAATGTCGGCAGCAATTAATCGCTCGAAAAGGTCGCACAGAGGAGTGTGTCGAATGCGAATTTGTGCTGTTCATCCAAGAAGTGCGACGCGACTCGAAAGTCGAGTGTTCCACGAAGCTCTGGCTTCGGTGTTGAAACACTCATGAGATTTTTCTTGAAGCTCGTTTTCTTCGCTGGGTCGGTAAGTTGAACCAACAACACATGGACAGGAGCAATTCATCCTGAAGTATCGAAGTAGCAGAACGACCAGCCTCTTGGCTCACGCCCCAACCGGACAATCTACTACGTCGTTTGAATCCGAATAAGACAAAGTCCATGCAAAACAATGTGAACACAGCCAAAGGCAAGTCACTGTCGATACAAGAACAGCCGCGAAAACCGGAGCCACAACTTACTGCTGTCATAGATGGCTTCGGAAATGACTGGCTTCAACATGATGGTGAAAGCGCCGTTGCTGTCAGGAAGATAAGCAATGAACATCAGCCTGACAACAGACAGGTCAATAGACTTGGCTTCACTTTGAGCTTTGGCAGCGATGCGCTTTCGGTCTTCCTCTGTGGAAACCAACGTTCTTTTCTTCACCATAATGTTTTTACTGTATTTCACTCCCCGCTCACATGTATGACGTTTACTTTCAAAAATTTACCTCGCTCAAAGCTCATCTGCAACTTTATGGAACTGCAGATAACACAAACCAGTTGCATAGCTAGCCCAAAATTTTTTTGGGGGAGCAAAATGACTGTAAGCGAGCATCAGTATTTTGTTTGCGACACCGCGTCTCAACGCACAAAATATGCTAGAAATTTCAAGCGGGCATGCCCCTCTTTCTCCCCTCCTGGCTACACCCATGCACAACACCCATCACAAGCGTAAATGTATGGATGGTGCGTTACTACTCGGCAACTCCTGAACGATTCGCCAACGGACCTTTGATATTGCGTTGCACTTCTTGAGGAAACCCGTCATTAATCGAACTGAGTTGCATCTCGGCGGCGATGTATCTTTCCTCGAGGATCGCGGCGACGTTTTTCTTTGTTACGTGTTGAATGCCGAGATTAGGAAACCTGGGAAACATTTTCAAGACGTCAAAAATACGAAGTTTGATAAACCCTCTCTCGCACGCAAGCTCCAGTCCAAGGTTTCTTAAAGGTGCGTTTGCTTACCATTACAGTACTGCAATCTTTCATTACCTGGTGACATACAGCGCACTAGAAACCCTAAGTATTTCTGTGCGCAAAAGCAAAGCTCTGAGTAGGATATGGGACTTGAATTGACATGTAGAACAATTTCAGGGATTTATCACTTGTAAATGTACGCGGCAGGAATTAATTTTGCTGTTGTATTACAGCTGCTGCAATCTTTCAAAAGGGAAACCCGACACTGACAAGTCTGTCGATTCAAACCTGTTTTTTTTCGGACATATTTCGGTCATAGGCCGAAACGTTTTTGAAATGACCGAAAAAAAATAAAGTCATTTCGGTCAGAATGTTTGAAAATATAGGCTAAAAAGCACGGTTATGGTGACTTTTAATACAACTGTGAGACAAATGACTGAAATGTTTCAGTGACCAAAATGTCTCAGCAAAAATGACCGAAATGTTTTCACGAAAAAAACAATATATTCAAACACATGGCATAGCACTGACATTAACAGATATTTTAAAACCAGGCCACATACAGATACAGTCAAATATTTTCACAAGATTTTAGAGATGCCACATACAAACAAATGGTTTCTTAATGTAAAAAATATTTGCACAAACTTCTCCAGGATTGGAATCTGTAAAATCAGCTAATGGCAATGAAGACCATTGCAAATATACATGTTAAGTTGCACCTACGTTGCAGTCATATCCTTTGGACCACATTGTACAGTACATATTCCATTTTGGCATTGTTTTCCAACCAAAGAGTGAGGATGTAACCTTGGATTCTCTTCGTTTGTTACCAACTGCACCACAATTCTTGCATATCCTTGGTAATTGCAAATCTGTTGAAAGAAAATGAAAAACGGTGAATGAACAAAACAGTTGCATTGCACGTTGGTTGATGACATGAACATCATTTCATCATACAAGCTTTCATGTTCAGAAACATGTCAATTCCAATGAAATCTATATAACCTATGACATGTTTCTGTATTTTTAGGAAGTCAGCTGGTTACACAACACAGGGCAAACACCTATCAAGGTGAATTTGCAAATGTACAATCACAAATCAGAATGTACATGAACAAGCAACAGCTTTGTGATATTCATGATTTGCTGATGATGGGTGAGACACCCAAAAACACTTTTATCAACATGCAGTGCAAAAGCCAACAATTTCAATATGGCACCAGTACCAAATATCACATAGCTACTTGGTCGTGTCATCCTATAACAGTGCCAAGAAAATTTCCATAAAACATAATGCAGATGTTGGGTCTCAGGTGGAACATAAAAGTTGTCCCTTTAGTGAGAAAGTTGGCCCATCTTAAATAAAAAGTGTGCACTGTATATTGTCAGCATTGAGCTTCAGCTACACCGCAACTAAACAACCAACAGTACATCATACAAAACTGCTGTGAAATATTCATTCTTAACCCTTAATTCCAGTGATATATATTTACCAAATGATTTCACATGAATCTCAGCAATACACAGAGTTTTTTCTTCTAAACTACAGGTGCTGGCATTTGAAAATACAGATGTCATAATACTTAAAAACTTAAGCTGTGACAACAAAACACTACTTTTTGCTCACCCTTACGGCTGGAAAAGTTTTCTTGTTTTTGTCACTGCTTGCACCAGGGATCCCACCATGGGAAGGACCTTCACAAGTGTATCGAAATCGGAATCCACGTGACTTGGGATGCTCAACAATTTCCAAAAAAGGTTCACCACCATTCTGTGAAAGTACTACATAAGTTAACTGCAACAACACAAACTAAAACACATTTCTGCTTAATGTTGTTTTAAAGTAGGGGTTGGCAAACCTTGGCTTTATGGCTGGATACGTCCTAGTTGGCATTCCAGTCTGGTCTGGCATTCCAACACTGTTCTTGTTTATTACTGCATCCAGCCTAATCATACTTCTGACATCCATATATTGTTTTGTCTAGTGGAATGTCACGAATATCATAGTTTTGTCGTCCGTGTTTAAAAATGGCCAAGATTTATTTTAACACGAATACATTACTTAATGTCTTTAGTTTGCAATCATTGACCGACAACCAATGCATGGATACTAACAATCGCCAAAGCTTCTCCAGATAGACAGCAGTTTCTCCATGTTACCTTGATGGCATTTTGATTGTTCCATGCAATAACTGCAAGAATGGGGCTGTTGTGGAGGTGAATGAAAAACAAAATTTGCTCTAGTGTTGATGTTCATGTCTGTGCAATTTTTTCTTGGTGATAGTTGGACCACGGCTTAAATTCAACTTCAGGTGGTTTATGCTGTTGAGCAGATGACCAACATATTGTTTCCAGTAGTTTTAACAAGGGCTGCACAGTGAATGACTTAACTTGTTCTCAGCAAACTAAAATTTAGCTTGAACTTACTGAAGGCATTCAAATCCTAAAAGAAACAATAGCGACTTTTTGGCACCCCTAATCACTCCATAACTGTAATATTATAGGTGAGTTTACCAGTGGAGCCACAAAAAAGAACTCAGCTTAGTGTAAATGGAGCAAAAGGGGTAGAAATCAGAAAACTAGAAATGAGTTTGCACCTCAGTGGATACATGGAAATGTGTCAGTACACAATGCAGGCATAATAGCGTGGCAGTGAGACACACTGCATATCAAAAATGTAAAATGTAAGATTATCAAAATAAGGACAGTTTGTCATACTGAGTTGGGTTGAGGTTCTTGGGCAATGATTCAGAATTTACAACATAAGAAATCATGACAAAAATTCCAGGGCATTGAAAAAACCGCAAGGTTATCGAGTCATTAATCTCCATCACAAACCAGGTTCAGATTGAAGTGTTGCATATACGTGGGAAAGAAATGCCAGATGATCAACACAGTTGTGCATGGAGAACTGGATCATAACCAGTGTTTCTCGGTGGATCAGGTGCTCAGATCCACAAGGATCTGCAGTGTCTGAGAAGGTATAAATCCAGCCAAAATGAACTCTACTTGCAATTATTGTACATACACAACAACAAAACCTTGAATTGGCCTGCATAAAACTTTAACAGGGCCACATGCACCCCATTGGTTGGACATAGGTGTGTTAGACAAAGGAAGCAATAACAATTTAAAGAGCTTTCAGCCGAAGAAAAAACACACTTTTGAGAATTTTACTGAAGTTATAATCATGTTATGGCAGAAAGTGTTGGATCAACAACTATTCAATTTCTTATAGCCTGATCTGTCTTTTTGAACCTGTGGAAATGGCCTACAGTCTGAAGAGTTTGCCAATCCCTGTTTAAAGTTTTGATGGCAAGAGCCAATGCTAGATTAAATCATAGAAAGCACAACAAAAGCTAG
>JGI24159J19872_10004371_pt1 | contig 17967 bp, 13 predicted proteins | sample Ectturendosymbi4_FD_19872 | JGI IMG/M metagenome (IMG submission 19872) | reverse complement strand
ATGCTGAAAAAGGCAACAATCTGATGTTAACGAGACTGACCCCAGTGACAACATTGATTGATACTAAACAGCAGCAACCACTAGCTTTAGCACGCAAGTAGTAATGTTTTCGTGACATTTGTGCAATAGGCGTGATGCACGAGTAGAGAGTCATACCCATGCCAAAGGAACGAGTATTAGGAAAACGTTACCAGTGAAATCAAATACCTTTGTAACGAACAAAACCGAAAATACTTATAGGCTATTCAATAGCGATTACTAAGACTGGCAGACAGTCAAACTTGTAGAGGAATCAATTGCTGTTGGGGGCCCTTGATACATAGGAATATAATATAGAGTTGTATCCTTGTATCGCTTCTGAATCACGGATTTTTTCAAACGAGTACTTTATTTGAAACAAATAAATTTCACCACGGGGGTCCCCTTCCAGCGGGGGGCCCGGGGCAATTGCCCCCATTGCCCCTCCCCCCTTAATCCGGCCCTGAGTCGGGCCCCTGACCACAAGTTCTTTTGGTAGAGTCACACGTAGCAATCGGTACGATTCAGCCAATGCAGGACGCAGCCAGCCTGCTTCGAGTATGTCGACACAACAGTTGGCATGCGGCTTGACCAACCGTCGTATTGAGATTCATAGAAACTCGTTGGAAGACTGGCGTTACCACCACGAAAGTTGAATAAAACTAAATATCGTGAATAATAATCAAGACAAATTTTTGATGAACTTTAATCTAAATGATCATATACCGGCCATTGACTCTATGCGTACCACAGTTTGTTGGAAGCCCCCTTGGATCTTGAGGCCCTAGGCTTAAAGCCTATATAGCCCATAGGCGTAGACAGGGGGGCAAAGGGGCCATGCCCCCCAAATATTTAGAAAATATAACCATTTTGTGCTTTTAGAGGTTTTTTTCTAAGCAAAATAATGTTATCCTCCTAAAATCAAACATTTTGGCCCCCCCAAAATTTTTGAGCTGGCTGCGCCACTGATATAGCCTATAGGTAAATCTGGAACTGCTCAACACTAATCAATAGACTGAAACCCTGGTGCGGCGTCGTGTCTTCAGCGTTATGTTCAACGTGATTTGCTATGCCCGTGTGTGACGCAATAATCGTCTCTACGATTGGTCGAATGTTGCGTGCAGTTGCGGCCGCTGTTATAATCCTAAACGTTCGTTGTTGATCGTGAGTACGCTTGTGCTGCGTCTGAAAGCTGCCGAATCTTTCGTAGAGACTAGTCAGTGCACTTACTTCACTGAAAAATCCGGATTACGAGATGTGAAAAGGGCAGATTTTATCTGGTTTTGGCGAAGATCCGGATTAAAAAATCCGGATAAACCGCATAATTTTATAAAGAAAAACGTGGGAAATCATTCATACCACCAATTTTATCCAGTCTTGGTGAAAATCCGGGTTAACCGAATCCGGTTTAATCGAGGTTTACTGTATTTTTAAAACAGACCCGCGGGCAGTAGCGCAGCCAGGTCGAATTTTTTTCGGGGGTCAAATATTTTGACTCCAAGCAACAGTATTTTGTGAGTTACAACGCATCCCAAAGCACAAAACGACAAGAAATGCTAGAAATTTGAAGGGTCATGACCCACTTGGCTACGCCCATGTCCGCGGGCGACCTGCTTGGTTCTTGCAGGCGACCTGGTTCCCGCGGGCACCACATTGGTGACCCCTGCTCTATACTTTTAAGAAAAAGGCTGTTCAGCTTCTTTTGTCAAATGGTCCTCCTTTGTTTATTCTACCATCTTAATTTATAAAATCGCCGCTCTCCGCTGCCAAGAGAGTTACACAAGTTCGCAGAACATTGTCCACAATTGTAAATGAAGAGTCTCAGTACACTACTCATTCACTAATGATTAGGTGCCAAATCCAGGGCTGTCAAAGTGGCATAACTAAGGGGGGACATCTGCCCCCGGGCGCAGCGTGTTGGGGGAGCCAAATTGATGTCAGAATGTTACGTAATAAATGCAAAATCTCGAATGCGAGCGGCTGCTTCCCAGCTGCGAAATCTCATCAAGATTACCAAAGCTCGCAAAACGATCAGTCACGAACCTTACTTAACGTTTTTAAGCGGAGCTTCGGTCAGGGGCGTAACGAGGTTAGGTGGCGACCGGGGCAAGAAACAAGTTTGGCGCTCCCATGTTCGAACCTGCGGTCTTTCGGAAGCAAATGTAGTGCAATGGAGAAAGTACTTGTGACATTGTTGGCAGTTTTCGGCGCCTCATGCAGTCATTCCCCCATAGTGATTCGCCGACCGGGTAATTGTGCTACCTTTGCTCCCCTCGTTACACCCCTGTCCTCTGTCTCCAGAACTCAGCGCCCGCATGTGGTTGGACTCGCGACTGCGTCACAATGCTTCCAGATAGCCAGGGTTGCGAACTTTCCAGCTTCGCTCTCATTCCATAGTTTCGCTACAATAGGACGGAAATCCAGTGTTCACAGCAGAGGTGAGCATGGGCAGGTTCAGGATTGGATATTCTGCAGGATACTTGCGATTGTTTTGGATCAGGATTGGATTTGGGTATTTATTTTTGAAAAAAATTGGATCAGGACAGGATCAAGATATTTGTTTGATTTCTATAACGAAATTTCGCTGAGAGTGATTCAAGATGTCACAAATGATCATGGTGCTTGTATTTTCTTTACTATGGTTTTAATATTCACAAAAAATCAAAATGATTTTGTCATTATGTGCTGCACTCATTACAATCAATGATAATTCGTGTTACTTTATTGTAAATTTTTTTCCGGCGAAGTGACCAGAGTGAAGCTAGCCGTCACTTCGCCCAGCCATCACTTTCGTGAACGCCAACGACTTGGCGAAAAAACAACCAACACAAAAACGAGCAGACAGGCGAAAAAAGAAACTAAAAAAAACATATGGTAAAATCATGTTACAAACAACTCAGACGTATTATTTCAAACGACTTTTAAGCTACCCTAAACCTTTCGGAAAGTTTCTTCGAATATCGAACGCGCTTAAACAATAACGGTTTGCTCATAAACTAAAGGCGTCAGCAAAGATTTTTAAGCAGTAGGTTTGCTGCTTTTGACAATCGACTTCGATACTTATACTGTCCAGATAGCAATGAATTTGTTGATGATTTCGGAAGCATTAATTACTGTCTCTGCACTGTACTTGTGAGATGTCCAGTAATGTACACTATTCTTTCTTGGTAAAAAGATGTCCTGTATATAGGTTTTTGGTAAAAAATATATGTAGCCCATAATGTCCATCAGTTGCTATTTAGGACCACTTTTTTGTACTTGCGAAATTCAGTATGCCTGATGGCAATCACATGGATGCCCAGAGAATTTATTATTTAACAGCTGTTCATTTGTTCAAGTGTAGTTTGAACTTAGGGCCCCGCGCTGTTAATATGCTGCAGGCCTCGCGCTACCTTAGTCCGGCACTGCCTGGAGAAGCAAGTGCAATGTTCTTTGACAATGTGAGCAGTCGAAATGACCAAACGAATGATTCATTACATCACGACAAACAGAAACGCTTCCTTCCGGTTTTGTCTAAACATACTCTCCCAGTTCAGGCTTGAGTACTCTTACTACTGAACCGAGAAGCAATAGAATGCACATCACAGATCGAGCGATGTACGCTCATTGCATTTAGACTTGAACGCGTGGAAAATTAATCTTGACTGTTACTGATCTGCATTTTTAACGATGCTTTAACGTGATTGCTTTGTTAAATTGTAAATGAAACGCCAACGAAGACTTTGCCTCAAAGATACTTGACAAAATATTAACTGGTTTCACTGAATGGCTGAAGAAAAAAATACAAGCAATCTTCCACCAATCAACTCGTTTATGTAAACTGAAGTCGCGCGGTCAATTCTCAAGGACGCGTATTTTTGTGCGAACCAGACTTTTCCCCACAAAAAGTAAAATACAACAGTACGCATAACTCACGAACAACAGCAAATCGAACCGTGTCAATGGTTTGCGCCCCCAGTAGAAATGAGGTAGATTTGGCGCCAATTTTAGTTTCGTTGAAGAGAATCGTTTGTTTCTGACAATAATAATAATAGAAGAGAAGCGCTACTTGAAAGCTTTCAGAAATGGCTATGCAAGTGTCAGCGTGGCCTCCGCAAGGCGACTGTCCTCAAACGATGGACATTAACGGCCACGCTGAGATGGGAGGGAGCGAAAAAGCAAAGCGAAAAATCAAACACTAAACGAGGACGGGCGCAAATGAGGTTCACGGTTGAAGAGCACAGGCGATTTTATCGGCATGGTGTTGAAATGACACGTGACACGATCTCCACCGGTGCGTAACTGACCAGTGACCTGGAACGTGAGGCTAAAAAACGCCGCATTTCAGAAATCCTTTCCAGAAACTTTCCAACGCAAAAGCACAGCAATCGCAGGTACGCACAGAACAAAAGGAAAGAGCGCCGAGAGCAAAAAATTACGAAAACGTTGCAATGCTATCAGATAGCTTGAGGTACGGACGCTGATTCGGAGGCACGTAAGTTTGTAAGAAAAAATGCGAGCACGGCCACGACAACCAATTCGCAGATGCTGTTTTTCAAACGCTTAGCTGTATTTCGACAAGCGCAATGTCACAGTAAGAACATGTCAATCGCAGAGACCACGAGGTGAACAGCAACGCTGGTAAAGCTCCAAGCACGTATTTATCACTTCCACGAGACGGTGAGGTTTTACGAGACACAGGGTAGACTGAAGAAGTATTTTAAGGTTCAAAATGAGGTAACTCGCGCGCCAATCCTTCGGCACTGGATGCAGTACATTGTGCATGTTCAAACTGATGTAACGAGAACGTCCCCGTCAACGTCAAACCGCAAAATGTCTCAGGCGACGACGGGGCAAGCATATTGTTTTTGCGGATTATGGACAACTTATATTTTTTTCAAATGCACGAAAGACTATGCAGTGGATAGACCGCTTCTCTCCGATCCAACGACTGCAACTGTTCTTCGCCAGACGAGAACTTGAGATTACTACTAATACGCGCCGTTCGCATTTCACCCTTGCAATATCGATCATTCATTTGGCAAAACACCAGACGGCCTCGAGCAGTGCCACTCAGAAACATGCTAAGTCATTTTTCGCAAGCCAGTTAAGAAGTACAGCGGACGAAACCTCGAGCCGCCGAGCATTTCGCTGTTGGCTGTCTGGAATTCGTCGGTCAGACGGAAGTGCCAGTCCGTTTCGAGGCTCAGCTTGACGACCGACTGTCGAAGGGAGCTTCGGTCGTTGCCGATCAGGCAAACGGCTGCGGCTGAAAACGACCAAGGATAAAAGAGTGACTAATTGCGCCACAAACGACATTGCTTGGTGTACGCTTTAACAAAAAAAGTAACTGTTGAATGTATTTGTTAACAAACGAAGTAACGCGATACGCACAGCCCTGACGCGCCAAGTGTGTCAGACTGTTGCCGCATGTACAAGATATGGATCACATGACTACAGGAGGACAAACTAGCTGCGAGAGCAAAAAAAATTTGTCCCACTTCGTGTTCGCGATTGTCGGTCACTTTTGCTCGACTGTTTGCAGCATTTTTATGAACTCACAACGACAAAAAAAGTTCATCATCACATTTTTGACCGAATTTGCACCAATTTCAAAGTTTCGAAAACTTTTTTAACGCTTTTTTAAAACAGTTTTTGAAACTTTTTAAAAACGTTTTTTTAACAAGTATCAAGGTTTTTTAAAAGGCGTTTTAGGGACCCGATTCGGGTCTCCTAGAATTGAAAATCGGTCCCTAGAAACAGAGAAATCGCGTCCCTAAAGGTCCATACCAGATACCTAACATTTTCCCTAAAAAAACCCTGCAAGTATATATAAGTATATTTTCCGTTAATGCCTATCAACAACGGCACAAAGGTCAAATGCCTCAAAAGCACCTTCGATGAACTTGAAGCCACGCAAGAATTCGGGGTTGAGCTCGCTGTTCGGACAAAACAGCATCAGACCGCCGTACTCCTTGCTGTGATCGACAGTCCACGACGGCGCATCCACTCCACTGCTGGTGTACTCGACGAAAATCTGACGAAAAAAGGGGCGATTTGACCCAAAACACAACAAACAAATCCGACGTGGCATGAACAAGCGAGGAAAGTGTTAATTAAACGGACACAGACAGCATGGTGCTTTGACCAGCGCAGAATTGCTGCATCCGGCGCTACTGGATCACGCGTTTCGACGAAGATGCATTAAAGTCAAGCCGCAGAGAAGCAGCGTGAGTTTCAACATCATCGTCGGTTCTATTTCTTAAAGGTCTGCACGACGCCAGGTTCCAATGCGCAATCACTTTTCCTGTCGTCAAATTCTAATCAACATAATCTTGTGTAACCTAAAACGCAGTGCTCTCACTTTTAGGGATTGTGTCCTAGATTGGAACTTTACACCCTTTTTAGGGATTTAGGTATTTTCGAATGAATCATTTCAGTTTATTTATATTTTGTAAATCATGTTTGTAACACACTCAGTGGCCGTGGATTCGAACATCTAACCTTCTGATTGAGAGGCGGTCACTGCACCGCTGAGCTATTGCCGCCCAGGAGGAAATATATTCTTCCTCAAGCAACCATTATAAATATAGAATGAATCGGGTGAAAACAGTTTCTGCTGAAACAGTACATTGGTTTATCAAAAAGAAAACTAATTCCAACACAAACCTCAACGCCAAGAGATACATAACAGTCCAAACAAAGAACAGGATGCCGAGGTTTGTTTCTGGCGCGAGAGAAAATCTCCGAGGCGCTCCGGATGAAGTAGCTCTCGAGCAGCTGGTTCGGGTGATAAGGCAACGGGTCGAAGTCAGAATCAGCAGCAATCATTAGTGTTTTGGTCCTGGAGTGCACACATTGTCCACCCGGTTAAATGAAGCAGCACGCAAAATTCTCTTCTGCTTTTAAGAAATAGACAAAGGTCGTGAACAACTACGCGCAAAGAGTGAAATAAGATGACGTACTTGAATTTGAGTTTGCACGCTCGATTTCGCTCTTTACAAGAAATTCAACGACGCGAAAACGAAGCATTCAATACGAAAGACTTGCCCGTCCGTCAGCAACGCCTCATCGGCGATAGGTTCCAACACCTTCCTTGCAAGCGCGATGTTCTCGAAGCGGCACACACGGACACCTGCTGCGGCGACTCGCAGCGTCCAGTCAATGTCCTCGTTGTAGAATCTGCGTGAGCGAAGCTTCAGGTTAGGCTTGCTTCTGCCTCGTGCGGACACAAGAGCGCTTCGAGCCGTCAAGACGCACCTGGTGTGTTTGTACTTTACCGACTTGGTCTTGTTCAAGTTAACCATGATGCAAGACTCGACGCATCGCTCCGACACATAATTTCCCTGCTCGGTTTCCTGCAAGAGGACGGTGATTGTATTTCGACAAACACTTACAACTTTGATTCACGACCTACTGCTGGTGAAAAGGAAACACATCCGAAACATCACTTTCTTGCGTTTAAAGCAACTTTAAGAAACAAACTCGAGCAACGCGTTAGCTGCTCACTTTGTTCTCTATGGTCTGGACATGCTCCAACGCATCAGGATCTTTCATGACGTCGGCCCATGGTCGAAACCCAACCACTCCCACCTCGTCGCCAATCGTCGCTTCCACGTTCTGCAAGACTTCAGCGAGCGAGAAGTTGCTCCAGTTTTCATTTGAGTTCCTGCACGGGGTAAGTCCAAAACAACCATATGCAGCAGCACAGACAGCTAGTATGCGCATCTTTCAAATGTCAGGTTTACAGCAAGCAAGTTTGCAGTTTCGTTTAATAAAGCTAGTGCCAGTATATTCGAGCATCTTCTGCTTTCATGAACGCAGTACTTCTACGAACCAATGTTTCTTGCCCGACATGTCGCTTGCAAACATACATGAACTTCTTCAAACTATTCCACGCCAGTTTCATGACATGAGTGCTGGTTAGTCCTGTTGACCACCCTGTAATTTCACAGTCCTGCTCTACCGGGACGAATTCCAAATAAAATTACTCTTTTGTAAATGAGCCAAATTCCGCTTGGATTCGAAATGCACCGGTGTTTCCGCATGAAATTTTGAACTTGACCTCACCCCTTGCGTTTTCAACTGCGGGACTGAGAGAATTCAGTTTCCTTAACGAAAATCAGCCAAAGTACCTGAATGAGTCGGAAGAATCAGGTGGTTGCCATGACGACCAGGAAACGCAATCATCGTCCAGCAGAAGAACGAATGGCCAAACGTCATCACCACTGTCACGATTCCGCTTCGACTCGGTTTCATAGAAGAGAGTGAAAATCAGTTGAGTGACAAACTTCATTGCACCTACACGAAATACAAATAGTAAAAAGTTAAAAAGCAACTAAATCATCGAGGCAGAACTCCCCTAATTATCAGTCAAACGTATTGGAAACGTTTTTGCCAATCCTGGCTCACAGTTCACAAAGTTTTGATATCTATAAAGACAAAGCATGCAACACACACAATTCTTATTCTAATGCCATCATTTTCATAAAGCAGACAACAAACTACTGCATCTGAATTGCAACAGTAGTTTTGCGGCAGGGGCGCAGAAATTAGTTAGAGGCCGCCGTGGCTATATGTACTATTTACAGTATTGACTTTTTTGATGTTCGGTAATTTGTTAGAGAATAGCAACGATTGTGTAACGATGAGGCCATTGACATTGCGTAATTGAAACGTAACGTTGCTAACGAAAACGGGGTGCATGCAGTAAAACGGAAGCAACACATTGGCGCAAAAACCTCGCGTGGTTTCAATAAGACGAATCCACTGGCTTTCATCACACTACATTTCTGGATTCAAGCAAGTAAAAGGAAATCATATTTTCAACAAAAAAAAAAAAAAGTAAAAGGAAATCATAAAAAAACAGCTTGATCACAAAGGGCTTAGCGCATGAGGCAATTACATGCTTGCGTGTCGTCGTTTAAAAAACGCCGTTTACCTAAATTTGGTCCAACTTTTTTTGTTCATTCGCACGGTTTTGCATCAAGTCAAAAAAGCAACACCTTAGATTGTTTAACGACCAACTGTGCGTGGTCCGTAAACTGCATTGTATACCTGGTCATGTTTGTCGGCGATAACTGGAAAAATTTATTTTGAGAACGTTTTGCTTCATTCTTTCTGCAAGCGATGCAACAAGCAAAAAAATCTGGCCCCTGACTTTCAAATACGGGATTATAAAAAAAAATTTAAGAAGTATTGGAAACCTAACATTGTTCAGCTGGCACTTCAAACCTCTCGACACATGGCTTAGTGCACATCTTCAGGATCAGATTCTGAAACAAAATAAGCCTATTATGGTAACTCTTGTTTGACTTGAATCTTCCCCACGCACTGTCGGAATACATCGGTGGTAGGCTGATCTGCTGTCGTTCCAATTAGGGCACTTTACGTGAAAAACCAAGAGAACGTGGAGACATATAAAAGGTTTATTCCATGCAAATCGCATGAAATGGGAACTTGGTCGGGCGATTCCACGTTGCTGTGTTCGGCCACATTCATTTAAACCTCGCCATTGCACTCACCTCGACCGAGATAGTCCAATTCTTCCGGAAGCACAATGAGAGATGAACCAGGGCAGTACTTTTGGAAGGACTCGGCATCTTTCTTCTTCACGACAATCATGTGCATGGCCGGATCGTCCTTGGAAGAATCGTCCGGTGACAGAGAGAGAGTGGAACGAAGATTGAAGACACCATCTCGAATACCGTGGCATGCCAAGCTGACGACCGGCGTCTTAATCCCTGGTTCAGACTGAAGAAACGCGAAAGCAAACGTGTAGAAAAAATAAACAAGGCTATTTTAAATTATATTATCAACGTCAGTAAATCGCTGTGCTCGAGTTCTTCAAACTGACGCACGACGATCAAGAAAATTATGTTCTTTCTGAACATTTGCACCACGCTATCATANGGCGATGCATCTGACTNTGTCTGCCACGTCGCTTCTGGCGACGCCAGTCGGTTGTGGGCTTGTTACGTTTTTTTAATACGCTTTGCTGTCCGGTGAAATGTTTGCTTTCGTTGCTTGACTGTTACTGACGCTCTCGTTCAATGGCACTTGATATTGCCTTTCGTCATATTTCGGTTCGACAAGGTAAGATACGAGGATATCTCACAAGCATTAAGTAAGAATGTGATGCCGAATTAGTTGAAGTTACGCGATAATTTCAGATCTTTCTCGCAGCTAGAAAAAGCACTTAAAACTCGAATCCTTAGGCAGGTAATCAGGTCAACGCCTCTTGACACATACTCGGTTTCAGGTCGGGCTGGTGCGACTCAATTTAGAACTAAAATAAAAGCCTGGCCAGGGGTTGGCACAAAGCGCGTACTTTTGTGACTGAACAGTAGATTGGAATTGATGTTAGCGTCGTTACTTAGTTAAGTGAACCCGGACAGTAGCTTCGCATGTTTTGCCTGTGGCTGAGGTTGACTGGGTCAGTGGTTAGCAAGGTTATATCTTTGTGAAAAAGCATCGTGCTGGAAAACGGATAATTTTGGTTCATATTGAATTCGAGCAACGTCCAGCTTTTCTTGCGAAGCTGATCAATATAGAAAGCTTTGACCAGCGGAACTCTAAACCATATAACTAAAATCTTTAGAACTTAAAGGTCTGGTTCGCATTGGCCTTAACCAAACCAGTTAACAGCTGCTTTTGACAACATCGAAGCGATTTTTCCTGACCAGAACGACTGGCACCAACAAAACTATATCGGCCAAGTGGCATACTCGAAACCAGCAGCGGCGGTATCACGCAGTTGAAAGAAGCTACTACTATATACTGAATGCGTGCAGGATATTGCAAAACACTCACTGTCGTCTTCAAACGAAACGTTGGAAGTTGCAACTCGCTTCCCGGTTTGCACTGAAAAGCGAAACGGCTGACGTGCTTCCGAGGTATGAGCAGCTGCACGTGCAATCCTCCTTTGTACTCCGAGCTCGAAAGAACAAGACTGTGCTGTTCGTGTTGCACGTCGGATAGTGACGACTGTTGGCGAAGAGAATCGACGATAGGCCTTTTTATGTCAAGAGATATCCTTTTATACGGATACCAAATCGTGCCGTTGTGTAACGGAAACGTCGTTTCGACGCATCTTTTTATTCAGGTCATCACGGGGTCACGCACACACGTAGTGTGACTTAGCTCAACAAGGAAACGAATTTACGCTTTTAACTGACAATGACATATTTTGTGCTATTGTCAACGAACACTCATAAAAAGGCAGTTACTGAACTATTTAAAATCATATAGACGATATTATCGCAGGCAAAAATGTACCTGAGGGATTTCTTCGGTATCTGCCCACGCTGGTTGTCGCACTGGGCATGCGCTCGAATTGTCGCTGATCCTGGTCTCCACNACACGCGCACGAAGCATGCCTGGACGCGAATTCGCACATTTTTAATTACGGAGGCAAAACAAAACGAATGTTGACCGTTTTTGACCNGCANTTCTCGTCAAAGCTGTCGTTCGTTTTCTTAGCCAGAACTAGTGCAGATAACAATTTACTGTTAGCTACTTTTATNATGACTTTAACACAAATTTTTTTCGGGTTTTTCGATCGTCGGAACCACCGAACTGTCCAAAAACCACTCGGTTTATTTTATAATTTGTTGTGATTATGCCATTCTGCTTTTAACAAACCATATCACCTGCTCTTCTTGCTACTACTACTACTACTACCTTTCATCCGAAGCCGCTCTCAGAGCACGGATGAGCATCGCGCCAGCAAAAATACCAAGGTGCTCGGCAGCAACGAAACAGATGATTGGTGGTTGTCGCTGAAGCGCAACAGGTATAAATTCTATAGAGACGCGTCCAGCACCTGCATTCAAACAGTCGCCTAACTTGTCCAGATCATTGCACGAGTTTTCAATCTGACTTTGATTTTTGTGCCACGGATTGGGCAGCAGGGCTCTGAATGTAGAACCGCAGCCGATCTGCAACAAATTAAATGTGATGTAAATTTTGTGGTTATGTAAACTCCGTGTAAGTGTAAATGTTGATTTACTTCTTCAAAGTTGTCTTGGTCACTGTAGACTTTCACTTCATGCATCTTCATCAAATGACTGAAACAACCAAGTACAATTTGATCTCATATCGCAGACACAACAACACTCCAGCTTAAGCTACAAATGAAGCTTTAAAACAAAACCCGAAATAAATTTCTGACAGGCAAAGAAAATCGGGAAATAAAAAAATATTATATCAGATCGCTTTCTATGGCTACTAGCAAAATATGACATTGTTTGAACATTAATTTGAGAGCTTTGCAATTTGACGAAAACCAGGGTAAGCAGCTGAATTAACAGACAAAGCAGGTTGCTTGCGACTCTAGATAGCACAATCAGACAATGTGCGACGTCGCATCAGACAACCTCGAGTTCAAACGCAACTTTTCAAACCGACGATAAAATGAAATTTACATTCCAACTGACCTGTGAAGCTGCCGCAGAAACTTGCAACATATTTGAACAGCACCAGCGCATGGCGGGGTCACCAGCAAAAACCTCCGCTGACCTGAAGCAGCGCCTTCATTATTCACGTAATCCGGATGACCTGACATGGGTTTGGACCACTTCCTGCAAACGAGCACGAACGGTTAAACCGCAGCTGTCTACGTGGTAGTGAAACATCAGCATTCGAACCCACGCGAGTAGCAAATCATATCAAAGGCGGGGCCATGCAAGGACAGTTTCTACTGAATATCTCAGCAAATCTTTTCAGAGCAGCGACCGCACAAGCCATGACTGGCTGATGACACAGCGAACACGTCACAGCTTTTGCGGACGTCCATTTCTAAAGCTTTTGCGGACGTCCGTTTTTCTCAAGTGCTGAAACCCTGGCATTCTTCATCACGTCTGAAACTTGGTAATAAATAGAATTTCAGAGTCGGATTAGAGCGACCAACAAACGGCCAGCTGCAAGCCTGATGAACTCTCGGTGGAGTTTGTGAGCAATAAAAAAAGTTTCAAATAAAACAGGGTTTCCACCGCCAGATGCCTAAACCTTCGTGTGTAACTTATGTAAAACCATTTCTGCTGTAAACGCTTTGCAAAGACGGTGCTCAGCTTTGATCGGTGTCTGAAAAAACTTTTCGTCGATGCCACGCTCACTCCCTGCACAGAATGGAAGGAATAACGTCTTAGTCTCAAAAATAGACGGTTATTCGTCAAAAAGTTGTTCGAAAAGCTGATCAGTTTTCATCCCGAAAATTTTTGATCCATGACAAAAAATTTGCTACTCCTTCTGCTGGATAAAGCTTTACTTAATTATTGGGACAAGTCCTGAATCACTCGAAACAACAGTGACACCACCATGGTTGACATTAGTGAGCCTGCCAGAATAAAATTAAAAAATGCACTCGTGACGTATAGCAGCAATCCACACAAAACACTTCAGTTAAAAGCGACAGTCGTGAGAATACAGAACATTGCGTCTTCGTTGCATAACAGATCATGACGATGGCGAAACTCAGGAAACGGTTTGCAAGATATTAAAAAAACATTCAAGAACGTCATCGCCAGAGAAAGCCACTTTTATTAATCACAACGCGCCCGAGGGAATGTCACTCGGGTTGAAAAACCCGGTGTCACTTTTCGGTAGGAACAGTCACCAAGTAGTGCCTTGCATGGGATAAACCATGAGTTTCGAGCAAGCCTTGCAGAGAGAAATATCGATCTTACCGGTAAAATTGTGATGTTTCGGTGGAACTCATGTCTGCTGAGGGTATAGGATGCAAAGGTTCTGCCCAGTCGCACAGGGGGTGTGGCGAAAGAGCACTGATTGTACTGTGACCCTGGCCATAAACAGAGGTGTTCGCGAAATGGCGGATGAATACAGTGACATCGCAAAAGAAGTCCACGCATGAACAGAATTTGAAAATAATAAAAATACTACCACGACGATCTCACGTGAAGCCAAGTTTACCAAATATACGTACATTGCGCAAGCCGTAAAAAACGTTTAACCTGCTAGAACCAAATCTACTTTCGTCAGAAGCAACTGCGAGTTCTACGTCGTCAACTGCAAGCGAGCTAGAAACGGCGGTGACCTAATCGACGTTTCGCATTAGAACACGAATCAAACGGACGCAGCACAGCTCGACGGTCGCCACTGACAACTAACCTCCTGTTCGCCCTCCAGTATCTGATGTATGTTCATCGGGAGGATGACGCTCGGTGAGCAATGGGTGTTGTCGTCTTCCGGAGCTTTGCCAACTGCATACGACAGAAAACAGCCGAGTGGGAAGTCGTGCGTCACAATGAACGACAGGGGCGTGAAAGGGCGCGGTCTGAATTGCGTTTCACCGAAATGGTCTCGTCATTCACAAAAACACAACTCACAACAAACTGAGCCGCTACACCTTGCGTTTGTTTTTGCTTTGTTCAGTCAACGCCGCCGGTTCACGGGAACGTACACAACGTTTTCCGGTGGTTGCCACGGTGACGGCGTATTTAATTAATGTTAATCAGCATCATCTATGTTGATGGCGTCACGTGGCAGCTGCACTGGAGAAAAATGCTTCTAGATCGAACTCTCCGCATAAAAACATATTTCAACTTTTCTCTAGAGTTTTGGGCAATTTCCTGATAGATTAACATGTTTGTCACCTTTGTAGAGACTAGTTTGCTTGCACTACGCGCGAGCCGCATGATAACTTCGGTGGTTTCCGCCACAAGATCGTTACCTTTGCATTCGGACGCGAGATCCGCTTCCTTCATCGCGATGCTGACGAAATCGAACTTTGATTCGAACGGTGAACGAGTTTTTTTATTTTCTTGCGCAGAAGTCTCATTTCTGCAACCGTATATGACGAAACAAATGCTTAGTCCGTTTTTTTGTTTTTGACTGAATCCGAAAGGCTACCAACATGCGAAAACAAGTTTAGAAATTAAGAGGAAGGATAAATTAACGCACGAACGAAGAACAAGACATTAAGCATGTTGGACGATATTCAATTTGCAACCAAGCACCAAGCCAATGGTGCCAAACAAAGCAGCACATATACAATTATTCTGATTTCGATTCATTAAGCAATACTCGCGAATACACCATACAAGTTGTGTGCGAAAAACATGCGGAAAATCTGTTTGCCTACTCTTTTCCCACGCATACCACAATCCGAGCAGGTAAGCCTCCGCAAGGATCCCAAGCCCACGAGTCTGTAACCAGGCTGCTGCTAACAGCATGTGGACATTGATATGCCTGTTTAAGTAAGCTTCCATCCTTGTGGGTTTTTAGTAACCAACTTGTTACGAGCTGTTCGTTTTGAAACTTGTGCACTTAGATGGCTGCTGTGAGCGTGCTGATCTTTTCCCAAATGGAATGCATCGGAACTAGCGTTTGTTTTCAACATACGCTTTGACTGCTGCTCAAGTTGCGGAGCGTCAAGGTTTCAGGGCCGCTTGATGAAGGCCAAAGTAAAGTTATGCGGCTACGCTAACAAGCGAAGTACAGCAAGAAAGCTGCCAAACCATTGTTCAGCTTGTTTTGCTATGTTGAGCAGTACGATAAGCGAGATCGCCAAAAAGAAAAATCTATGCATTTTTCCAATGTTGTCCAGTCGCTCAAGTTGCAAATACCGCGGAGACTACACGAAATTGATTCAATCCTTTTTGTGAACTACGGCGACATACACTCATTTGACTTAGGATTCATTCACATTCATCCATCACCAGAGTGGCACAGAACCTACCATGTGTTTAGGGTTAAAAAAACGGAAATTTTCATTTTGTTTGTACGCGCGGGAATTTACACCTTACATGTGGACAGATACGAAATGTGACGAAGCGAAGTCGGACCGAGCGAGCGAGTGATCGTACCTGGCATTACGTTGTCCACGCCACACGCTGCTTGACGCGTTATCTTCTGTGCTGCCATCTTCAGATGGTCCGCTGTTTTCTGAACAAACACAAGTCCCCGAAAATCATAAGATTCACTGCTTTTTGGTTAAATTACCAACACTTGTGAACTCATCAGCAACGGTCCTTCGACGCGAAGTACACGTCTTCGATTTGTGAATCGCGTATTTTACCGCGATGATTTACTGTAAAGCAGCGCAGACACCTAATAAAAAAACAAACTGAGTCAAGTTGCTACTTTTCATCCGCTTTGAACAGACGATGAACACAGCGGCTGTTTGTAGGAAAGGTGCAAAATCAGTATTAAAAGAAAATCGTACTCTGGTGGGTTACCATCGCTGAGGCGTCAAATCAAAATTGGGAGTGTGAGTTGAAATGATTACCGGTAAGGTTTCATTTTTGTATCGAACGATTTTCACTTTTCATAGTGGTGACTGCCGTGAACAAATTTTATCACAAGACGTGTCATCAGAAGCGCTAAACAGCAACTTCAATCTACCTGCAAACGGTGCACTTGGCCAAAACTACTGCCAGCAGCACGAGAAAAACAAGATGCTTAAAATTCCAAGAGGCATGGAGGATCAAAGATTTTACCTGCGGACACAACAATTTGCATAGCATCGTCGTCTGTGTCGGATGAATGCTTCATTCTTTTGCGAGGAGGGGAAGTCGACGTCCGGTGATTGTCAGGGGGGGTGCAGACGGGATAGGCTAGCGAAAGCTCCTGCTCAAGCAGTGTTCGATGAACGAGACCGACGCCTTCGAACGCCAAACGAAGGTCGACGTACTTCAAACTACTGTATAACACACCAACATGCAAGAGATTGGAATCCAATTAACTATGTTTAGGTTGAGCACATCCAGAAAAAAAGTTCTCTGTGTTCATGATTCCCTAAATGTGAGTCTATTTGAATAAGGACTGAGGATGCGTAATTTTACGCTAAATCGATTTCCTATTAAACATTTGCTGATCGATTCCATTCTTACCCCATCGTGGAGAGTAGGCTACTTACTCAAATAAAACTCTTAACTTATAAATCGGGCATTTGATTTGAATGCCGGTTTATCGAAGCTACCAAAAACACATGCTTCTGTATACAGGTAACACAAAAAAAACGGTCATCACCAAAAATCGAATAACTTCCAAAATTTTATTTAGATTGAGACAAAACTTCAGCTACATTAGGTCAAGCCTGTGTAGCAGACATCTCCAAAGTTTCAAGTCTGTACTAGAAAAACTCTTTGTTTCACTGGCGCTTAAAAAATGTGCTCTAAATGAGCTCCCCGGCGCTGCAGGCACATTTGGATCCGGCGGGCAAAGTTCTCGATGACCCTCCCGCATTCCTCCCTTGGGATCGCTCTTATTGCTGCTGTTATTGCTGCCTTCAGGTCGGGGATTGTCTGCGGGTTGTTGCTAGGACCGTAACCAGGGTCGCAGGGGACAGAGCCCCCCCTTGAAAATTTTTCTCCCCTCCTGGAAAATTGTATTGGACATCCTTAAAAATTATTGGACATAGTTCAAAACCTTTGGGCCCCTCTCAGAAAACACTTCGCCCCTCCTGGTAACCCAAGCTGGTTACGGGCCTGGTTGTTGCCATACACCCTGTTCTTAAGGTATCCCCACACATAAAAATATGGGGGTTTCAAGTCTGTATCTGCATGCGGCGACCACTGCGGGTCACACATGCGGCTGATCAGTCAGTAAGGGAAATGCTGCTGCAGCCATGCCAATGATTTATTTGAGATGTGGGGGGTGGAACCATCCTACTGGAACTTCTGGAGGACCCTGACGACCCCTCTCCTTCGACCAAGTGCTGTCGAGAACTTGCCAAGCACCTGGACATATCGCTCGGTGTTTATTGTCACAGACCGCTCGTTGTCGTCCCTTGGGCTGTGGACAACAGAGTCTCTGACAGCAGCAACGTTGTGTGTTGTCCTTGATGATTTCGGTCGTCTAAAGTGTGATTGCCTGTTAGTGTCTTTACGATTGAGGTTATGCACAGTCGCATGGGTTCTGAACTTGTTGACCCATCTGTAGATTATTGAGTGGACAGGAAATTCACGACATCCGAACCGTTCTTTGAATTGCAATTGAGCTGCGTGGATA
>JGI24159J19872_10004369_pt1 | contig 17969 bp, 12 predicted proteins | sample Ectturendosymbi4_FD_19872 | JGI IMG/M metagenome (IMG submission 19872) | reverse complement strand
TGCCGCCAAAGTACTAGTAAAAGCATTGGTAAACTTAATTATAAAATTCAATATCCAAGAAATTCAGATAGTAAAAAACAGTCAAGATCATATTTCCTCCGTTTTTTCTTTAAAAAGTTATCGTCAAAATATCAAAAACGCTTTGCGATAGGTGGATACAACACCATGTTTTTTGCAGACAAATGTTTGGTTTCTTTCCTTTAGGGCTGTGCCGAAGACAGCCCCGAAATCGCCAAATTCATCGGCAAGTGTGCTGAAAACGTCATCGGATATGCGGCGTCGTTGGCAAACAGCGAAACATTGGTTTTGTTGGATTCCTTGGAAACGTTGAGCCAAAATGGGGTCGGAACCGAAAGTGATTTTGTTGTGAAATTTTCGTAACTAAATCCAAACTTTAGGCGAGTTTGGCCGTTTAACGGAATCTTTTGCCTTACACATTTTTCAGGGAGGGCTGCAGCCCGTCTAGACGAGCCGCCACTGACTGGTAGAACACACTTAGTACTACGTCAGGGCAGTTCACATCTGCAAAAACATCAAGCTGGCGAATATCTCGTCGAGTAGCAGTCGAGCAGAGACGTTGTGGTTGGAATGGCTGATACCAGGGTTGCGAGGTCGGAAGGAAAATGTCCGCCACCAACTCCGACCTTTCCCACATTTCCGACACCGTCTCCTTAACATAACGTGAATTGAGTATGGCGGTCAACAATTTTGCAGAAAGTAGCAATCGATGAAAATCGTGGTACACAGCAAGAATTTTCCGTTTCAATAAAAGTTTCAAAAGAAATTGAGCCATTTCAACAGACACGAGTTAGGATTCCTATCTTAGAAATGCGATGTAAAAAATGATTCACTTACACTTCCTGAGTCGGATAAAAAAATCCGATAAAAAAGTACGACTCAAGTCGGATAAATAAATCCTGCTCCGACCCTAGTGTTCTTAGGAATCCAACTCCACCCAAAAATGTCGACTCCTTACGATTTCAACTCCAAGACCGACTCCGCAGCCCTGGCGGACATCCAGGGTTGGCGTGTTGAAACAAACTACACATGAAAACATCCGCTTATGTGGCTGTTATATGTACAACTACTTGCGGAACAGAACAGATACGGGCTTTTTTTGAGCAATTATGATCAATCAGCCTGAACTGACGATGCTCGAAATGATGCACATATTGCAAGCGTAGGTATGCGGCTGTATTAGCACACCCAGTGTTGCCAAATCAAAAAACGCACGATCTGAAAAAAGTCACGTCACCATCAGTTTGATTAGGTGTTCGCCGCACATCAAAAATATAGGTCCCTGGTATTGAAGAATGTGAGCTTACTGGCATTTGAATGCGTAGAAACTATAGTAGTATTGACAAAAAAAACAAGTTTTGAAAAATTAAAACCATGCAACACGTTAGTAGCCTTACAGATAGGAAAAATGATCCCCGCTTACAGCATTTTGATTTTTGTAATTTCACTTTTTGGATGCCCCCCTACCTTGGATGCCCGGGGCCGTCGCCCCCCTCTGCACGCCACTGCTGCCAATCAGAATGAAAGCAAATTGAAATTTCAGTGACACAAGTCTCGAACGGTTGCATTCAGTCAGAATAAATCGTGTGGTGAGCCCGAGTAACGCTGTTGACCTGCAGCCGCCCTACGTGTAGGTTTGCAAACTGCAGCTTTTTTGAATAGCCATGATCATCTCGTGTTGAAACGTTAAGCTGTTAGTTGGCAAGTGTGATTCTTACGTAGGTTTGTGGCGCAAACAGTCACAATCGGCGAGCGAAAGGTCAGCCCGGAGTCGGAGTCGTTAAAATTTTCTGCGACTTCGAGTTCCGACTCCACAGCCTAGCTCCTCCCACCAGCGATGGTCTCCCCCCACCGGCGATAAGACCTCCACCCCATCAGCGATAATGTCTATCTCTGGTGGCAGTGACGCAGTTTAGCTGGTGGGAGGGAAGCACAGTTGCAGGAGCAGGCAAACTTCCGGGAGTGCGAAAGGTTTTTACCGGAATTTCCCCAAACTTGCCCGAAAAGTTTGCAGGCAACTCTTTGTGTATTTCCTCCCACACAGATGATTTTTGGGATGACCTCCATAGTGAGGTCTTCACGTGACTCTCCCCACGTACGGTGGCAGGGGGCAATTTTTCAAAATCAAACAACGTTGGGCGCCATTTTTATCCGTATTTTCAGGTAGTTTGCCCAGAATTTCAGGTATTTTGCGAACATTTTCATAGATTGACTAGATTTTCAGGGATTTTCGACAAATCACAACTTTTGTGCCCCCCGCCTCCTGCACCACTGGGGGGAGCAGGGATGTAGCGCTGAAAAGAGGTGTGGGAACGGCGTTCTCACACCAAATAAAAAAGACTGCACCAAATGGTCCGATATAAGTGAGCATTCTCCTACAAGAGCTTTTACAATGGATCTTCCTGTTTCACTGTGTAGACGTTTGACTAGAAGTGCGAATCTGCGTGTCGCTAGCACATCTGTGAGATCGCAACCATTTTTTAATGTAATCGTTTCGACCCCACAACTTCAAGTAACGTTACTAGTGCAAAAAGGTGTGGGAACGCGTTACCACCCTACTACACCCCTGGGGAGGGAGACATTATCGCTGGTGGGAGGGAGACCTCATAGCCTGTGGGTGACAGACTTTATTGCTGGTGGGAGGGAGACAGTTTTGTTTGTGGGAGACCGTATCGCAGGTAGGATAGATATCAGATATTCAAGAAGAGGTAACGACGTCGACCATATCTAGGAAACCTGGTGTGCTTCATTGCTGAAGATTTTAGTCAAATGCTACTGCCCGTTTCTATTTTGCGATTATCAATAATTTTCATAATGTAAATCATAAACATACTAGTCGAACAAAATAAAGCAGTTTAACGTAATTAGAATGATTTGATTCTGGAGTTATGTTCAAAACACACAGTCCCATCAATCTTCGCCATCTTTGAAGAAGGTGTCTGTGTTGGGGATGGTCGGACCTCCTGTGTAAGTTGCCTGGAGGTACAGCCAAGCATCTCGGGTTATTTCTCCGTAGTCGGATGCTGCCAAATAAAATGCTCGTTATGACACTTAATTTATTTAATAAAAGTACTGGTGATGATAAAGACCTAGTAAAAGTGTTATGTAAAGACAACCATATAAAAATGCTGTAGATTAAGTTCTTTTCACCGATATTGACGATTGATCAACAATCCCACAACTTAACGAAGTTGTCGTAATTGTCAATCGTTGCAATCTGACAAGTTACGGTTTCACATTAAAGCAGCCTCAGAAGCTGAAAACAAGCATTTTTATCTGAACTAGCATTCGCCATGTCACGACCTTTGGATCCAAGAAATAATTCTCATGAAGTCATCCATGCGTGACACTGATTGACAACGCTCAACTGTCCGCAGACACGTCACAATAAGCGGTGACGTTTGTCACGTGATGCGCTTGTGCGTTTCTTCCAAGCTACAGTATTCATTGCAAATATAAGTTGGCTTACGTCATAAGGTGGAGGGTTACTTCAGATCATTTCCCGGACCACGTGATTTATGGTTCACTGGCTTCGCGCTATCACTATCGCCAGAACAATTGAAGAGGCTTTGTGACATCACTATCGCCCGAGCATATGTCCAAAAATTGTTGAAACCACGTGATAACAACAAAACACTCACACCGTGCGACTGACCTCTGTTCAGAGTAACTTTGCCGTCCTTCACTTTGGCGATGGGGGTGTTGTCTATCTTGTCAGGGGGGTCTGGAAAAAATAGGATTTGGAAAAATGCTGCCGACCAGTTAAAGCCGAACTAAGCTTTAAACACTCGATATACAGAGGCACACGTTTACCTTCCTGTTTGTGGTTGACAAAACTTTGCCATTTTCTGAACCAAGCCATGTTTATGTAGAAAGTGGGCGTTTCCCTTTGCTGCTCTGCTGATTGGCTTAACTGTTGAAAAAAGTAATTTTAAAACTAGAAAACTACAATTCAACATAAAACGCACTATGTCACTTCCTGTTAGAATGCAGTAAAATCCTACATTTAATGTAATTAATAAAAACACATCACTTTCAAACCATTTGATAAAATTAGACATAAACCTATTGTAGAATTTTCTGTTCTCCACGCTCCGCCATGTTCCTAGCAATATAATCCATTGGCGCGTCATTATCGTATTGTTCCGTGACAGACGCTTGAACTACGTGACGTGGTCTACGTGGAGGAATATCTTGGTGCCACAAGTGACTTTTTCAGCGGCGTAGACCTTGAAGCAGGAAGCTGCTTGAATTTATATCTAACTGAGCTTTTCATTTTTAAGCAATAAGAGTTTTAGTGGTATAAATTTGAGCTCAGGTTCATATAAAGAAGCTATGAATGAACCTTGCGTTAGGATTCAAGCCACAAATCTGGGGCAATCGTGATAGGTTAACACTTTTTGTTTAATCGTAATCGGCAACAACCACTTTCGCGATTAAACTTGGAATCCTTGATGCTACGTCACTATGCCGTAAACCGCGGTTGTGGTGGCTGGTTTCCTCCTTTTTCATTGGTTGTCATGGTTATATTTCAGGGAAGGCCATTTCCCCATCTGCGTGGGTTAAATCCAGACAGTCCAACGGCAAACACAGGGTTTGTAGCGAATTCTCGCTTTGTTCCAGCTAGCATTCCTGTTGGCCGCCAGAAGTAACGTGGTGAGGCTAGTGACACTTAGCTTTAGCGTTATATTGCGAGACGAGGTGTTGGTTTTATTTATCCGAGTAGACCTATAAGTGTAAATGTTACATGACGCTATGNATGTAATTGAAACAGTAGTTCATAAAAAGTAACTTTTTACACGAGAATAAGGTTATTTAACTTTTAATTGCAATAGTAAACACACTCTCTTCTATTACTTGCATATATGTAATGGCAGCATGGTCAATTGTATGCGGCCATTTGGATACTGCCCCAAACCAGTTCGCTTTACCCAATTTTGGTGCGAAGAGGTATGCAGCAAATGATCTACGCCAGAGTCGTATTACCAACGCTATAGCTTCTTCTACGGCCGGCACACTGCAGTTTCTTTCTGTTCTTAAGGCAACGGAATTGGAGAACATGAACATGCAGGCCGAAAGCACCCCCCACAACCTCATATAACTGACATGTCAACAGAGATCCACCATACAGGGTTCCCACACATTTTAAAAAATCATTTTCCATACTTTTTCAATACCTTTTCAATACTAAATAAAAAAAGTTCAATATCATTACTTCCCTTCCTTTTTAGAAATTCTTTATTAATGGAACTCAATTTTGCACTTTGCATAACACTGCGCAAATAATGACGGACTTTGCTTTCAATAAAATCCTGCTCAGATACTTCAAATTTCTTTTCCATTTAGAATATCCATACTTTTTCAATACTTTATGTACATTTTGGCCAAATTCAATACTCTTTCAAGGTCTTGAAAACCAATTTTGAAATTCAATACTTTTTCAACAATATCGCGTGGGAGCCCTGACCATATATTGTAAGCAAAACTTAACGGAACCAGTGAGTTTCCATGGCAACTGGCATTGCTCCAACAGACAGATGCGTGGCTGTGTTGGCGGCACTGTTCATTTCATTTTAAATTGGAAGATCAACACAACGCTATGTTGGTTTGCAGACGATCGTGGAATGCCATCACACATATACTTCCATCAAACCTTGCAAATGGGTTTTGCTTTTATTCTGAAGATGTTTCATCGCAGATGTAATCACGATTGTCAAGATAATGGATTACGTTGTGATGTAATCGCTTCATGTATGATTCAAGCACAGTGACGTCACACACGATAGATACTGTAATAATCGACTCACTTCCACGTATTTTTCACGCTCCGCTGATCTCCTTTCTTCTAAAAGTTTTGCCTTTTGAATGCACGTTCCGCATGGCTGCAGATGGGTGACAGCCGGCCCCCCTCCAAATCGCTTGTGCAAGGCACGCCAAACTTGCTCTGTGACGCAACAAACCCGGTCTGTGATGTCTTCCATCATTTTTGGCTGAACATCTGAACATGAAGCGACACAGATAAAAAAAGTCGCAACTGATGCAGAACCTCGTCTCACTCATTGAAAATGGCCAGTAGTTTAATAATATCTACATTTTTCCCAAATATTAACATTTTTTAATTCGAAAAAATAAACTCATGATTACTTTTAACATAAAAAAGCGAATTCTACAAAAAAATTAAGAACTGTCAGAGTTGGAATCTAGCCTGTCTGAAAATAGGATTAGATTTACAAACGATATTCCCAGATTGATAGCATTATGAGCAGAATGAAAATTCCAATCAAATGTGGTTTGCACGTACTGGGATACCTCGCCAGCCTGGCTGCCAGAAAGTCGCAAAATTAAGAAAAAAAAACATAAAAATAATCATGGCTTAGCAAATAAAAAACAATTTTAATCATGATTCAGCAAAAAAATTTAATCGATAAAACCAGAGTCAAATGGATCATGTAAACAGACTTAGAAGTGACCGCTGCCTTTCCACCACTGGAAGAGAGTAGACTAGTTATAATCCCTAAGTTCCACGTGGTTCTCTGGGGGTAACGTCATAATGAGGGGATGTTTTCGCGTTTTTGGCCAACTTTACCAGGCCCTGGGCGCCAACCCAATGAGCCATTTTTAGGCTCAATATATTTTTGGAAACTACGCTGAGATCCGCGTCTTTGGAGCCCTTGGTGGACTTTCTAGCATATCTGGTTCAAAAGTTACGCCAAAAAATTCCAAATATTTTAGGAATTCCTAGAGGATTTCCCTAATTAATATTCCGTCATTTTTGCGATAACTTGCCAACTAGAAACTCTACGAAGTCAACCAAACCCTCTAAAGACTCGTACTATAGCCTAGAATCCAATTAAATCCAATAAAACTTTGAGCCACAAAATCGGTTCTATTGTTGAACTCGCACAGGATGTTGACGTCATCCCAATGTAAACAAATGTCAAAACATCCTGTGGTTATGAAAGCATCAACAAAAAAAACGACATCCCACACTTAACTACAAGATTTTCCCGATCTATAGAGGGCTTGAACAGCTCTCTAGCTCAAGCTGCTGACGAGTTACGACCATATGAGTGTAACGCACCCCAGGTTAGCGTTGTGGGTGTTGAAATTTGTAGTATTTTTTGGTTTTGGGCCATAATTTTGGCTCCAGATACGCTACAAAGCCAGTGAAGAGCTCTAAAGACTCATGAGTTATTAAAAATTGACAAAAATATTTGCTTTTGACATGATCTTTTATAATGTACCTAGCTCAGCAAAAAATATTCTTTTGAAAGAAGCAATCGCGCGATTCATGCGAACAATAGACTCCCAGAAAACACTTGGGATTGTCGGAACTGCTACCCGAGCACATTTTGAAATGAAAGAAAGGACAAACTCACTTTCATGCGGACACAGGAAGTGGAAGTTATTGATCGGGCCGGGTTCGGTGAAAGTGAGGAAGTGGAGGACCCACTCTACCGCGATGTAGAACTTCATCAGGATAGGAGACTGTTTCTCGCGGTCGAGAGAAAGGGCGGTTTCTCGAAACTCTTTCGACTCAGCATCAGTTTTGCTGAAACAAGTGCAACATTCCTGCCAGGCTGCTACCAATCATGCTGCAGTGTTCGACTATTCATGCTCTGATGAGATTTTGGTTGAAACTACCCATTATTTTTATGCACTGCCACCCTACGGTATCACGTCGACAAGCTCTGACAACTAAGGGTATTATCAAACACAAATAAGGCAATAAAAGCACCAACAAATGAAGACCATGGATGATGCGCTCAAATCAACGAATCTAATTTCTTCGAAGGCTGCTTTGAGGTTTGATGAAGTTTATTTTTACGTAGCTGCTTGCCCGAATACCTATGCTCCCAGAAAATTTAGATCAATCCTTCAAGAACTTGCCGAGATATTGCTTTTTTTATTCGAGCAACCTGATCCTTGTCCACCGTGCTGTTGATGCGCGTGCCTGGCAACGTAAGTTGTTGCATACGACGCAATACTGTTTTTGTGCTTGGTATTTTGCAATCAAATTATAGGCGAATGTTCGACTAGCGTAAATGCATCTTACCTGAAAATTTGAGGCAAATCGATCATGTACTTTTTGAGTTGAATAAACAACCCAAAAATTTTATCCAAAACTGCTGAATAATGGCAAAGGATTCACGCCGGGCCAAAGGCCTTAATCAAGCACAGTGGTTGACAGCCATCTCTGTTCTGGCCCTGCTAACTGGGAGGATTGTGTTTTCCATGCATTCATAAATGTAATCAGCGGTTCCAGAAATTTTTCTATTTAATTTCAGCACACATTGGTAAGTAATAACTCTCCATAGAATGAACATTTGTTGCTGTTCTATGGTAAGTAGCTTTCCTACATCTAACTCTACATCAAGGCTCAACAACTTGGGCGATACTTGAACATATTTCCGCAATCACGTCTCGAAACGAAAGAACTAACCTGTAAAAAAGCACATAAGCTTCAGCTGCTGCGACTGTCTCTTCATCGACTGGAGTCACGTATTGATCATCGAATTCATACCACTTACCATTGACTGGGTGTTTGCAATACGAGGTGTAATGGCCGCCTGGTGCAACAAAATAACTTTTAACATTCAGCTTACAGAAAGTTTGATGGTTTCAACAAGTCCCAAACATACTGCCAACCTTTGCTCCATCATTGGTAAATGGTTAGCATCATTTGATTAATCCAACAAAGTCAGACTATCCCGGTTATTTGCAGGTTATGGCCCAGAGTTGGATGATGTCAAGTATAAGGGTCAAATGCTGCGGCACATTGGGCCTGAGCCTCGTACGCACGTCACTGTTTGCTTTCGGTGTGGAACAGTTTCGTTGCAGAAACACATGTTTAAAGTTTCGTCAGACACTCGCTCCACCGCAGACGACGGGTCCCCCCACCTCCTCAATTATTATCACTTCATTTTAACTTCCTCTCTGAACAATGCATATGTGCAGTTCGAGTGAGAATGATTCCAGTCATTGGAAGGCGAGGAGCTGGAGATCTTTGCGTTCTGAATAATATACAGCGCAGCTTATGCAAGATCTGCACGCAGGAACTTAAACAGCAGTGAGTGGCTGTGTCACGCTGAGGGCGCGCCTTTCATCTCAGCAGGAACAGGGTCCAGACAACTCGAGACATCCGGATGTAACAATGACAGAACAAAGCAAGGAGCAGTTACCCTCCCCCCCCGCCTATCTGATGAAAACACGTATAGACATTCGTTGTTAGAAAAGATACATGCATTGGAAGTGTAAAGGCCAAGGTAGTAACTTTCATGTCAGTTTTGAACCTCTTTCTCATTTTTAATATAAGAACCCACGTCGAGTGGCGACTCAAGCAGTGGATGCACAATGCCGAACAAAACAGCATTTCAATCCTTGGAAGCAAAGAACAACTTACAACGTAGAATCACAAAGTCATTAACAAAACGACAATAACTTGCTTCATAACGATTTCGCTGTGTTATATTTCCCACATGAGCCTACCTGATGCAGCCCCATGGTGGACGATGACTGACGAGAGGTCATAGGTCGAATGTGACGACACACAATCCTTGGCCATGAACTTGCCCAGGTCCAGGCCCTGAATATTGAAAACGACGTGAAAGCTGTGGTCAGAGCAAGGCCAGGGACTTTTGATGGCCTCAACAAACCTGAAGCGGAAACGTCACTACTGATGATATTTTGGTTGAGTATGACGTCAAGTACTCATGACGAAACCTTTTGAGGTGGATGCACAAAACTTCAGGAAGCTTCAACAACCAGCAGAACTTCACTCCGTTTCTGAGTCTGTGCAGAAAATACAAGGAGCTTTCTGACTGCATTTATGATGCTTATCGAGCAGTTAAAGACTCAAGCTGTGCGAATGGAACAGTTACTTCTTGCATTTTTCACAGCTGTACATGTTGTCTCCCTTCAGTTCGTCAGATGAGAAGAACGCGGCGAGGCAGTCACTGAGGGTGATGTGAGGCCCCCAGAACCAACTGGAACAGAAAAGAACTGTCGCAGGTCAACGAGAAACGCATCAACATGTTTTTCGATCACATTCCACGAGAATATTGTATTCTATGACGTCTTCACTCCCACACGCAAGGCGCTAGACTTTAAACATGCATCGCAGTAACAACAAGGAATACGCAAATACATGAAAAAAGACGAGGATACATACATGGTGGCAGTAGAGAGCAAACGCATGATGGCGCTCTTGCACTTACTTTGATGAAACACAAGCTTATAAGACACACGCATGAATGACGTCATCATGATTATTATAATGTAGTCCTGCGATGACTTCAAAGTACATCGATTTGTAAAATGCATGAGGGAGTTGGAGGCTGCGAACTTCACAAGGACGAAGCTACTTCGGTGTAAAGGGAACAGTGTAATACAGTAAGTAAAAGTCTTTTGCTCTGGGTATAAAATGTAATATGTACAATGCGGTTATGCGTTTTATTGAAGCAAAATGCGTTGCAGGCAAAGGTCAAACCGCCAGAAAAAAATGGTTTGACGTTCTCACATTAAACATTCACTGTTTTCACACATTCAAAAATATTCGTGAATACTAGAGAGGAAATGCGTCAAAGGTTACAGACTGGTGCAGCACCACAACGGTGTCACGAGGTTTAAGCAGGTTGAGAACCAGTCATGTAACCATGCGTTGCGGAAAAGAACTCGCTGTCAATACATGCATGGGAACGGAAATTCGTAGTTCAACAGGTATATGGCTTGCTTTGTATATATAGACTAAAGGCATCCCACTACACACTGGTTTGATGCAACCAGTTTCTGTGAACGCAACAAAAACCAAACGATGTAATACTTAACGGAGATACTTCATGATTTGACACTTTCCACTGTAACGACGTTAGGTAATTAAATCAAACCACTTGATGCATCAAAAGTACACTTACTGTATATATGCTGATTGCTTTGCACATAAGGTTTTACAATAAAACCAGCTACGAGCATCATCTCAAACCTTGCACAGTTAAGAAATGTTTATACATTCCAAGCAATATTTACAGGAGAGCAAAAGGAATATTTACATAGGTCTCTCTATTAAGTATCCTCATACAGTAGACAAAGAGTTTTTATCAATGCACGTCTGCCATAACTTATACTTTCAATTCCATGTGCATGACCACATGCATTTTATCGAACCCCACATGCAGGTTGTGCACCCTTGGTCCAATCTACAATAAATCTTATTCTCGACAAGCCAATGCGAAATCTCGAAGCACACCAACCTTTTCAACCATTCCCAGAAATTATAAAGCCTGGTTTGGTAATCTTCACTATTGGCGCAAGGAACAGGAGCCAGAGGTCCAGGAAGAGGAAGATTTTGTGACACGCCGTGTAAGCGTGCCATGTCATCCTTGCCAGGAATGGGTAATGATATATCCTGGAGGTGGAACAACAATAAACATGGTGGAATTTCAAGACATGGCATTTGCAGAGTAAGGTCGAAACTTATTGATGGAACTTTCTGTCACTGAAAAGCAGAAAACTTAACTTGGTGTATTGGTTACCTGGAAAGATTCTCTGGTTTGTGAAAGGGAGTTACAAGTCCTGCATTGCACTGAGCTTCTTAATTCTCCATCAAATATATCAGAAATAATGCTGTGATATTGCAAAGTAGTATTTGTTCTCCCAGAGGAATCGAAAGCTGAAAAAAAGAACAGAAAACATCAAGTTATTTTTGCGATAGCTGATTAGTTAAACACTTTTACGGCTTCAATCTTAACTTTATGTCAAGTTCAAGACAATGGAATAGAGAAAACCAACCTATCGATTCATTATTTAGGAAACTGATCTGCGTGCTTGACTGTGACGACACAGTGCGCTTCCTCAGTGACGTCAGAGGAGGTCTGTTGCTACCGTCCACCTCCGTTGCTATGGACGGCATTGAGTTGCTACGAAAGAGTGGGTACCCGGATGAGTGGAGCTCGTCGAGTTCCTTGGGGTAAAAAACAGATTGTAATTTCCCAAATTCACAAGATGTTAAAACGACAGAGATTCTCTGCGAACCTTGTTATAATTGTCTTCAGCTTCCAGCATGGGTTGGTCTCTGCACAAAACAAACTTATTCTCGCTTTCTATTCATTTACAAGCGCGAGAAACAATTAAATTCCAAACAGAACACGACAGACGCAACACGAAGTTTAGTCTACAGTTGTTAGGGAGGTTTTTCCTTCGATTCCTGTTCGCACAACCATCAATCGTTGTCGATATTTTGTGGAAATCATAATTGTATTGAGCTTTCTATTAACTCCATTGACCCGCCAACCCGTTTCACACCCTCCCCCATAACAAACCTCTCGGCTTATTTGTCGTCGTCTTCAACAGATATCTCGACTTCAGCATTGAATGACGTAACGTGCTTCAATAATGCTACGTCATCAACACGCTGACGTAAATCTTAGTTTTCAAGAAAAATGCACTGTTCTTCGAGGATGTTTAAAAATACCAAACTGTCTTCCTTTTGTCTTTCATAAGTTTTCTTGAATCGAAACTACGGCTTTGTAGCGTGATTTTGAGTGGTTTAAATGCTGGGATTCAAAAATCTACGCCAGTGTCCTCGCTGAAGCACCTTTGTATAACGGTGATTGTAATCGCGACTTGGCATTGTTACGTTGTGAATGGCGCTGTGCTTTTATGATTTCTTGTGTCATAAGCAACATTGTTTCGTGACAGTTACTAAGCTCTTCTTCGTCCATCACGTTAGGTCCACATTATATCTGTGCCTCACACAACCTCTACGAGAGACGACCCCTTTAATAAAATTCTAAAGCAAGCCCGGGCAAGGGTCAGGGACACAATAAACTGTTCCCTTGCACCCTCCCATTAACGCTGAGCACGAGGCAGGACAAAGAGCAAGTATTGTTTTTCAAGTCTTCGGTATGACTCGACCGGGAATCGAACCCAACCTCTCAGCTTTGGTGGCGTGTGATCAACCAACTGTATCAGATAGCGCCGCATTGGTCAAGAAATTGGTCGTATTTTCTCGATGTCACGGCTCACTGACCGGCTGCAGTAAAACGTGGAACACGTTTGCAACTTTCAGATTACAGGAGCATTTGGGAGTTTCCGTCTGGGTCAAGATTTGTTGTCCTGTTTGGATGATGTCATGTGACGACATTGTTTTGCAAAGTTAACAAGAAACGACCAACAATGGCAGTGACCACCGCCCGCGAAGAATGCATTGTCGCAAGGAGTAGACGCTTCAAGCTGTCTGTGGTTAATGCCGTGACTAGTTTAAAAACTACTTGAACTAAGCGCAGTTTTAACGATTAATTGCAGATAATTTTGAGCAATAAACGTTTTTTGTTGATTGCTGGAAAGTTTTCCAACTCAGTGGTTCTTAACCGGGGGGTGCGCCCCCCTAGGCGGGCGCGGGCCCTTATGCCCTCTGCAACATGGAAAGTTTGATCAATAAATAAATGTATTTCCTTATATAACTTGAGTACAATTACTCGAAGGGGCGTTAGAGAAAAGGTTGAGGACCACTGTCTGGGTCTGGCTTATCAGATGGTGCTATTTGCTTGTGACCAATGAACAGTGCAACGCCCTCCCCCAGACAGTGGAACGTGACTTTATGGGGTTTTGGAAAGTGTTCTGGAACTGTTTGCTTTTCATTCGATGTTACACTACAAAAGATCAGCAGTGAAATGTAACTTGCATCTTTTACTACTGAACAGGCACCGATTAAACATTTCTCAAGGACAAGGGCGCAGGTTCGATCCCCTCCACGAGCAGCTTATTTTCAAGAATCGAGCAACAAACGTCACAAAACAGTCTTCTGCGAATGCTTCGCCGCGACACTCACTCATCCATCGATTCTACTTCATTCTGTTCCATCGATTCGCACGAACGGAAACTATCTTCTGACGAGGTGCTGGTTGTCATAGAAACGGCGTCCTCTGCGCCATCCGCCATGATCACAGGCATAATGTGGGGGGGCGCCTGTGACAAACCAGACTTGAAAAGGAAAATTACTCTCTGCAGTCAGGTTTTGCTAACGCAAACAGCAACACTGAGCCAGAGTATATTTTACGACACGCACATGCATTCCTATGCCACAGCAAGCCATACTAAGTGAGCAAACATGCGCCTGGTGCCAATATCTTGGCTTACTGTGACGGTGGAAGTTAAAAAAACACCCCTGACAGCTGACACTCCTTGCGGGCAGCCCCAGGGTTTTCACCGGGAACTCCTAGAGGTCCGTGGGTACCCTGTTAAGAACCAATGCTCTAAAGCAGGGTCTCCAAAGTGCGGTCTGCGGGCCAAATCCGGCCCGCGAAGACATTTTGTCAATAATGAAAAAAGAATAAATTTAAAAAAGCTTACTGATTTGGCAATACATACTCCGAAACAAAGACATTACGCAAGATGTCCGGCCCTCGGATTATTGTGTAAAAGCTTATGTGGTCCTCGACCAAAAAGTTTGGAGATCCCTGCTTTGAAGCAGCGCTTCCCAACCAGTGGGCCGGGGAGCTCTTAAGAGAGAGCCACGAACCATTTAAAAGTACAGTAGTTCCCGTTTATTAAGCCCACGGTTAAAAAGCCCAAAATTGTCCGGTTCGGAACTACTCCATTTATTCTTGTATTTAAAAAATACGCTTTATAAAGCCAATACCCCGCTTAAGCCGAATTTTCGAACACATTTGCTTAAAATTGGATGTGAAAGCGTCGCAACTCACACTTCTTTGTTTTGCTTTCGACGATTTCACACCTAGTTACGTTGTTGACCTCGTTCTTAATTCTTAATTCAACTGTTTTGTCACAGATAGTATATTTGTGCTGTAACTGATAAGCAAGACAACTGGTGCTATGTAGATTTCATTTTAAAAATGGCGAAAAGATGTACAGACGTAGCCTTGTCTAAGAATTTGAGATTTTAGAGAATTACCTAGCACTGTCACATTGCGGTCGAAGTGCTGCCGCCAATAAACTCAGTATCTCTCGTGGCTGCAATTGAACGGTCATGTTTGACAGTTTCTCATGCTTACTATAACATCTTTTCACTGCACATGCTTTCTAAGGCTAGGAATTAGGGGTAACGCGAGCCTAGGTCAGGAGTTTATATATTTACGTTGGTTACATTTTAACTTTGTTCGTTCTTGTTGGTCATAAAATGGATAGTTTTCTCAAAAAAAAAGAAAGAAAATCTCGGGAAGTTGTGAGGAAGTATGATCCTGATTACATCAAACATGGGTTCATAAAGGCAGGAAATGACATTGAGCAAAAAGCACAATGATGTTGAGTGTGCAAAAATATTGATGGTGAGTGTGCAAAAAGCACAATGATGTTGAGTGTGAAAAAATATTGTCCAATGAGTCACTGAAACCATCAGAGCTGGAGGAGCAGAATGCTCACCACCCACGAAGTGTAATGAAGCCGAAAGAATATTTTGAGAGGAAGAGAGATGGTCTGCAGGTATAGCATTGTCGAGACCTATCGATGCGAACAGTTAAACACAAGTTCGTTATAGGCCTTATTTGACAAGAAAACTCAACCATAACCTGAAAATGCATGAAAGCGATCGATTAATGAAAGCTCATCGGAGTTGCCAACAGTACTGCGCGACAAAGCTGACCTCAAACTGAGAAAAGGACCGGCACTGGTTGCACTAGAAGAACAGACGAGACAACACGTGAGGCGTTATTGCATAATCAGCGCGTCACGACAGCTGAAAGGCAGGGACGCGACACGGATATGCGCTACAAGCAGCAAAGCATGACTTCATTTAGTACTCAATCAAAGTCAACATTAAAAGCTATATGGTGGCTGGTCGTGTTGCTTGTAGCAAGAAAGCATTTACAATTGCGGAGGAACTTATTCTTCTCAGTGCTATCGATATGTGCCGGGAGTTCTTGGAGGAGCAGCTGCTTCTAAACTTGAATTAGAATCACTGTCCAATAACACGATTACATACACGGCCCATGCCGTCGCTTTCGTTTTCGCGGCGATCAGAACGACGAAGACACGAGAACATTTTGCGGACAGTTCTTATACAACGCAATTGCGAGTACAGACAATGCACAAAACAAGAATTGTCCTTCCAGTGGCATCGACGATTGTTTAGGGTGTTGAAGAGATCGCCCATTTCTCAACCGCACCCACTTGGTCTTCGACGAGGTTATTCCGATGGGAAGGCAGTAGGACCCGACGAAGATTGCATCCGCATTGGAGAATTTCCCTGCTACAGTCATTATGCCGAGCGCTTGGCCAGACTGAAGCAAGTTCCAAATTTTAAGGTCGAGATTCGAACCACACGAACAACGACCTACCAGACATGAAGCGAGCGCTCTAACCACTAGACCACACCTCCGGTACGATTACGAGAAGAATAATTGAAATGAGTGATGATATCGAATGTCAGCTGTTGGAAAGAATCAAATCCAGTCCTTACAATTCTATACAGTTGGATGAATCTACTGACTTTACCAATGTAGCTTTATTGCTTGTATTTGTGGGGTACTGTGTTGACGGCAATGTTCGCGAAAAACTTCCCACAAGAAGAACTGCTACTGAGGTAATTCGTTGCCTTGACACCCATTTCATTAATAAAAGCATTGACTGGAAGAACTGTGTAGGTGTTTGCACAGGCGGAGCTGCAGCAATGGCTGGGATTCATCATGGTGTTGTTAAACAAATTCTGGAGAGGGCAAGCCAAGCCATGTGGACTCACTGCTTCTTGCAGAGAGAAAACCTTGCTGCAAGGCAGATGTCGCCAGAACTGCATGACGTCATGTCTGTGGCTGCAAAGAGTGTGAATTATATCAAGAAAAATGCGCTGTATTCAAGATGTTTTGCTGACATACGTGACGCTGACATGTGTGACATGTGACATGCGTGACAGGCTCAATTCAGATCACTTGCAGCTCTTGTACCATTGTGAAGTGAGGTAGCTCTTAAAAGTGCGCGTTCTTAATCGTCTCTTTGAATTGAGACGTCAAGTTTACATGTTTCTTCAGGATCAGTGTTCACCACTTGCTGAACATTACATTAATGACTACTTTTGTGCTTAACTGGCCCATCCTTCAGATGTGTTTGACCAGTTGAATCAATCCAACATGCCAATGCAAGATAGGAACAGCTTAGCATTTTTAGTTGCTGATAAAGTTGAGGAGTTTAAGAAAAAGATAAGTCTCTGGAAAAAGAGAGTGAAGGATAAATAACTCGATATGTTTCCACTGCTCAGTGAAAAATTCGAATCTACTCCTCATGTGGACATATCTGAACCAGTAGTTCAGCATCTTACTCAATTGTCGCATAAGCTTGATTACTACTTTCCAGAAGATCCACGTCCTGGAAACCTTTGGATTTTGAACCCTTTTGCTGTCAATTCCACAGCAGAGGAAGTGCTCTGTCCGCGGAACTTAAGGATAAACTCACTGAGCTCTCTGAAGACAGCAGTCTCAAGCTTCGATATCAAGAAGCAGATCTAACTTCTTTCTGGACTCATACCAGCAAGGAACACCCTTCATTGTCAGAGCGTGCCAGCAAATTTCTCCTGCCTTTTACAACCACATAAGTTTTAGTTCACTGAACTAAAACTTAACAAAAACGTACTCTATTTGTCGCAGTGTCCAGTTTCACAAATTTATCGGTGACTCCCTTTGGTCTGCTTAATGTGCTAAATTACATTACATTGCTGCCTGTTGTCGAATTACATTACATTGCTGCCTGTTGTCGTTTTTTTTTTTGTTTTTTTTACGCGTTGTGTGTCGTTTATGTTGCGTTTTATTTACGTTTGTTTACTCTTGTTTGTGTTGCGTTATTAGGGGCTTGATTCGATGACCTTGCGGTTCCTCGCCCCACAACAATAAACTAAACTGCAACACATACCTGTGTGAGTCCAGCATCTCAACTCTAACTTTAACAAAATCGAAGACTCGAAACATTCTAAAAACTGACACTCTGAATGCAACGTTGCGTGTGAGCTT
>JGI24159J19872_10004368_pt1 | contig 17970 bp, 16 predicted proteins | sample Ectturendosymbi4_FD_19872 | JGI IMG/M metagenome (IMG submission 19872) | reverse complement strand
GTTTTGAATTGCTGACATTGCCAAGTGTTGCTTTATTTTTTTGACTGAAGATGGATTAAGAATAATCCGAAACGTCTCAAAATAAAACATGTATAGTTTTTAAAGGCTTTTTTAGTGTTGAAGAAATATTTCCACTGTCGTACATTTGTTTTTTATCAATAACATCAAAAGAGTAAACTCTTTGCGATATTCTGTGCACCTTGCATGGTCATAGTCTCCAGAGGTGTTCGGACTCAAGTTTTTTCGAGTCCGACTCCATTCCTGATTCAATAGGTAGGAATCCTGATCCGAATCCTGTTTTGAAAAGAACTATGGAATCTGAATCCTGAAAAAATCCTGTTAACATATCTGACTAATCGTGCAACCACTAAAAATTTTTGTTTCTAAAAGGTAGTGGCTACAGGTCCGCCAGTGGACCTTCATATTTGAAAAGTTATTCATCCGTCACCTGTAACGTGACAGTAACTCACGATTAGTGTGTAGTAGAGTGCACTAGACTTGGTATAAATGCACTAAACCCTTAACCTAACCCCTAAACTTAAAACCAAAACTCAAACTGTAAAGCTGAACACAAAAGTTTGGAAACATTTGAAAAAGAGCAAAAAAGTGATCCCTTGACAAGTGCAACCAGTCCATTAGACTGCTACCAAAATAAAAGGCGTCAAGGTGAGAGTCGAACTGAAATGTGAAAACAATTCACGCAGCAGACGTAGACGTATCCCCTACACTACCACAACGGTGCTATTAAAGTGACAAGTCAGCATTTTATTCTAACCACATCACTGTCGGCAAACCTATAGCCACTTCCTTTCTGAAAAGCAAAGCTTTACCAAACGTAGACTGGGAAAAGTAAAAACACGCATAACCAAAAATGGCACTAAATGTCAGATCCAGAAAATGCAGTCAACCAAGTTCATGCAATGAAACATGGAGCTGAAAGCAATATTACCAATTAAACTTATTATCACAAAACAACTTAAGTTTGCTAGACTTCCTACATAATTCACTAACAGTAACTGATGCTTAAGCCCTAACCGATAAGTAAATAGGCACTAGCTGATATTGATCCACACTACAATAAATATTAGAGCAAAATAGGCTCAGCAACACCCCATCTCTAACCTCGACAACTCCACAATTTACAAATATGTAATCTGGTACCATGCTGTATTGAGCGGCTTAAAAGAATCTGACAGTGGGCTGATGGGATGCTGTGCTGGTTGACTGGCGCCCTGCTGTGCACGACACGTCTGGTGTAACAGCGCCTCATTCACACATTTGCAATTGATGTAAACTACATTACATCCTTTAAATTTTTGCCAAAATTTTTTCATGATTGTGTTGTCGTCAAATACCAAAAAATTAAATTTGAAAATCCTGATCCTGATCCGGAAACTTGAAGAAAACCGTAGTCCGGATCTAATCCGGTTTGTTCAAAATGTGCTGAATTCTGCCGGAATCGAGTCCTGAAATCCGGATCCTGTACACCTCTGACGGACTCTCGTCAGAAGAGATTTGTAGTGAATATGCAGCTCAGACAATGTTTTGACAGAGCCAAGTCTTTCCGACTGAAAAAAAGCCAGACAACCAAAGGTGTTCAAAAAAAGCCAGAATTTCAAAATCTGGCTTAAAAAATCCAAATTGACCACTCTGGATAATTGATGACATTGTTAAGTCTCACATAATTGTGATTGAACCGTCACAGTAGGTCTACATGCTTAAACCATCGCAAACAAATATCTAGAATACATGGTATTGTTACTGAACAGTGTCTATGGCATAGGTTGTCAAAGTGGGGTCCAGGAACCCGAAAAATTTGGTCTTTGGAGGTCCGTCAATTGACAAAAAAATTTCAAGAAATTAAGAGTGATGAACAGTTTGACAATGTGTTCGTAGTAAAGCAATAATACTAAACCTCTGCTTTGCCTGTTTGCTGTTTTGTATTCTTGATTGAGTAGTCCAACTTATTTGGACTTGGACGTTTTGAAGGAAGTGTCACGGGAGGCCTAGTATGGAGGTTCATTGTCACATCACTGAAGTTGGTTGTCAATCATCATTGTTACTTCACAAATTCAAACGTCAACAAACAAAAGACAAGTTAGCCATCTGAGAGTCAAAGCACATGTTATCTATAACTTTAGAGGCAAGAATAAGTAGTGTGAGCAAAAAAAACTGGATGAATGAGAGATCCATTTTTAGAACTGAAAACCAAAAGAGCTGGACGGATGAGATACCCTCTTTAACTGACCTAAGCGAAGTTAATGACGAAGATTTTAAAGAAAAGCTCAGATTTGCATGTCGATAATGTAGCCAAGCTAAATTCTCTTCACTTCACTGTCTTGTTTTTGGGCTTCTCAACTACAAAGTTGCAGTACCGTGGCTTATGATGACATCGAAAGAAGTCCTTCCTTTCACTACTACGTTTCAATGTGAAACTGGTTTTTCAAGTTTGGTGAAAATCAAATCAAAGTATCGAAACAGAATGGATGTGAGAAAAGACATTCGATTAGTTTTGTCCAAAATCAAGATAATTAACATATTATTGCAACCTCTCCGGTGGTGTTGCGTTGATTGTGTGATTCACCACGAACGGGATGTGCGTGAAGAATATCACCATTGTATGTGTAGCACGAGCAAGCAATAGTAAGAGAGATTGCGAGCATGATCTCTATTGTTGCTTGCTGCCACGGTGTGAAGCTTTGCGCTCATACCGCTCGAGATTTCCGATCGCAACAATATCAAAGCTTGTAGGAGAATGTTGTCAGGATCACAAAAATCCAGGGAAGCCGGAGAGCAGTGGAATGCTATTGCTGGGGCTTTGCCCCACCATATTGCTGGGGGATTTGCCCCCTTTCAAATGGGGGAAACGGGGGTGCCTCTTCATAACAGAATCATAAGTAATTTCATTGGTTATCAACATAGGCGTACGGGAAGGCATTTTACTGTGGGGGCAGGAAAATTTGCCCTGAAAAAAACAATTTGCCCTAAAAGTAAATCAACTGCTCTGAAATTAACTTTTTCAGTTTAATCCGAATGGGGCCTGAAACCTCTGTAAATCTGTTCTATACAGTTAAATTCGTTATAACGGCTTCGTCTGTAACGTCAATTCGCCTATAACGTTACATTTTGTAATTCGGTCCCGCGGGCATCTTTTGCGTGCTCCAGATCAAAGTCTTGGTCCAGATAAAAGTCAATATAACCAGTTACGGCTTTGGTCCAGATTACACACTACACTAGCTCAAATTACACGGATCATCCCCAAGTGAATATACACCGTATTGGAAATTTTTTTACCGTTCAGAGTTTTTGAGCAACTTGCGCTTGCCTTGAAAAACAGAGTTTGCTCTGAAAATTTTCTCCGTATTGAATATACTTTTTACATTCAGGACTTTTGAGCAGCTTGCGCTTGTCCTGAAAACAGAGTGTGCCCTGACATTTTTCAAGCCCGGGGACCGCCGCCCCCCCGTCTCGTACGCCTATGGCAGTGGTGCTCAAACTTTTTGTCTTGTGGGCCACATTTGTCTTTCAGAAACCCTTCGGGGGCCACAAGAATTTATAATCTCAAAAATTCTCTAAAAAATTCTCTTAAATGATTAAAGTGTCAAGTTTTCTTTCCAATGAAAATTGCTTCGCTGGCCACTCCAGAGGGCCTTGCGGTCCACATGTGGCCCGCGGGCCACGGTTTGAGCACCACTGGCCTATGGTTATCAAGTTCCATGCAGCTATTCGCGCACGCAGAAAATTCAGAATGGTTTTCTATAATTTCTGCTATTATTTTTGAGGTCAACATTGTTGGTGCTCAGAAACAAGCATAATTGGCAGTGGTGTAGTCGAGGCCATTTCCTTGGAGACCGAGACTTGTTTAAATTTTGAGACCGAGACTTCATCAAAAATTCCAAGACCGAGACTCAATATTTCAAAATGTGTGCATTTTGCCGAATTGTTTTAAAAATGTGTCGTCATCACTTCTAAGTTTAATTTTTTTCAATTTCTGGCGTTTTCCGACCTGTTTTGGTTGTTTTTTACCTGCAAATACAACAAACAAAAAATTGTTGGATCAGAAATTTTACTTTTACATTTATTTGCAATATTCAAAGTCTCGAGACTTGTAGTCTTCGAGACGAGACTTGAAACATTCGAGACCGAGACTCGCAAAAATGGGTCTCAAGACTAGTCTCGAGACCCAGACCAAGTCTCGAGACTCCATCACTGATAGTTGGTAACGTTTTTGTTTTTCACTAGTTTCTATTGCCCTCAACCCTTTTACTGCCCCGCAGGCTCTACTGCTGTTCTGGCGTCCCTGCAAACATCACTGAACCTCAGAGGAGTCTGTTTTGGAGACAACAACATGAGTAACAGACTTGCGCATTTTGTTCATGTGTAGCCCGTCTATTGTTTATTCGTTGTTTACAGCAGGCCTATTCTGGGGTCCGATAAATTTAAATAAATAACTTAGGGGTCCGTGAGATGAAAAAGTTTGAGAAACGCTGGTCTATGGCCTAATTGCGTAATAAAAAAGAAATTGAAACTGGATTGCTTCTTAGCCAAGGCTTGAGCTTCCAGGCACATAAAACGTAGGCTATATCACCGTTATATTCACGCATTTAGTTTTAAAATTGTACAAAAACGAAATCCACGATGTTCTTTTAAGGCTATTGCTGATGCTGCAGACAAGGGTAAGTTGTACAGTTTTGTAGAAAGCCAGAGTTATGAGATGGGAATTTTTGCGATGGTCTTGAAATGAAGTTTATATCACATCACCATTAGGTCGGATACAGGAAGTTGGCGCACCAGAAACAGCCTTGAAAAGGGTTACTCTGTTTTACTTTCGGCTAGTGATTACAAGTTTGTATTTCATTTTCATCATCTTCCACACGGAGCTTAAAACTCAGGTAAAGTCAGCCATGATTTCTCTAGCATGTACATTATACACAACGTTTGATTAAAATCATGGACAATTAGCAAACCAGGTTCGACCAAAAGCTGCAGGACAGGTTTCAAAGCAGTTTCGTTGATTTGCACTGACGCGTTTCTTTAGCTTACACATCAAAAGCTTGATTATCCTGAAAATTGTCAATGCTACTTTCGGAATTGGGTTGGGCCACTGCCCCATCGCCCACCCTGGCTACGCGCCTGGGTAACACCCAGTTGCAAGTCAAACTCCAAACGTACCAGAAACGTGGGGGACGCAGAAACCTCCAGGTCACCTTTCAGTGCTTTAGGTTGCTCTGGTGCAGCGTTTCTGAATGAATTGGGTGTCCAAAAAGTGATTTCTGCAAGTGCGAACTTGCTTCACCAGATTGAGGCATGACTTACACTACATCACCAAGCCAGTCAAAAGTTTACACGTAAGTTGCAGCACGTGGTTCCTGCACACTAACCTATTGCTTGGTGTTGGTCTCTAATTGCTAAGCAATCTATTTCCATAACAAACAGGCAATGCTGAAAATCTGTCATTCAAGAAGCGATCTGGTACCAAACCCGTTACCAGGGGAGGCGCAGGGTGGCGAAGCCCCCTAAATTTTTTTCGCCCCCGCTGGAAAATGTGTTGTACATAGTTTGAAAAATTTGGGCCCCTTTCAGAAAAACTCTTCGCCCCACCTGGTGTCCCAAGGTCGTTGCGGGCCTGTCTGGTACCATCAGGTTTTTGGTATTCCGCTGTTTTTTACAGGCTTCTCCATTCATTATACTAGATACAGTTTTTATGTTTAATATTTCTAATTCTTTTTTGTAAAGTGGACATGCTGTAATGACAGCGGAATGATTACCTTTACAATTCGGGCAGCTTTTGTTTGAAGAATCACAATTTTCCAACTATGAAAAAAACGACTTGTCCAAACTGGGCAGGTAGCCCTTAACAGGATCGAAAAGTTTCATGTTGACAAAATAATTACTTCTACGTTTCGTTTCTGAATATTCTCTAGCCGGCGATTGGTATTCTTTGTCAAGCAAGGTAAAATAGGTATGAACCAATGGCGACTCCAGAACTCGAGAGTCTGCGGGTTTTGCCCGAGTCTTCGATTAAATTACGTTTTACCATGTGGAAGGGGTATTTGCTTGCTTAGTAAATTTCTGTCAACGCAACTTCACTAATTCCATTTACGAACGCGGGCTCTTTTCATTGAGCCTGGTTGCAGTTCATATATTTTCATTCAGGGTCTGGCGGACATCTTAAGAAGTCACTTGCATCAAACAATATCATTCGTAACATACGTTCTCTTCACAGGCATGGGCGTCGGAAGGATTTTTTCCAGGGGGGCACAGTAGGGGATTTTCCCAAAAATTTTTCCAGGGGGGTCCAAAAGCGGTGAAATTTGTTGTTTACCCCTCGAAATTGAAAAAAACAACCTTTTTTTGCTAATGATTTCAAAATCCAGGGGGGACCTTGCCCTGCCTGCCCCCCCTTCCGACGACCATGTTCACAGGGTTCATCCAAGCTTAAATCGGGTTCAAATTCAGAGCCCAAGCTGTCCTCTGAAATCAAAATTTTAACATAATTCAATTCAAAGTAATTTTTGTAAACAATGGATTTCAACTGAACTTAGGATTTTAATTCCAATCTTTGAAAGGTCTTCCTTTTACAACAGTTTCAAAGGAAAAGAAGTGTCCATAACTCGGACTAATATGAATGAACCTGGTAGGTCGCTGTCTATCAAAAAGAGTCCTTTCCACAGCCAGGAATTAGACACTACGATCTTATCAAAGCATATATTTCGCGTACTAGGAATGCGTCATCATCAGTGGCGTAGCCAGGACAAAATTTTGGCAGGGGCCAAATCTTTTGACTTTAGGCCAGCAGCAGTAATTTGCAAGCAGGTAAATTCGTTCTTGTCTGGCGAATATTTTGTTATTTAACCGACGTTTCGCCCGCCTATTCATGTACTGTAGGCTTCTCAGGGCAATGATTTTAACCACATAACATGGAATTTATCAATAACAAGAAAACAACGAGAAGTGTGACGCACAAAGACAAAAAGCGCAAAACCGAACATTCGGCCATCACGCTGTAGGAGATGAGTGACAGTATGCGACAGAGAAGGTAGAAGTGTAAAATGAAAACGCCGAGAGGTGACAATGTAAAACAACACTGTAAAATAGCGTATAAGCTGCACAGAAAAATGCACAATAGTTTACCACGTGAAGAAAAGCAGTAAATAGTGTGAATGTATGCGGCAAATAGAGATCAATAATGGAAGAAACGGAGTGGTGAACTGACAACTCAACAAGCACTGAAGCGGGCAATAATTATTGCCATATAACAGCTATTTATCATGTTATAATATGACAAACTCAAGGAAGTCAAGTAAAGGAAAAATTTCACTCATGTTTTAAAATATTCTGATAAATAGCTGGGAAGTGGGCTAGGGTGTTGGATTATGGATTTTGCTTGGCTATGTTTAATGCCGATTGAATTGAAACTTTTGTAAATTAAGATACAACATCGAATGAGACCATTATTTCATCAGTTTGGAGTAGTTCATGAGCAATAGATGATGCGAAGTCTAAAAAGTGTCTTACGTGATGTTTTGATTTTTAAGTGGTTTCAGTAGTGAGGAGAATTATTTAGCTATCCCGTAGGTAGGTGAGTCTGTGAAAAAACTATTGGTCGTAGGAAAATGTTTTCTTTGTGTAATTTCGGTAGTCCGTATAGCCGGGGTGTTGTGGCATCTGGGTGTTTCAGTTTAAAGCTTGCTTCTTTTCTGATCTTTTTGTTTTCGAGCAAGTTGTTAACAAATTTGTTGACATCTTTGGTTTTGGATATGGTTGCATTGGTTCTAAGATTTTTGTAAGTTTCTTGATCATCCAGCATTTTGTTAATCTTATCATCATACTACCCTTTGTATTAAACCAGGGGTTCTCAACCTTTTTCCCGTTAAGTACCCCCGATTCATGAAACAATCAACCCGAACCCCAGTAAGCTGACAAAATCTACGCGGAGGCAAAATCTAAGCGGAGTTTTCAATCGGCACGCATTTTCCTCTAGTATAGGATATTAAAAAATAACAATACATGAAAACTCAACTGCTATCCAAGTGCACCTGGAAATTTTCCCGTGAACCCCTGGGGGTTCGCTAACCCCAGGTTGAGAACCACTGTCTTAGACTTTGGTGGTGTTAACTTTGTCAGCCTTGGTGATTATTATACTGTACTTGGATCTTTTTTAACTGCAGCAACGCCATATATTCATTTTGCGTCAAAACTGATCTACTTCGCTTATTGTTTCGTATGGTTGAAACTACTTTGCCACGAATGAGGTCAGCCTCGCTGGGAAAAATGCCTCGTTATCCGTCTTCAACCGAGGCAAGGATATCTTTCGCTGGTACGTCTTTTGGAGCAATAGCAAAATACTGGGTCGATACTGACGCTTTTCATTTTTCATTGACGAAAACCGATGCCGACACGGAGATTTTTGCATTGCTCAAACTACAGTTGAGAGGCAGTGCAGTGCTTTTCTCTTCATGCAAGCCACTCAAACAATTGGAGTAATTGCAAAAGTTACAAATGAAAGACCAGGTTGTAATAAGTTAAGAACATTTTACATATTTAAGCAATATGAACAGCAAACAGTGAAAAGCAACAGTATTTTGTTTGGGACACCGCTTCTCAAAGCACAAAATGACAAGATATACTAAAAATTTGGGGAGGGCCATGGCCCCTTTGCCCCCTCCTGGCTACGCCTATGGTCATCATCAGCTTGAAATAGAACAGGAGTCTCTCAACTTACGACCCGCGGGCCAAATCTTGCCCGCGAAGCCATTTCATCCGGCTTGCAAAGACACTTTATCCATTCTGAAAAATAACATAATTTCCAAAAATTTGTTGATTTGGTAGAATGCAACATATCCCGAAACAATGACATTACGTGAGACGGCCATGTGAATGTCAGTTGGCTAAGTAGTACTGGGCGGCAGGCTGACCTAACCTTAGCTAATATGTTGCCGCAATCTGAGGTCTTTGGTAATCATAGGAACATCTCATTTGAAACCAGATTTACCCTCTATACTGCAACCAAAGAAGCATTTTTACAATTCTTTTCAGAAATGTACTTTTATCATCAAACAACATCCTTGTTTCGGCATTCTTTTTTTTCAGTGTTGTGTAACCAGGGGCTGATCCAGCAAGTAAGGTTAGGGGGTAGGTCGGTTTCAATATATTTGGTAGTCAAGTGTCATAACGGCTTCGCTGCTTTAAGACGGATAAAGTTCAGTGCATTTCACAACACTGCTGTGACAAAACAATGGACGACGAAATGGCCATATATCGCGAATGCTGCATTCCGAATTGTAAAAATCATGGTGAATAAAGTTACGATCGCCTACCCTGGATTCGCCCCTGTGTGTAACAGCTCATGTAGTCCTCGGACAAAAATGTTTAGAGACCCGTCATATAGAATGTTCCTGGTAGGTATGGACTATGGAAGACTAATTGGCATTATCATTGCTATGTACACTGCGTGATAATGGTTAAGTTCTGCTGAGAGCTACTCATCGGTTGTTACGCATCAACGTCACAGAACAATGCTAAAGCCAGTGAGAATGAGAGGAAATGAAAATTTCAACACCTCGCGTCTTCACCGGTTGCATTCAGTCAACGGGGCCGGCCTTAGCAAGTGCGGGGCCCGATTGGAAGCACTTTTGCGGGACCCCACTCAGAGGAGTGTGCATAAATTTTGGAGGGGTCCATCGAGTCATAATGTTATAAATCGGTGGTGTTAAAGAGCGAGCCCTAATGGGGCGATACCAAACTAGGAGGATCTGGGGTTATGCCCTCCAGTTTCACATATCCAGCAGACTCTTAAATGGACATCTCCGTAACACCCAATAAATCCAGTAGTAAATACATTCAACACCTCCTCTCTGGCCAGGTACCTACTGCGGTGTACGGCAGGCCAAGTGGCCATGTGTTAAATGGAATTAACAACGCTGCTTGTTGTGATCAGTCAGCAAAGATATAACAGCTTAGCTACAAAATATCGACAAAGGAAAAAGCATGGGAATAACAGGACATCACACTAAAACTACAGTGCAACGTTGTATTATAATGCTGCACAATAATGACAACACCGAATGAAACAGACAAGTCGGCTCCAACCAAAACAATAGCGGGAAAACGCACAAGCCACATTGGCGCACTTAGGCTATTGAGCCTGCTATACAAATGTTGCTTTTGCTTAGAGAAACTTACGTTTCGTGTTTTAACATTAGCAAAGTCTTTCAGAATTTTGTCCAAGTTTAAGCCTCTGCTAACTTTGGATTCAATGGACATAATCGTCAAACGATTTAAGGACTCTTGGTGGATTGAAGATCTCAAATAAGCTTTAATTAGTTTCAGCTTAGAAAAACTCTTCTCCGGGTGCCACGGTCACTGCAATGGTTATGTAAATCCTGAGGGCAATAAAGAAATTAGGGAAAGAGGTGTACCTGTTACTGTGAGCGAGAAATTCGAACAATTTCACGGGTTTTCGAATCTAGGTTGTGGAATTGGTTTTAAAATGCTCCCATTTCCTCACAAAGCATATGCGCCTGTGCTTGTTAATTTTTAAGGAACCGTTATTTTTGCACACCTGTAATAGACATACAGTTGGCATAATTAAAACTAGGTGTATTTAAAAGGTTTTCGCTAACCTCAGGTTGCCTCATCAAACTTGTACGACAGGAAAAAAGAACAACGCTAAAGACTGACTAAGCAGAATACATTTGCAATTACGAGCTAAACTTAACTTTTAAAAGACAAGTGGCATTAACTATTGAAACAGCAACAACTATCGAACGGTATCTTACAGCAACTATTGGAATGTGACCTGACAAAATACGCTTACAGCTGAAACAGAAAACAGCTTCAAAAGCTAAACCCTCTCTGCCTTAACCAGGTGCTATTGAAAAAACTGGACTACACATTGCCGGAAAACAATGACTTCTGTTACGGTTACAGAACGAAATATGATGATTACGGGCGTTAAAAACGGCGCAGTTGACTTTGATTTTCGTTGGCATCGGGCACCACGTTTTGAAAATACTATGGGCCACGCGCCGGCACTACACAAACAGCTTCGATACAAAGTGTAAGTTTGCCTAGGTGCAGGGGCGTAGCGAGGTTAGATGGCGCCCGGGGCAAGAAGCAAGTTTGGCGCCCCCATGTTCGAGACTGAGGTCTTTCGGAAGCAAACGTACTGTATTGAAGGAAGTACTAGTGTCATTGTTGGGAATTTTCGGCATCCCCAGCAGCCATTAGGCGCTCCCCGCAGTGATTTGGCCCCCCATTGTGGCTCGGCGTCCGGGGAATTGCGCCCCCCTTGCCCCCCTCGTTGCGCCCCTGCCTAGGTGTAGCGCGGGGCCCCCTTCGGTCGGCCCTTTCAGCCAATGTAATCGCGGTTTAAATATTAACATAGTTTTCTGCACATTTCTTTTATTGTTATTTCCAGGGCTGGGGAGCCGAAGCCCGGAGTCGGAGCGCCGGATCTGGGCATTTTTCCTGGAGCCGGAGTTGGAGTTCAAATGAAGAATCAGAAGGAGCCGGAGCTCAGTTTGAAATTTAGGACCTGGAGCCGGAGCTAGAGCCATTTGAGAGATAGCTCCGGCTGCAGGTCCCTTCTTGGTAATAACGGTTTTGCCAAATAGACTAACTTTACCTAAAACAGTGCTCTTTTTAGCACACTAAACACGATTGTTACGAGTTACGACACCAGACTGCAACAATGGATCTACAAGCCTTTGATGTTTCTTTGGTTTAATAATTATCGCTTGGGCTGTGATATCGCAGATGGCAAGCGTGATGTTACTTGTTGAACAATGGTTCTCAAAATCTGTTCTAAGAGCCGGATGCAGCTCCCAAGCATCCTTTGTGCGGCTCTTAGCAGTCTTTCAGTAACACCTCTAATATTTTGTGTAAGAGATTTCGTTAGAGCAATAAAACAAAAAATGTCAATTGACTTGTGTTAAAAATTTTTAATGCTGCTCTCTAACAAAATCGTAGGTCTGGATTTAGCTCTCTTCAGCGAAATGGTTGAGAACCACTGTTGCCAAGTAAGAACAACGTTATTCTTGACCATCTCATTGTTTTTGTTTATTGTGTAATGCCAGATAAAAAAGAAAAACGTTAATAACTATCACAACATCTTACTTTCTAGTCAGAATGATTTCTTTTTGGATCGCTACGCTGCAGTAATGTAGCGATCTAAAAATAACTGAGTTATAATGAGTAGGTATACAATATCCATAGCTTTTGTAGCTATGTAACCATGCTGTTGGCCAGTGGCGTACGCAGAAAGTTTTCATGGGGGATTTGGTTGAGGGTCATATGGTGGTCGTTTGTATTTGGTTTGCGCTGTTTGTGACGTCACAATTTGATGTCATTTTCATGTTTCCAAACCAATGTTTTGGCGAAGATTGTTAATGAATAATGAGTTCACCTCCTTGATTGACATAATATGCATATTTTTTTACATCCACTCCCCTTATTTTATGTGTAATTGCACTGAACATAAACTATCAGCGCTCCAAGTCAGGCTATCGGAGAAAAACAAACTCAACGCTAAGACACAGTAGTTCATAACTGCAAAAATATTAGGCTGCGCGTTAAAACAGTGGAGTGAAACACACTCATCATTACGTCAGAGCAATTTACAACTTCAAAATCAGGCTGCTCTACGGTCTCGTCAAATACGAGCAGTTGAGCATTGAAGGTGTGCGGCTGGACTGACTGGCGCACATCCTGGTTTGCAAGATCGAATTTTGCTCAGCTACACAAGAATTGAGAATGCGCACAAAGTACGCAAGAAAGAAAACGTTTGTTTTTATGATGCATAGAAGTCCACAGGCCCGTAACCAGAGGGGCGAAGCCTCCCCTAGAAAAATTTTCGCTCCCCCAGGAACAATGTGTTGGACGTATTTTGAAACTATTGGACATAGTTTAAAAAATTTGTCCCCCCTCTTAGAAAACTCTTCGCACCCCCGGTGTCTCAAGCTGGTTACCGGCATGGAAGTCCAGCAAACGTTTAGTTTTCCTTCTTCCCTGCTGAGACATTATCAAATGCCTGAATGCTTCTATGTCAACAAATGCGGTTTTTGAGCTCGTGCAACAGTTTTATCATGCTACAGAATTGGTAACTTAGCCGGGGCGGTCAGCGCTTGCGCTGATCAGCCTTAGAAGACAAAATAAAGGCAATTGTTTCAGATTAAGTGACCTATCGTGGAGCACAATCTTAAACATGCGTAGTGGACGAAAGGTCTGCAGAAAGTGGTGAGATGGTTTCTGGACGCAGACGATAAAAGAGATTCTTTCCGAAATCTAATCAATACTTTTTGGCCCATTTACAATGTTCCTTGAAATTTGCATGAAAATTCATTCCGTGGTATTTGCATTACGTCGACAAATTAAAAAGAAAAAAGTATGAGAAAACAATTAATCTAATTTGCGCAGGTAATAAAGTTTTGCAAAATATCAAGCTCAAGGGAGGTTAACGCCCAAACACCCCCTTGCGCACGCCCTTGCTGAATATAAACTATCAGCCCTCCAAGCTAGCACATCGGAGGAAAATACAATCAACGCTACGACACAGCAGTTCATAACTGCAAAAATATCTGGCTGCACGTTAAAACAGGAGCGTAAAACACACTCATCACTGCGTCCGAGCAATTTACAGCTGCAAAACGATGTCTTGTCGAATGCGAGCAGTCGAGCATAGATAGTGTGCGGCTGGACCGGCTGGCGCACACCCCGGTTTGCAAGATCGAATCAAGATCGAATCTTGCAAAAATACACAAGAATTGAGGAAGCGCATGAAGTACGCAAGAAACTTTCAATTTTTTATTATGTATAAAAGTCCATCAAACTTTTAGTTTTCCTTTTTCCATGGTGAGACATTATCAAATTTCTGAATGCTTCTATGTTAAAAAATGCAGTTTTTGAGCTCGTGCAACAGTTCTATCATGCTACAGAAATTGCTAATGAAGCCGATGCGGTCAGCGCTTGCGCTGATCAGCTTTAGAAGACAAAATAAAGACAACTGTTTGGGATAAAGTGAACTATCGCGGAACACAATCCTGGTGAACATGCGTAGTGAATGGAGGGTCTGCAAAAAGTGGTGCGGTGGTTTCTGGACGCACACAAAAGCCCGAATTCCCACCAAAATGTAATTATTACTTTTTGACCCATTTACAATGTTCCTTGAAATTTGCATGCAAATTTGTTCCGTGGTATTTGCATTAAGTCGACAAATTAACAAGCAAAAAGTATGAGAAAACAATTAATCTCATTTGCGCAGGTAAAAAAGTTTTGTAAAATATCAAGCTCAAGGGGGGGTTTGACCCCAACCCCTCTTGCCTACGCCCTTGCTGTTGGCAGGGAGTATGATTAAGATATGATAGCATTGCAGATTTAGCGTGAAGTGAACGGAACACCATTGCAAAATAGGAATTTTTATTAGAAACCATTAGGCTTACTAGCAAGGTTTACCAGATTACTGGCAAAGTTCACTAGGAAACATTGCGTTTGCAAGGAGTAGCATAATGTGAAAGTTATAACTAATTGGTAGCGAACTAGCATTGCTTTGCATAGCAGTACATATTCAAGGGGATATAAAAAGCAGTGTAAACGAATGAGCTTTTCTTGAAGTTTTCAACAATGGAAAAAATTCTGTTTTCAGCAGGGAAACAAGTCTTATTTTCTCCTACGCTTTGCAGGTTAAATTGTGCTTTACTTTGCGATTCGTCACTGCTTGTTGTGAGTGCAAAAGATAAGAAATGAAGAAGTTTTCAGCTAGTATAAAAAAGTTAAAGGTGAATTTCTTGCTAGAAGTCACATTATTTCTTGCTAGAAGTCACGCACACATTTGCAAGTAACTTTAAAAAAGTTAAAGGTGAATTTCTTGCAAGAATTTCTTGCTAGAAGTCACATTCTTGCTAGAAGTCACATTATTTCTTTGAACGAAGGTATTTTAAACATCTTCACATTTGTGTTAATGCAAATGTGTGCGTGTTTGAAAAAACACATGAGAGAGGTAATCAATCATGTGTTTTGCGCTCCACATGGTTTGCCCGGGTAGCGCTGTTAGCTGGAATCGCCAAGACTGCAACAGACATAGCATGCAACGAGTGCAAAACACCGTCAACTGGGACTGGACTGTGTTTAGAAATGCTCGGACACAAATGTAGTTTTCCAAACAGCCATTTTCTTCGTTCTGGTCGTCAGAAATAACAGGAAGTGCTCAGGCATTGACGGCAAAACCAGCGACTGCCTTTCCAGAAATTGTTGATATTATCGTTATCCTGAGTTACGTTTCTTCTAGTAAGTGTTCTCTGAATCGTCTGAACCTGTGAACGTGAGCCTCGGAAGGATTTTTTCCATTAAGGGAGGGGCCACAAGGGTATTTTTCCAAAATTTTTCCAGGGGGGAGCCAAAAGTGGTGAGATTTGTTTTTCCCACTCAAGACTCAGAAAACAACCTTTTTTGCTAAATATTTCAAAATCCAGGGGGCCTTGGCCCCCTTCCTTCCGACGCCCATGCCTGTGATTGTTATTTTTTCGCTGATTTCCTCATAGTAAGAGCGCTGCTTGTAAAAAACTACCAGCTAAATTACTCAAAAAAGTTTGGTATATTCTCTTAGTTTTGTGTACTTGATATAATTCATTTTCCATTCAACTTGAGGCACACCAAGACAACTGAAAATATTAATGTGTGAAAACGAACAGAAGCCAGAGCTCTGAAAAACGAGAGCTCCGTAGCCGGCCGCACTCATGAAAACCAAGAGCTCCGGAGCTAGAGCCGGAGCCATGTTCAAGAAAAGAAAAGCTCCGGAGCTGGAGCCGAAGCGCCCGATTTATAGGGGGTCCAAGGGGCCCAGGGTCCCCCACCAAAAAGGGGTCCCCCATGTTCATGTGTGCGACATATGCGTGCCACTGTCATTTTGATAAGAGAGGAAAGTTTGTTTGTAGACGCTATTAAATTATCGGTCGTCCAGATGACAGTATTTCACTTTTGGTGCTGAGGGTCATAAATATTTTAAAATGGTGTTGTGATCAGTACACAATCTGTCGGTCACTCTACAAGCACATTTATGCTGAATTTAATGTTTCAGTTTGCATTCATTTTCTCCTTTCCTTCTCTTATGTTCTTTTTTTTAATTTTTTTTAATCCTGCTTTTCAAAAATGGTTATAGATATCTTTTAATGGATGCATGAACAATGTGATTATATATCCAACGAACTAAGATGTTTGAGAAAAACCTCTGACTCCTCTTGGGGACTATAATAGTCCATTCACACGGTTATGATGGTGGTTTTCCGTTTGTAATCGAATCTAGTGAACACCACGATGAATGCTTCTCACAAAAATCTTCTGCAATCAACTGCTTGGTATGTGCTCCTGCAAAATATTTCTCCCAAGCTTGGTGCCAAAGTGCACACACACGTAAATCGGACACCCAGTTGAATGAAGCCATGGGTGCAATCTCAGCGCGGATGAGGTTTTCTACAGACCTCCTTCCTTTCTGGTATCTTGCCGCCTACTACTCGAAGAAACATAGCATGTCTACGGCTATATCTCAAAGCATGGAGTCCCAACCATCTGCTACATGAATCCCTGCACGTACGACGTGCTCCCGACAGATTCCGCTCGCGACGCTTCTTAAGATCGTTCATGGAGAACCTCGCGAACAGCGACTACTTCCCCCTCCAGTTCCAGCCTCTGTGAAGCCATATCTCTCTAGTTTCACAAACTCCCCACCAACATGCGATACGTCGCGCAAAGTGTCAACTTAACTGACTTCCCATTGGATGGGTCAACTTAACTGACTTCCCATTGGACATGTCTGGCTTAATGCGAACCTCTAAAGCAGTGTTTCCAGAGCTAGGGGAAGGGCCCCGTTCCTCCAACCCCGGGAGCTGATGAAAAGGGGCCCCCAAATCTGATTGAAGACCTTTGTTAGGACATATAGACACACCAGATCTGCACTAACCAAGAACTGATTTCACACATTTCCCTGTTTAACATTCATATTTATATAATACCTCGAAGAATTTGATCTTCCCACGACCCATAGCTTCCTGTTATCTATGCCAACCATTGCTCATTGTGAAGTGCAATGTGGGTAGGTTCGTTGTCGGCATTTGCCTCGGTAAGCTGGCAGTTGTGTAGGTAACGTTGCTGAATCCACGTTGGTTGTAAGCATTTTTAGCATAGTTTAGTAGGAAATTATTCAGGAAAATTATGTTGTAGACCTGTGTTGTGTCCTTTCACTGTACAAGACTAGAAAAGACGATTTCCAAGGTAAAAATCAGGTAAATTCGTAGCCCGCACCTGTAATACCTGGTATAACTTTCATCATAGTTGTCCAATGAAAAGTCAACACTTTACACCAATGAGCTATTTCATCAATAGCACTGTATGTTTCACGATAGTACAAGTATTTTAGTGAATGAGAAATCGTTTTGCAGCAGTGTTTAGAAGCCTTTATCACAAGATGGCGCTAAGTTTAATCACACTGTAAAAATTAATAATGTGCGTTTGTCTGCAAAAGTTTCCCTGTTATATATTGTTTATTGAGGGCACCAAAGTCCAGGTTTGGGGGGCGCAAACCACCTAGCACCGACCCTGAACGTTTCCCAACCTTTTCACTCACGTTGCTCAGATAAATTTTGGCAAAAATTGCATGGTCCACTACCTTATTAGCATTGGTTATGCTTTGTCTTCATGTTTTTTTGAGTTCGTTAGGGTTGATCATGAGTAACTAACTGCTACAGAAAATTTGTAGGGGGAAGTTTGCCGCACATACATTTACCGTTTAGGGAAATTTGGGCAAATTATCCTTCGCACCCCATAATTTGTCTGCTCCTATGGTAACACTCAGGGGCGCACGCAGGAATTTTTTAAGGGGAGGCTGAAATTTTGAGAAAAATATTTTGCTCTCACTAAAGTACAGGCTACCTTATTTACTATAACATTTATGTCATATATGCTATTTCAATTTTAACA
>JGI24159J19872_10004365_pt1 | contig 17976 bp, 15 predicted proteins | sample Ectturendosymbi4_FD_19872 | JGI IMG/M metagenome (IMG submission 19872) | reverse complement strand
GGTGCGCTGCTCAAACGTGAACTGTTTCTCGCTGCTAATCAATGACGTGCGCAATCAGTGACTTTAATCTTGCAGGGCGTGTGTTTCGTCAGTTTTTAACATCGGTCTTGTTGGCAAAGTTCGATCATTTTACTTTGTCTTTTGCTCTTTCTACTTCAGCGAAATACTTTGGCCTAGCAGTTGGGCCCTAGGCCAGGTAACATGAGCCAAAATGTCCCAAAAACTACTTCACTTATGACGTCACTCACAAAAAATCCGCAACCCCCAACCAAAAAATTTATTTTCGAGTGCAGACTAGAAGACTGGCCGATCCGTTTGAGCCCTTGAACAGCTCTCTAGCGCAATCGGCGGAGGAGCTACCGAAAACTGCTGGTTTTAGGCCGAAATCCGGGCACGATATATTGGTAGACCGGCTCTCAAAGAAAACGCTGCAACGCACCTTCTTTTCCACAGTGCTTCGGGCCGGCGAAGTGTAGAAGTAGTTCTTGAAAGCAGAGGCCTGCCTCTGGCTGATGCGCTTCTGCAAATATAAATTAGCGATTGATTACGCACGATACAGGCATAGGTGGCGGAACAGGGGGGGCCGCATGGGCCTAGGCCCACCACTTTTAAATTTCTAATTTTGCCTAAATAATATTAGTATTAGGTCCAGTGCTAAAGTGAATTGTTCAATGTGAAAAATGTTGCAGAATTTTGGCAATGCTATTTTTAATATATTATTTGTAACTTGGCAGTGAATTTGGCAGGATTTCGTAATTGTCCGTCACCCTGTTATGGCTTGCTTAATGCTTACCGCATTGGTGTTGTTGAACAGTGTTGTCACATGGTGCAATACAGCACAATTTTTACAAAAATGGTGTAATTTATATGCTTGCGTGCATGGGCGTCGGAAGGATTTTATCCGAGGGGCACTTGTTGATTTTTTCAAAAGTTGTTTCTTAGGGGGGGCAAAAGTGGTGAAATTTGGGTTTACCACTCACAAATAAGAAAACAGCTTTTTTGCTGAATTTTTCAAATTCCTGTCCCACTTCCGACACCCATGCTTGTGTGTAGGAAAAAGTTCGTGCCACCCATTAAACAATTGGTGTAATTTCAAGCGTTTTAACACCATTCTAAATAGTGAAATTTTGCTGAATCTTATATGCAAAATGAAATTTTTGACATCGATTTCAAATGTGCTTTTGGTTTTGCATTGGCAACACTAAACAGCTATATTTATTTCTGCATTGGGAACAAAATTGGCATCCTTGCAGACAACTTTTTAGTTGCTACATATGCTGTTTTTCTTTGCACTCCGGTATCTAATGCAGTTGCAGAATGATTTTTCAGTCATGTTATCTCTATGTTCAAGATGTGGAAAGGATGTGATTTTGAATGTGTTTAAGACAGGTATCAATGCTGTGTCATTTTTGCCCGTTTTCTTATGTTGTGTTGTCGGTGTTTTTAACAGCTCAGTGGCGACTCCGGCACACGGACTCAGCCCGAGTCCTCGATTACGATTTATATCGGAGAACGCGAGCTTGCTTGCTTTGTATATTTGTGCCACCACCCACGGTCCCACTTCACCAAGATGTTAACTCGGTCTCTTTTCTTTGGGCATTGTCACTGTTCATATACTTTCTTTCCATGTCTGGCCTTTCGCGTTCATGCTGCAGGTGACCTGAATAAAACAATATCGTTCGTAGTAGGCGTTCTCTCGACTTCCTTCGCTCGCGCTTTACTCGGGCTCATCCATTAATGCCTGAGCTGCCATATGCACTGAAGTATTTTTTAAAACATAATTGATATCGGACTGGATTTTTTTTGAAGCAATGGATTTGTATAGAACATTGGATTTGAAGTCCAATCCAATGGACAGTTCCCATTTTGAGAATAATTTCAAACGAACGATAAATTGTCCAGCAACTCGGGCTAATGAGCCCAGTACGCCGCAGGTCTGTGGAGTCAGAGCCGAAGCAATTTTGGATGGCTGGAGGGGGAGCCATAAACTTTTAGATGGTGGAGCCGGAACCTGAAATTCGGGGTGCGGATCCACAGAGATAGTTTGTGGGGCAAGCGAGCTATACAAATAATACAATTTTTTTTCTGATTTTTTGGACCAAATTGCTCCGGAGCCATAGCCAAAAGCTTCTTGATTTTGGAGCCGGAGCTTAAAATTTGAGTACCGACTCCACAGCCTTGGTACACAGAGGACTTACAGGCGTTATCATTGCTCTGTGACGCACGTTACTCAACAATGGAGAAGTTATCATGCTAACTTCTCATTTATTGATACGTAACTAACGTCACAGAGCAACAATAATGCCAGCCAGAATGAAAGCAAATGGAATTTTCAGTGACGCAAGCCTCGAACGGTTTTATTCAGTCAGTACAAATCTTGTGATGAGCCTGAGGAATGACCATGAAAACAATATCATTGGCCCGTGTGACGCCCCTGTAACAGCCTATTTGAACTTTAGGTGTTTCACCGATACGTTTTCATAGTGGTGTAATTTTGTCTCGAATAGTGCAATTTAGACCTTCATATGGTGTATAGGTAATGACGTCATATTTCAATACTTGCGACGTCACAGTTGCCAATTCAAACCACACAGATTTTCTATATTTTTTTTCACGTGCACTTGTGCTCCCCCCACTTTGAAAAAGGTTCCGCCACCCATGAATACAGGCCGTGGGATCTCAGAGGAATGCCACTGGGTGAAGTCTGCGACCGATTTTTAGGAGTTCTGCTTCAATGTGGGATGGCATGGTGGGCCTGGCGCTCACAGCGAAATGACACTGTCGTGGAATGCGACAAACGTACAGGCTTAGTTGAAACGCTACGCGAAAGTACAGAACGCCGTGGACGACGTTTCAAGTGCACTTTAAGACACCTGCAACAGAAAGTAAACCCTTGAAACAATTCGAACAAGGCGTGTTCTGTACTGCTTCTTCTAAGAATTACATTCAGTGCTGCAGAAATGTTTACACAACCTGAAAAGAAGCAAAACTAAAATTCAGCAGCATTAACAAAATTTTGAGCAGTTGCTAGATTTGCCAGCTCCAACGTTTGATATTTTTTAATGTGCTATTGGAAACAGAGTTGGCGATTCTTGTCAGAATCAGCTGAACTTAAGACCACAAAAATATAACAGCAAAGCTTTGGACGATGGCAAAAACACGTCGACAAAATCAGGGAATTCTTTAAACCTACGAGTGGCCGTCATGTGTATAAATCGCAAGCACCGACAGCATCTGGCAGTTCAACTAATTTCTTTTGTTCTATGCACGACTTCGGGATAGCGACGCGTCAGCTACGGTAGATGCAGTGTCGGTGATTTCTCGCGGAAGACCACTGGAAGGTGGACGAGTCAGGTGCAGGCAGATCGAACAACAGGAAATTANACGTTCTGACGCCGTGTTAGCAAACCTGCAAGAAAGTCACGTCGCACGTGCATCGGCAGCGAATGCGCATTTTACCTGCTCTTCATCAGCGCGTTGTTTCTCCTCCAGAAATTTTTGCTTCTCCTCCTCCTTCAATCGTTTCTCTTCGTCTCTCTTCTCTTTCTCACGCTGTCTCTCCAGATCCTTTTGTTCTCGTTCTAATCGCTTTGCTCTGCGCGATCGGTATTATAGAAAATAAGACCGATGAGCGCGTTACGGCGGTAGTTGCCACGCTGTTGCCAACGAAAAATATGTTTCGAGGCGTATCAATGCTCGTTAACGTTTTAGACACACGTACTCTTGTTCTGCTTTCTTTTTATCTTGCTCCTCTTGTTTCTTTTTTAATTTCTCTTCTTTGACACGATCGAGTTCTTCTTTCTTTTTCCGCTTCTCTTCTTCTCGCGCGGCTCGCTCTTCCTCCTGAGACAGGAATAGAACTCGCTGCAATTTGCGCGAAGTAAGGCGCACGGCGAACGCAGAAACACGCAGATCAAATCACAAACGTTCACCAAAATCTGTTTCAGCAACATCAAGACAAGCAGCGACGCAACTGACGGGAGAAGGGGGGGACGAGTCGCCCCATCGCAAGCTAAATGTAAAAAGATTTAGTCCTTCAGCTTACATTTTGATATTTAGTATTCTTTTGGTTTTAAGTAGGTTGTTGTTTTTTTGCGTTTTTCGGGGTGTTTTCCTTTTTAAAGCTATTATTGACATTAACATCGCAACTTAACTTTTTTTCTGAGTGTTGCCTGTAGGCCCTCCTACGGTGGCCAGTGGGTCCCCTTCAGCTAAGTTTCGCCCCATGGTTCAAACCCATAGTTACGTCACTGGTTGCCAGAATTACTATAGCAAGATATAGGGCGAAGATGATATTTGCGCTAAAAAAGCATTTTATGAACACGGAAATGGAACAAAGAAAAACAACAAAACGCGCAAAACACCCTCTTCATGTTTTTTCCTGTGACAGATTGTATAAAACTGACATCTTTTAGCAGGAAAGTGTGGATAGCGTTGCTCATTTTTAGTTCCTGACGGTATTTTAAACGAGACTTCGAGAAGAGACAGGTGGTGTAGCCTAAAATACCTTTTTCCGCTTGATTTCGACTTTCTCCTGTTCTTTGGCCAATCTTGCTTGTTCTTTTAAGCGGCGCTTTTCTTCTTTTTCTTTTTCCTGCCCAACACCAGAAAACGACCCAGTTGACCATTTAAGTTAAACAAGGAATAAAAAATGAAGGCTTGAAAACGACGTAATAACTTCAACCGAAGCTGCCATGATGGCTTGGCTGCTACATAAAAATACCACCTCAATACACATTACTCAGAACGCAAAAGAATTATGCACAAGCAATTGTAGTGGCTTGGCGTACAAGCTACTTTGCAAAAAGACGTTCCCAGTAGTTTAAAATGTGAAACGACATGCCGATTCGAAAATAGCCAGAATTTGTCCCAAAGAAGAGAATTTAAATGCTGCGCAGTTAAGAAAGGCATAAGCTGACATCGAAGCCAATGGCTGATGTTTCCACTACGCTTTTGAAAGGAATATTACGGTGATATTTGGCAATGTTCACCCTCTTTTTTCTTGAATGAGTGAGGAAAGACGAAGAAACACGACCAAATGGTTTTCAGTCAGCGCTGCTGATCTGGGATGCAACCAGCGCTACTGATCTGGGGATGCAACCAGCGCTGCTGATCTGGGATGCAACTCAGCTTGAAATTATGTGAATCCCTGTTCGACGAATGCGATTCCCGCAGTTGATTAATTGCAAGCCTAAGAAACTCAACGTTCAACGCGTAACAACCTCTTGTTCCTTCCGCCGTTGCATTTCCGGGTTCAACTTGCGAGCGCGTTTGGGTTTCTGAAACAGAAAGTGACGTCGGCGAGGCGTCATGACAGACATCGAATTCGACAAAAAACAACTCGTCCGCAGCCGCAACACGACTCACCGAAGCAGTGGGGGATTTGCGATCGCCGAGATCAACAGATACAATTTTAACGTCGTTCTCATCCGCCGTCGCCTTTTCAGCGCACACTTGGTTAACCTCATCCTCCAGCACGGCCTCGATGGCAGGATGGAGCTGATCGCCGGTTGCTACGGGCGCACCGTTGCTAGGATTGGCTTCTTCAAGGGAAGCAGGGATGTGATCGGAGTTTCGTGGTCGCTTAGCGACGTCCGAAACATTGTTTTCATCATTCCCTTTCGTTGGCAAACCAGCTCCATCGTCACAACGGTCCGTTGACAGTTGCGAGTTCGTCCCATCTTCTCCTGTGTTCCGACTCTCGTTCAAGTCCGCGTTCTGGAGGTCGACGCCGGACTTTAACGTTGTGACCTCTTCAGGCTTGCCAGCACTGTCGCCGGCGGATTGGGAGGAACTCGGGGTCGGCGGCGCAGTGCTTTTTCGCGCGACTGCTTGAAACATACTCCTGATCGACCGTTTCGACGGAGTGTTGACTTTGCTTTCGTTCACGGCGGCCGACGAGAACGTAACCGTCGGCGTTCCGGAAGAATCGGGGCTGTCGTTGCACGACGTGTCCGGGCTGGTCGGTTCTTTCGCGTCCGAATCAACGGCGTCCGCGCGAGCGAAGGAGCTCGACCGTTTGCGCTTCTTGCACGCCATGCTTTGCAGCAAGCCTTCCGGGTCGTCCAGGGAACGCTTAATGGCCGCAGTGATGGCGTCATCGTAGCTCTGCTCGACGTCTTTGGATACGGAGAAGTTGACACTGTCCTGAACAGCAACCAGAGTTTTAGTACGAAGGAAGTCGCCAGTCCGATCAATGTTATTGCTCGACATGATAAAACGGATCCGGCAACGATAGGCTACGTTTTGCAGCTTTGTGACTTCATACAAGCTCAACCAATCCAAGGATTGTAATCAGGGTTGCGGAGTCGGAGTGGAAGTCGTAAGGAGTCGGAGGTTTTTGGGTGGAGTCGGATTCCTAACAACACTAGGAGTCCGTGTCGGATTTTTTGACGACCGACTTCGGGAGCCCAATTACATCATTTTTTACATCACGCTCCTAAGTTGGAAATTCCTGTTGAAATGGTACTATTTCTTTTGAAACTTTTGCTGAAGCTGAGATTTCTTGCTGTGCACCACGATTTCCATTGATTTGCTAACTGCTACAAAATTGTTAACAGCGAAGCCTCATTCCCTTTATGTTAAGGAATTAGAGTTGGGAGTCGGAAATTTTGGAAAGGTCGGATATTTTACTTCCAACTTCGCAACCCTGGTTGCAATATGCTTTTGAACCACGCAATAGCAGAAATTTTCCTACGTAAGCACCGACACTTTTCAGCTAGGTGCAAACAGAGTTTACCACAAACGCCGATTATAAACAAATTTTCGACTCTTCAAGACTTGTTGCCGACAACTTTCTTGAAAAGCTAGACAAATTTATTCATTTCACACTCAGTGCGGCTAGTCGGCTGTGCTAGGTTTAGAAACTTAAGAAATCTATTGCTTCCATTTATTGGTCAATGGGGATTTTCGACCTGGAAGACCACAATAAATTTGTTTTCACTGACAGTCGCGTCTCCAACTTTGTTGACATGCGCGAAAAAAACACGAATACCTTCGACATATTTTCTTCCTCAGCAGCACTGCCTTCAAGCTTCCGATGTGACGTAACCTTTGGCAAAAGTAGATCATTAACTGTCAAATCAGATGCACATTCACGGAGTACAACAACTTACCTATAATGTTAAATCGAACAAAGTTTTACAGTACAGTTCAACAAGACACTGAAGTAAAAATTTTGTTCATATTTCAATGCTGCACTATTTCACCTTTTCATTCAATAATTTGCTGATTTTTAAAATCGCAATAAAAACAACAGGTGTACAACAAAGTTCTACGTTCAAACAAGACAGCTTGTTGGTTATCAGCAATATTAGTATTCGTAAACTAACTTCCTTGCTCTTTATGCAGAGTAGTAGTGCAACATAATGGTGGAAATACTGTTCCTACCATACACAACAGATGTGAATGTTTTGCTCATCCACACGAAAAATACTGGAAACTTTATAATCGACTTTAGAAAACAGGTGATCAGCATGCTTTGGTCATTAATATAACATACCTTTGTATTTTCATTTGCATCATTTGTATCAGTGAGGTCAATTACTTTACATTGCTTCATTTCTGTGTCATCCTGAATAAAAAATGCACAAAAATAATGCTGCAACATCTAGAGCAGCATGCCAGTATACGACTGGCATCAAGATGTGACGTATAATGGCCATGTTTCCGCATTTCGAATCTAATGTGAAATTGCTAGTAATACTCATTGTTTTGCTCGCACGAATGGTCCTCATGTTCAGTAGAGTGTAGTTGATAAATTGCATTTCATTGAGCACAAATCTCCTTTTGTAGAATTTCTGCAACTTGTAGAAAAAGTACCCTTCCAGCCAATGCCACTCTTTTGTACGCTAACCAGTAGTCCTTTTTTTGCATTCCCGCTTTCCAAGCAACATATCAACGATCCCCAGATTACATAACAAAAAGTGCACATTTCAATTTAAACTGCTACAGTGTTGCTAATCGCCCAACATGTGCCTTCTCACCATTTTAGCCCAGACACCATAGGTATCTGGGTCGGTGAGAGTGGCTGACCTCTAGTGTGGTGAGGTGGTCAAATTCAGACTAACATTCAGGCAAAAAAATTGTTTAAGTAACAGTAGTGACAATTGAAGAATGAAAGATGTAAAGTTTGAAAATTGGGATGATTTGTGAAAAAATAAAGGTTCTGATTTGGAACGTTGTTTGCAAAAAAAATAAAAACAATAGTTTTGCTCTTCACTTCGTTTTTGAAAAAAATTATAAGTTTCAATGATCTTTATCTCATGTAAGTACACTTTCCAGGGAAAAGCTAATTCACAGCCAGCACCAGAAATAAAGCGAATGATACTTTTGAGACAAATAGTTGTGAACCTGTGGACAAGAAGTGAATTTTCTTGCTTTATAGTACGTCAAGCTTGCCACAAACATCAATGGACTTAAATGAATTGAAAGGTTTAATTATTAGTATTTCATTGTTGTAAAGTATTTAAAGTTTTGAAAGATCGGGAGAAGCACTCAACAGCATTTAATTCAGAAACTACTTACAAAATGAAGTTACGTTCTAAAAAACACATTGCTGTAATTGATACAAAACCCAACACAACTGACAGATCATGGTTAATAATGAATAAATTGAAAATGGTCCACGTGATCACCTCTTCATCACTTTCAGAATGAATGCTTGAGGTGGATACTTCTGGGCATTGAATGGTTGCATGAACATCAACCTTGACTTCAATCACATTTGATCTGCATAAATCACGAATGTAAACTTTACAGATTTTTGTGCAAACCTTTGTTATTAAAAAGGAGCACAAGATCGCAGGGTCCTGCTGAGCATATTGCCATGCTGGTTCAATATATTTAGTAGTGAATAGCTACTCATAATTCACTTAGCAATAATATATGGCCAAATTTCAGCAGTAAGATACAAACCTATGACAAAAATAGGTAAATTCAGGTTTATACTTGGAAAATGATATAGTACTTGTGACACATCTAAGCTACAACTACAATAGAAAAACGCTTAATGTATTCGACAGAGCTTATTCCACACACGTTGATCTGCACTGGTTGGTGCAAAAGCACATTTCTCTTTATTTCTTTGCAAGGAAAGCTCTCTATGGCTAACACACTTGCAAAGCCAAGTTTAAGGTTGTTGCTTTTCAGCAACCAATGCTGCAAATATACCATGATGATCTGATTTGTAATACAAAGACGCACATTCTGCAGCAAACTGTTTAGAAGCAAGTCAAACTCTAATGCAGGCACCAGGTCACCCGCGGCCTTCTGAAAATAACATAAGCATGGTCAGTGTCTTCACATTGATGAATATCTTTAAGTTTTTATTAATGATAACATAACTGAAAACAAATTGAGAAAATATTTATTTCAGACGTGTATGTATTGTTGCGATCGGAAATCCTGAGCGGCATGTTCGCAAAGCTTTGCACCGTGGCAGCAAGCAACAATAGAGATCATGCGTCGCAATCTCTCTTACTATTGCTTGCTCGCACTACATATATAATGGTGCTATTCTTCATGCACATCCCGTTCGTGGTGAATCCCACAATCAACGCAACGCCACCGGAGAGGTTGCAAACAACACCCCCTTCTTTTTACAACGAACCACCCTGCTCGCACGTTCTTTGTGTGAAGGCTAAACTCGGCACGAATTCCACATCCTGATCACAGCACCATTTTGTTGAGATCAGAAATCCCGAGCAGCATGTGCGCAAAGCTTCGCATCNCAGCAGCAAGCAACAATAGAGATCATGCGTCGCAATCTCTCTTACTNTTGCTTTCTCGCGCAACATATATAATGGTGTTATTCTTCATGCACATCCCGTTTGTGGTGAATCACACAATCAACGCAACGCCACCGGAGAGGTTGCAACAGTATCAAACTGGTAGCCCTTCACGTGAATCTGTACCAAGAAGTAGCTCTCAGGTCCAAAAAGGTTGGCGACCCCTGCTCTAATGAAATTACACAGTTTGGTTATATGGGAAACAAATATTGAACAGCCTTANGATAACAACAACACCCAAAACAAACAAAGTAAGAAAAANTTTGTAAACATTTATGAAAACCCTGCTGCCATCATCAGTATGGTGAAATATAACACTTAACACCTCTGGAGCCGGCCGAGTTACGCTAATAGGTATAATTTACCAGTACTGGCCAAGTCTTTGCAACACCATAACTCGCCAGTTGATCCAAACCCTCAAAAGACTTGGTGAGTCTTGTAGTTTGCAATATAATTTTTTGTTTGTTTTGGGTTTCAGGTTTTTTGTGGGTGACGTCATAAGTGGGGTAGATTTTTGGCCATTTTGGCTCAGGTTACCTGGCCCTGGGCCCAATCGCTAGATGGAAGTAGTTCACTTGAATCAAGTTTTTACTGGAAACTAGGCTAAAATCCTAGTCGTTTGAACCTTTGATCGAGTTTTTAGAATTTCTGGTTCAAGAGTTATGGCCAAAAAAACATAAAATTGGTAATTTTACCCTAACTCTTTTTATTAAAGCATGGGTCACATGGATGCAAGTTGAAAGCAAGCAACAACAACTTGGAGAATAGTTGCAGGTTCATTTCTATTAGTTTTTGTGGATAGTGCTGCAGGAGAGAGCCTCATGGAGTAAAATTTGGAGGAAAAACAAACAACAACCCACACATGGATAAATTTCTAGAGAACACAAGGTTTAAGACTGCATAAGCAAACTTACATTAATTATGACTTACTATGTAACAGCTATTGGCCAATACAACTCACCTCTCCATACCAGACAGTTCATTATGCTTCTTAGACAAAGATTTGAAGTTTGTCTCAGAGTCAACTATGCAGTTCTCATTTAGCACCAAGTTGTTCTTTGAACACTTTCGAGCAGCACCTTTGGATTTTTGGTGAAGATTTTCTTTTTCCTCAGAAAATTCTGAAGCCAACTTAGGAAAAGACAACCTTGCTGCAAAAGTTTTAATCAAAATCATAAATTAGACCAGACTGGTAAAAACGCTGACATGCAGCTCACTGACATATTTTGTGTGGCCCACAGAGTTGTTTTGGTGGACATGAAAATATTGGCAGGTATTTGATTTTAAGGGCTGAATATAAAGAATTGAGGCTTTATTGTTTTCATAGGAAATACAATGTTAACAGAGCTAATATTATGACACTTTAATAAACAGATCATTGCTTTAACTCAAGAAAACGTGTTTCTTTTAAGTTACATGAAATGAAAATGTTGTAAAATTTTTGTTCTCAGAATTGGTACATTATATTTGCCTGCTATGATTTTGTCCATGCTGTGTAAATTGTTACATTTTACAAAAAACTGTGTCATGCTACATGTAGAAATCACTGAAAAGATAAACATACAAAAGGAGAAAAATTGAAGATCATGTGGTGACTGTTTTCTGATGAAGGTATTGAAATGTAAAAGATTAACACATTCTCTTCTGGTGTACAAATACAGGGTGTCCATAAAGTCTCTTAAAATTTAAAAAAATTATTAAAAAATGAAATGATGAGATATCGCATTGAGGTTTGTTTTATGTTAATCAATATTTTATAAAGTTTTTATTGACACTAAAAGCCCTTGAACAGCTCTAGCGCAATCGGTGGAGGAGCTATGGCGTTGGTAAGGCAACCGAAAACTGCTGGTTTTAGACTGAAATCTAGGTACGATATATTCGTAGACCAGCTCTCAAAGTGTAAATACTGTTTAATTTTTCATACGACTTCATGGGGACATAAGCTAAATTGTAATAAACTTAATTCTAATAATCAAATGCACATTCAAATCCAAGTTTTGTTATATCCAGAAAGAGCCACAAGTTGTCAACCTTTGGCATAGACCCTGTCTTTTAGGTATTTCCACAGAAAATAATTAATCCAAAGAGGGATAGAGAATGTGCAGGCCAAGGGAGGTTCATTCGATGGGATATGAAACTGTCTCTGGGAAAGCAATGTGGAAGGTATTTGCGCAAAGCATTGGAGCAATGTGGTGTTGCTCCATCCTGCAGATAAATCACGGTATCCACATCCACTCCTGGCTTCCACCTCAATTCTGGGATTAATTCTCTTCTCATTAGTTCAATGCATCGTTCTATGTTCACAGTTACCAGATGTTCATCAGCATCCTTAAAACAGTATGCCCTTATAATGCCATTACAACTCACCACATTTCTTTTTCCATGCTATGTCAGCGATACTCACTCATGAGGCTGAGCTTAAAAGCATATCTTCTGTTTGTTCACATGACCACTAAGCATGGAAATTGGCCTTGCTACTTAAAAAATTGAAGTTTAAGACATCAGAATAGTCTTTGATGCGCTGACTGATAGTTTGTCTGAAGGCACGCATGTCTCTCAGTGATATTTGCATCTGTCAAAAGTTGTAAAATCTGTATCTCATATGGAAACAGGTGAAGAGCCTGGTGCACTATGCGTATAACTTAGCTCCTTGAAAGATCTGTCTCCTAGGACAAACATCTGTGGATTTCCTTGGCATCTGCTCCAAACATTGTCTCACAGTCATGATGTGATTTTCTGTCCTGACTGACCATGGCTGGCCACTGCAACCTTTAATGTTTTCCTGTGCACTTCCTGTGTGTACGAATTTGTCCAGGTGCTTTATTGTGAGTCTGATCAGAGCGTTTCTCCCTGGAAAATCCCACCGAAATTGTCGTTGAGTTTGGACAACTGATTTCGTCACTTAAGGCCTTCACAATCTTAAGTCTCTACTGCACAGAAATCTTGCTGCTTGATCCACTAAAGCCAGAAAATAAAGCTCTAAGTATATACGATTTACTTAGAAAACAGAAGCATGGGTTAATTTGTTATGAAATGACAGCAATTATAAATTGGATACATCTTTTTGGACCACCCTGTAAATATTGCAAAAAGCCCTCAAAAGTCACGATATCCAAAAATTAGTACAAAATGTTATATTTTCCTGGAAATATAAAAAATAACCTATTTATTTTAATGGTTCTTGGTAGTGGTGTTGATGTTTGACCCCAACTCTTATGGTTTCAAACCACCTGTACTTGCAGACATCCAATGTAGTTCTGTAACATAATAATACAATAACAGTGCTTCTTTTTCATAATTAAATAACCAAAATAAACTTGACTTACTTTGCTTCAGCTTTTTATTTGGAATAGCCACATCAGTCATTTCGATCATGAAGATGAAACAACTTTTCAATACAACTATTTGATAACACTTGCACAAAAGTTTCACTTATATTTACCCAAAACACTATTGAAAAAAATAAAGATTTGCCACTTATTTACCAAACAAAGACAATTGTAATCATACTAACAGTAAATAGATTAAATCCTTACACTAGTTCACTGTTTTCCAATGTGTGAGCTATAGTTTCAAGTAGGATTGCCTGAAAATTCCATAGGATCATTTGTTTTTCATATGAAAAGTAGCAAATTATTAATATTTCTTCTTTTACAGTGAATGCCATTTAACGGAGTTGCTGTTTATTAGAGCAGCATTGGCTGAAACAGACAAACGATGATTTTCCTATAATGAATTTACTGCTTATTAGCAGGACTTTGTGTCAATAAATGGTAGGGGCGCATCCAGGGGATCTGTTGGGTTATCATGGCAAGTGCCCTTGGTACTGTAGGTGTTCAGCATTAATGCTGATCAAATATCATACCCTGCCACTACATGTCTCTGATGTGGGTGGTTGGAACAAGCAACGGCATTTCCCTTCTCACGGTGCATAGCATTATTACAAAACAACAATGTTGCTGCTTTGTCTAAATAGTGTTTACAGAATGATATAAAAACAATCTATGGTTTTTTGAACAATTAAAACTGATAACGTATCCAATGCATGTGCTTCGGAATCTCGTACTCTGGCAGTGCCAGCAAAGCTGTCAGATGCTCTTACATGGTCAGACACATGCAGAGCTGTTTTGTAATATTTCATTTCATGACAAGAGGACACAGTCCCAAATCACAATCATTTTGCAGTTACGGCTTTAAGTTTTATCTGCTGATTACACCTAATAGGTTATGACAGGATTAAATGAGGTTTAGGCCTACTTCAGTGTTATGCCAAGTAATATGGCAGTACTACATTATAATAAATAATGATGACGTCATTCATGCGTGTGTCCCATAAGCTTGTGTTTCATCAAAGTGTATGTATTAGCACCATAAAGTGTATGTATTAGCACCATTAAGTGTATACACTCTACTACCACCACGTATATATCTTTGTCTTCTTTCATGTATTTGTGTATTCCTTGTTACTGTGATGCATGTTTAAAGTCTAGCGCTTTGCATGTGGGAGTGAAGACGTTACACAATACAATACTTAACACAGAACCAAAACCACAATGTTTTTCTGTATTATGAACAATCACTGCAAAATGTTGAGGGTGTAAGACATAATTGCTACCTTGATTTGGATAACAGCTTGAACAAATTTGGGAACCACTGCTTTCCAGATTTAGGAAGTCGTCTTGTTTAGATTTTTCAAAAATTGGAAAGTTTTGGATTTCAGGTTTTTTGTCGATGAATTGGGGTAATTTTCTCATTTTTGGTCAAGGTCATCGGGACCTGATCACCAACCCAAAGCGCCATTTTTGGCTCCAAGTTTTTTTGGAAACTAGGCTATAATTCGAGTCTTTAGAGCCCTTGATTGACTTCTAGCATTTCTGGTTCCAACATTATGGCTCTAAGCCCCAAATTTTCGCAAAAATATAAAAGTTACAAGAAAGGTACGATTTGCCCTATCAAGGCAAATTTTGGTCAGGCATAACTCAGCGGCAGATTGAGCTAGAGAGCTGTTCAAACCCTCTATAAAGATGTGAAGTCTTGTTGTTTTGATTTTGAAAAATTGGAAAGGTTTGGGTTTTTTCATGGTGATGTCATAATGGGGGTTGGTTTACGCATTTTCATCAGGCCTTGGGCGCCAATACTAACAGCCACTTTTTTGACTTGAGTTTTTATTGGAAATTAGGCTATAATGTGAGCTTATAGAGGGTTTGAATTAGGGCTGTGGAGCCCTTGTAAATATGAAATGGCTCCAGCTCCAGAGCTCTCTGTTTGCGTAAGCATGGCTCCAGAGCTGTGTTTTTTATAACATGGCTCCGGTTGTGCTTGGCTAATGCACTTCAACAATTTCGGTATTCCTAGTGTCCATCTTGTAGCAAGTGAGCATGTTATTCCAACATATTTTGAACTAATCTTAAACACTACTACCACTACCAAGCCTGGGTAGTCGGAAGGAGTTTGGTCTAGATTAGTCGGAGTGGGTAAAAATTCTTTTAAAAAATCAGACTCTGGAATGATCCTCTGCTTGCCAATTGTGACTGTTTGTGCCACAAAAAAGTACGTAAGCGTCACACTTCGCATTTTTGCACAAGGACTTAGTCTCGCAAAATGCACAAACATGCGCTGCATTGGTGTTGACGACTTGTCCACACACTTACTACAACAAGTCCCAACTTGAAATAAAAATGCATCCCTGGTAGAACAGACCCTCAGATTTCACTACAGCCACCTATTTCGATCAAATTAATTAGTCAAGCAGCATGAGCGAACCATGGCAACTGTCAGTGCATGAATGATAATCTGATTTTCGGACCTTGGTCATGCTCCTGCTTCTAAGGCGCTGCACATTTTGATCAAATTAGTTGATAATAACACAGTTACTTAACTTCATCCTCTACACCAGTGTTTTTCAACCGAGGTTCGATGGAACCGCAGAGTTCCGCGAGTGGCTGCCTGGGGTCCAACCAAAGCAGACAGAAAATGGCATTTCTATCCATCTGGTTTATTGCAGATAGAAGGTTAGACAACTGGATCATTGCATAGGGTTCCACGAGCAATACAAACATTTGCGGAAGGTTACGCTGCAGCAAAAAGGTTGAAAAACATTGCTCTACATGAGGGCTACTCAATTATGTAAAGAAAGGGTCCAGTTACAAATGTCAAAATTTTTCGAGGTCTGTTCACTCACATAAAATCATGCAACTTTGATATGTCTTGGATTTTTCTAACAAACGTAATATGAGAATTTAATACATTATACTGTATATAGATATACAAAATCCGGTAAATGGATACAGATATTAACAAATGCTGTCAGCGTTATTAATTGTTCTGCTGGTGGGAGCAATGGCATTTTGTGCTTCTTGGCAGTTACCAAAATTTTTGTTCCAAGGTAGTGACAGTGAATAGAATGTAATGATCAAGGTTTTATTCATGATACAAATGCGATACTTGTTCTTTATGAGCTTCTTTTTTTACAGTATGGACTGTCAGCAGTCAGCGGCGTAACTAGATGTTTAGGCCAGGAAGGAAAACGTAGCTGAAAAAGGTCCACTGCCCACTGTATGGTGGTTACTGGCAACACTCAGAAAAACTCTTGAGAAATGATGGTGAATCCAGATGTGGATGGCTATAGTAAAACCTTAAATCAACAACAAATACTCTGAAAAATGCAAAAAAAACTTCTGAAAACCAAAAGAATACTAAAACTGAAGTATAAGCCACGTGGGGGCCTGAGTTTTACATTTACTGTAGCTGGCAGGAGGGTCAATTCGCCCCTCCAAAAGCAGCAGGTAGACCCAAACACTGTAATAATTTCCACTGACTATTTGCGAGAAGTGGAAAAAATTTTAGAGATACGTTCCTTTGACAAAAAGTTCTTAGATGTGCCATCAAAAAATATTTCTTTCACTGCTACATTCTATTAGAATTCAATTTATTCCAGTTGAGTTTTGGCTGCGTCCATACCAGTGGTGTCTAGCTGCCAGAGCTCCGCTCTGCCACTTTCATCAGTGAATGATGGGCCGTTGCCTACAAATATAAGCGAAGATGCCCAGAAGACCTCCGGTACCTGCACACATGTACATGGAATCAGACAGTTTGGCGCCACCATTTCGACGAGGAAATGTGAAATGTGTTTTCCTTTGGAATGTCACCAAGTGCAAAAGTTCGTACTGCTGTTGCAAAGCATGTAGGCGCAAGATTCGGTCTAGCACTTGTCCCAATCGTACAGTAATGATAGCTATTTATCCAAACATACATACACTTTTAATCGATGCTGACAGCCAACTGCGTCTATGGATCGCGCTGTCTATCAAGATGGCAGTGTTATAAGTAGACTTGTAAAATCACTGCAGAGAACAACTGAATTGCAATTGCTGATTACTTTGCATCATAGTGTAAACGTGAATTACTCAAAATCAATATAGGACTTCTTGGGCAGCAAACAACATCATCAACTGCTTAATTCTAAAAAGGCTATTTTTGAAACACGACGCTTGACTGATATTTTGTTCAGATAATGCGGTTACAATTTGAGGCTAGCTGTCATGTCTTTCAATATGAGAAGTTGTTTATAAAAATATAGTTTCAGTGGAAACAACCCACGTTACTTGGCATAACATTGAGAAAAGCGTAAATTTACTTAATTTTGTCATAACCTAGTAGGTGTAAACAGCAGATAAAATTAGCCTGAAACTGCAAAACGAAACGGTCGTGATTGGAGACTGTCCTTTTGCCATGAAGCGAAATATTACAAAACAGCTCCTGCGTGTGCGTGGCAGTGTATGAGATTTTGACAGCATTAGAGCCGGCACTGCCAGAGGAAGAAATTCAGAAACACATGCGTTTGACGCAATATCAATTTCGGGTGTTAAAAAACGTGGATTGTTTCATATCACTGCGCAGGCGCTATTTAGACAAGGCAGTAACGTTGTTGTTTTGTAATAGTACTATGCAACGTTATAAGGGAAATGTAGGCTGTTGCCTGTTCCAAAACACCTGCGTTTGAGACCTGCAGTGACAGCATTTGATATTTTTTGGCTTTAATGCTGAGTACCTATGGTGCAAAGGGGTTTGTCATGACAGGCAAACAGATCCCCTAGATGTGCCTAAGTGAAAGATCAAGCAATAGAAGCTGTCCAGGCACAACTTTTGTGTAAACGCCTCATGCCAGCAAAAATAAATGTCACAAGCC